>Ga0207712_10001138_pt1 | contig 18545 bp, 13 predicted proteins | sample KBSS44metaG_FD_184402 | JGI IMG/M metagenome (GOLD analysis project Ga0207712, IMG submission 184402) | Switchgrass rhizosphere microbial communities from Kellogg Biological Station, Michigan, USA - KBS S4-4 metaG (SPAdes) (version 2) | ecosystem: Host-associated > Plants > Roots > Rhizosphere... | reverse complement strand
TCCACTCCCGGTTTTCGAATTCACCTCAAATACTTTATAGTTCATCAATATAATGGCATCACCAAGCCCTTTTAAATTGGTAACTCCTTCATCCGACTCCTGGTGATTGATATTAAACGGCAAAAGTCCAAGCATTTGGAAATGTTTTCCAATATTCCAACCACCCCACAACTCAATCGTTTGGTAAAAGTCGTTGCTATACTGCGAGGGGTCGCTCACAAGCCTTGTATTGAATTTATTATAATGATAACGCAGGCCAATAAAATGACTTTTAAACTGTGGCAGTAACCCGAAATAATAATTGCCAACGCCACACCCGCAAATCTCACATGCAGAAGATTGTTGTACTGCTGTAAAAAACAGGATAAGGATCATGATGCTTTTTCTCATAAACAGGTTTTTAAGATAAATAATAATCGAAAATACCCGGACAAAGGATGCGTCCTTTTCAGACACAAAGGTATTTTTTATCCTTCTCTCTAAAAACTAATAAGTAAAAAGGCTTTTAATTTTTACTTCAACCTTACCTGCGTTGGGAAGCACAGCACTTTCAAGATTCATATTTAAGGGAATAGCAGGAATATTTGCAGCACCCAATACTTCAACCGGCCCATCTAACCACTTAAAACATTCTTTAGAAATTCTGCCTGCCAATGCTTCAGCAAAAGAATTGTTTTGCTGCTCTTCCGTAAGCACCAAACATTTTCCATGTTTTTTTACCGATTCAAAAATCAATTCTTCATCTAATGGAAACAATGTTCTTAAATCTACAATCTCAATCTGTCCCAAGAAATTTTTAGCTGCGGCTTTTGCCCAATACACACCCATCCCATAAGTGATGATGCAACAGGTTTCCCCATTTTCAATTTTATTTCTATCTGCACTCAAAAGAACATTCGCTTTTCCAAATGGAAGAATATAATCTCTTGATGGTTCAATTGACTTTGCATCTTCGGTACCTGGCACTTTGCTCCAATACAAACCTTTATGTTCAAGCATCACAACAGGATTGCCATCATAATAAGCGGCTTTCATTAATCCTTTCATATCTGCAGCATTTGACGGATAAGCGATCTTAATTCCCTTTATTGAAAGCAATGTTGTTTCAACGCAACCACTATGATATGGGCCTCCGCCACCATAAGCTCCAATAGGAACACGAAGGATCGTTGACACGGGGTATTTACCACAACTTAAATAACATGATTTAGAAATTTCGGAAACAAGTTGATTGAATCCCGGATAGATATAATCTGCAAATTGTACTTCAACGATCGGCTTCACCCCTACTGCGCTTAAACCTACAGTGGAACCAATTATATATGCTTCCTGAATCGCCGTATTAAAAACACGGTGATCACCAAATTGCTCAGCAAGTGTAGCGGCTTCACGAAAAACGCCGCCAAGCCTGCGGCCAACATCCTGTCCGAAAAAAATACATTCAGGATGATCTTCCATTAATTCACGAATCGCAAACAAAGCAGCATCAACCATAATGACTTTTTCTTTACCTGAAGGAGCTCTCTCTCCCTTTTCTTCATTCACAGCTGTTGGCACAAAAACATATTCAGTTGCTTTATTAGTATCCGGCTCCGGAGAGTCTAGCGCCTTGATAAATTCTTCACTTATTAATTCCGCCGCATCTATTTCAATTTTATCCAACTCTTCGTCACTTATTTCATTCTCATGTAAAAGTTTTTTCAATTTTGGAAATGGATCATCGATCGCATCTTTTGCAAGATCTTCATCACTACGATAAAAATCTTTTCTTACACCACTTGTATGATGATTAAGCAAAGGAACTTTTGCATGAACCAGCCAGGGTTTCCTGCTTTTTCGAACTTCACCGATCACATTTCCCATTATTTTATAACAATGCGTGAAATCCGTTCCGTCAATTTGTATTTTATTCAATCCTTTGAAACCATCTGCATATTCATACGCATTCATTGCTCTTGTTTCCTCAGCTGTTGCACTGATTCCCCAATCATTATCCTGCACCAGGTAAATGATTGGTAAATCTTTTAGTACTGCAAATTGTAATGCTTCACTTACCTCTCCTTCGGTTACACTTCCATCACCCAATGAACAAATCACAACCGGCAATTCTCCATTTTCAGTTTTTAGTAACATTGGAGAATTAATTCTTTCCAGGTATTGAATGCCTTGTGCTACACCCGTTGTTGGTATAGCCTGCATACCGGTAGCACTGCTTTGGTGGATTATCTTTGGTTTATCTTTTTCTTTTGAATTAGGGTGTGAATAATATGATCGTCCCCCCGTAAATGGATCATCTGCTTTTGTCAGCAATTGCAGCATTAACTCATAAGGAGAATAATCAAGTCCCAACAACATACTTTCATCGCGATAATACGGACTTACATAATCGCAATTCTTTAAATGAAAAGCTGTCGCTAATTGTATTGCCTCATGGCCTCTTGAAGTTGAATGAACGTATTTGCAAATTTGCCGGTTGGCATCATAGGTTTCAGCCATTGACTTTGCACAGCACATCAACCGGAAAGCTTTCAATAAGATTTCTTTTTCGATCATAGTGGCAAGCTAATTGGCAAAAATAAGCGGAACGCCTGTATGTGAAAATTAAAAGCCACTCCGGTTAAATCGGAGTGGCCGGTAGTTGATTTTGGTCTGAGTCTTTTATTTTATTTCTAATGATAATAAAGAGTCGTCTTCAATAAAACCTTCCAATTCATCACCCACAACGACCTCTCCTACTCCGGCTGGTGTGCCAGTAAATACAAGATCACCAATGTTTACAGAAAAATAATTGGAAATATAAGCAACAATGCTATCGAAGTCATGGATCATAAGATTGCAGTTGCCTTGCTGTACCAGTTCCTTATTCTTATATAAACAGAAGTTTATATCTTTTTTATTCTTGATTGCAGTAAAAGGTATCCATTTACCGATCGCGGCAGAATTATCCCAGGCTTTTGCTTTTTCCCAGGGGAGTCCTTTTGCTTTCAAGTCATTTTGAATATCCCTGGCGGTAAAGTCTATACCCGTTGTCACAGCATCATAATATTTGCTTGCAAATTTTTCCTGGATATATTTTCCATTTTTACTGATGCGAAGTACAAGTTCGCATTCATAATGCAGTTCGTTGGTAAATTCGGGATAATAAAATGGAGTGTGCGGCTGCAACAGGGCACTTTTAGGTTTCATAAAAACCACTGGTTCATCTGGTACCTCATTTCCCAATTCCTTGGCATGAGCTACATAGTTACGGCCAATACAAAATATCTTCATACTTCAGGCTTGTTTAGTTAAATACATCGGATACAATTCTATTGGACTGTTGATCCCATATATTCTGGCTTCATAAAAAACTGGATTTTTGGTGGCGGAAAGTTCGTTGGGGATGCTAAAATAGGTAAACAGCCGGATATATCATAATCCCGGTAAATTTATTTAGCCAGATAAAATGCTAGGATACTACGATTGATTTTCCCTGTCAATACTTATCTTAGTTAAAAGCTTTTTGGTGCCTGATCTTTTTAAAAGTATAGAACAACCCATTTTATCGCGACTCGAGAATGAGCTTGACCCGCGGCTCGGTTATCATAATTTATCACATACCCTTGATGTTCTGGAGCAGGCTGAAATATTAGCAAGGCAGGAAAACGTTAATGATGAACACGATCTGTTACTATTAAAAACAGCCGCTGTATTTCATGACAGTGGTTTTCTATTTGTATATAAAGGTCATGAAGAAAGAGGCTGTGAAATTGCTTCGGAGTCTTTGAGAAACATATTCAGTAATGCAGATATTGAAAAAATCTGTGGAATGATCATGGCCACAAAGATCCCTCAAACACCAAACACGTTGTTAGAACAGATAATTTGTGATGCTGATCTTGACTATCTTGGGCGAAATGATTTTGAGCCGATCAGTAAACACTTATATAAAGAGTTTATAACTTTTAAAATAATTTCTGAAGATTCGATTTGGGATCATATTCAGATAAATTTTTTTGAAATGCATCATTATTTTACTCATACTTCGATCAGAAAAAGAAACGGAGAAAAATTGAAACACCTCAAAATTTTAAAGGAAAGGAGTAATTGGGCACAATGAACAGAAGACCTTTTTTTCTTAAACTATTAAATGTACGACCTGCAGAATGGAAAGTAGTAGCGCAACTCTTCTGGCTCCAGTTTTTTATGGGCACGGGAATCGCCTTTTTCTTTACCGCTTCTTTCTCACATTTTCTTGAAAAATTCTCTGCATCCCAACTGGCCTGGGTGATGATCGTTTCATCGCCGCTGTTGTTTGTTACGGGTTGGGTATTCAACAAATTCGAGCATCGTTTTCATCTTACCCGTGTTGGTACCATCGTTATCATTTTCATGGCGGCAAGTATACTTATTTTGCAAATAAGCAGCAACCTGATAAAAGCAGATTGGTTTGACTATCTCATATTTGCCTGGTACTATGTTCTGTACCTGGCAAGCAATCTCTGCTTCTGGAGCATTACTTCAACCTTATTTGATGTAAGACAAAGCAAACGCTTATTCGCTGTGATCAGCGCCGGTGATATACCTGCAAAGTTCATTGGCTATACGATGGCTTACTTTTTTGTAACGGCAATTGGACCATTGAATATGCTTTGGCCCGCTTTCTTTTTTATGCTTGGGGCTTTACCCTTTCTATACAAACTATCAAAGTCCGGTGTTGTTCATCACCATCATCATAAAGATCATATTGTTGAATTTATACAAGGAAAAGGATTTAAAGCCTTTGTAAAACGTTATACGCTTAATACACTTATCCGAAGATTAGCCGTTTTAACCTTTATCATTTCAGCCTCTCTTGCTATAATCAATTATGCTTTTTATACCCAGGTGAAAGAAGCAAATCATGATGATAAATCCCTATCAAACTTTATTATTTTGTTTATGGCAGCTTCACAGATTATAGCATTGTTGGTAAAAATAATTTTTACTGGTCGAATTGTTACCTCTGTAGGCATAAAAAAGTCACTGCTGATCACACCGCTTGTGTTATTGGCGCTCCTGATAGTCGTCATCTCAACAAAATATGCAGTTGGCGAGAGCAAATTGGTATTTTATGCATTCGGAATGGCTGCAATAGCTGTTGAGGTATTAAGAACGACTATTACGAACCCGGTTTTCTTAACTGTAATGCAGCCGCTTAACCCTAATGCAAGATCAAAAGCTCATGCAATTGTAAAAGGTATTATGGATCCTTTTGCCTTTTTATTCGCGGGTGTATTACTTCTTTTTATAAATATGGGGTCGGGCAACGAACTCCTGGTGCTTTGTTACATACTGGCTTTTTTTACAGTTAGCTGGATCGTATCAATTTTACTTGTAAACAGTTCATACCATAACACACTTTTAAAAACGATCAGTAGCAGGTTCTTTAGCCAGGATGAATTCAAACTTTCCGATGAAGAAATTCAACAACAAATACTGAAAAAAATAAAAATAGGTAATGAAACTGAAATAGTAAACATTCTTCAAATGCTGAACAGCCAGATCAGCAATGCGAGTAAAGAAATTATTTTCAAGCTGCTTGATCATCCTTCATACAATATAAGAAAGACAACATTAGTGTTAATTCAAACCCGTAATATCAAAGGCGCTGAAGAAAGATTAAAATACCTGGCTGATCATGATAACAATAAAGAAATACAGTATCTCGCCGCGCAATCACTCTGTAAGGAAGAAAATGAACGTCATCATCAAAAACATTTCTTACACCACAATGATCCGAAAATAAGACTTGCCGCAATTACCGGAATGATCAAAAGTCCGGGCAAGGAAAACCGGCAACGAGCCGAAGAATTAATTGACGGTTTGATTCAATCAGCTCGTATTATTGATAAGCAAATGGCATTGCAAGTTCTCAGTGAAGTAAAAGAAGATTATTGTCATCCAAATCATGCTGATTTGTTTTTGATCGACAGGAAGTTGCGTTTAGTTGCTTTTAAGGCCATTGGACAATCTGCAACTCCAGAACTATTAGAAAAAGTAATGAAATACTTTAAAGAACATCCGCTAAATGTAACAAGTGTTTTGCATGCAGCTGGTGAAAAGTCAATACCCGTTATCTTAAGATCTATCCCAAACAATGCAGATCCATCGCTAAAAGAAAAATTGATTATTACTCTTGGAAAGATCGGCGGCAGCAAAGCACAAACCACTTTACTTCAGTTGCTCGATCAATCGCCATCAGATGCCGGCATTATAGCAAAAGCATTACAAAGGAGCCGCTATAAAGCAACATTAGAAACACAAAAAAAACTGGAAGAAATTGCACATGACTATCTTACTTATGGAGTTGAAATTCTTTACATGCAAAGCAATCTTGAGAAACAACATGAAAAATTTTCTGTTATCAACAGCTCATTGAATATTGAGCTTAATGAGATCAGGAATATATTGATCTGCCTTTTTGGTTGTCTTTATGATCATGAAAAAGCATTCAAAATAAAACAGGGGCTAGAGATGAAAAAGAAAGAGAATGTAGCAAATGCTATGGAGGTTATTGAAATGACAGTCAGAAAAGAACTTGCTATGCCTTTTAACCTGCTATATGAACCGGCAGAAATTGAACATAGGTATAATTCTCTAAGAAATTTTTTGTCCCATGATGAAATAGAACATGCAGAAGAAATTTTTTCAAAGATCCTTACAGAAAAACCAATCTTTTATAATGCATGGACTAAAGCAAGCACAATGTATATATCAAAACAGACGGGCACCGAAATTGCTTCTGATCTGATAAAAAGATTTACTCAATCTGAAAATCTTCTTTTGAAAGAAACAGCGCTATATACACAGTGAAATGTTTTATTTTTAATTTATGGAACACGGAAATACAAACAGGTTGTTATTGGTTGAAAAAGTGCTGGTATTAAAATCTCTCAATCTTTTTAAAGACACACCGGAAAATATTCTTGCTGACCTTGCCCCATTGATGCAGGAGATCCAATATGAACAGGGAGTGGAGATTTTTAAAGAAGGTGAAACAGGAGATTGTATGTACATTATTGAGCAGGGAAGTATACGGATTCACAAAGGCAATACAACACTTGCTATATTAAAAGACAAAGAGGTTTTTGGTGAACTTTCTTTATTAGATGCTGACACAAGATCAGCAAGTGCCACCGCAGATACGGATTGTACCTTATATAAAATTGACCAGGAACCTTTTTATGAATTGCTTGACGAAAGACCTGAAGTAGCAAGAGGTTTTATTAAAATTCTTTGTCAGCGATTGAGAACAATGAATGAAAAATCAAGACAGCAATGACAGCTTTTTAAATCGAATACTCGGTGCTGTTTACATCATTCATGGTAAGACTAATTCCTCTAGTTGCAAAACTTTCTATTACTCCAACCGCTTTTTCAATTTTTATTTTTATCAACGGTTCTTCTTCTTTTCTCCATTTGCTTAAAACAAAATCGGCCTGCAATCCCTTTGGATATTCGTTACCAATACCGAACCGTAACCGCGGATAATTTCTTGAGACCAATGCGGCTTCTACACTTTTTAACCCATTGTGTCCGCCATCACTACCTGAAGGACGAAGTCTCATTTTATTCAGAGGCAACGAAACGTCATCTGTAATTACGAGCATATTTTCAATTGCAATTTTTTCTTTCTCCATCCAATACTTAACAGCAGGTCCGCTCAGATTCATATAAGTTGTTGGACAAATACAAACAAATATTTTTCCTTTCCATTTTACTTCAGCAACATAAGCCAACCTTCCAGTAGAAAATTTTCCAGCATGCTTTTGAACAAAAGCGTTTACCACATCAAAACCAATGTTATGTCTTGTGTGAGTATATTCATTGCCAGCATTTCCAAGTCCTGCAATTAAAAATTTCATCTTCGTTACAATAAACGATTTAAAGATAACAACTTCAAATTTTGTAAAACCACTCAAAGAAACAAAAAACCCACTCCTTTTGAAGTGGGTTTGCTATAATGACCATTATAATTATTTCTTTCCCTTCTCTTTTGCAGCAGCGGGTGCAGCAGCAGGTGCGGTTCCGGCGGCAGGTGCAGCGGCTCCGGCAGCGGGTGCAGCGCCGGCAGCAGGTGCGGCAGTTGCTTCTTCCTGTTTCAACTGACGAGTCAATACAACTGATGCAATAGGAATTCTCGGTGAATTCAAAATTTCATAATTAGCTTCCTTCACATCTTCAACACGAATATTACCATTCAGTTCAAGATTGGTGATGTCCACTTCAATCTGTTCTTTTAAATACTTAGGTAAAGATTTTACCTTCAGTGATTTCATCTTAATGATAAGATGACCACCTTCTTTTACACCTTTTGATGCTCCTGTAAATTTGATTGGGATATCAGCGATTACTTTTTTGTCTTCAACCAATTCCATCAGATCAATATGGATCAGTTTGTCTGTTACTTTATCAAACTGCAGGTCTTTCAAAATACAGTTATAAGTAGTGCCATTCAATTTAATTTCTGCCTTCTGAAACTCTGGTGTATACACGAATGTTTTAAAAGCCATGGAAGGAGCAGCAAAGCTGATCTCCTTTTCACCGCCATAAATTACACCGGGCACCAAATCCTGAGAGCGAAGTTGGCGGGTGGCTTTCTTCCCGGTTTCGGTCCTCAGTTGTCCTTCGATCGTAATTGATTTCATTTTATGTTTATTTATTAGTTACTTGTTCTTTACTTTTTATTCCAACTTTTGAAATCCAATTTAGCTTCTCTTACGTCGCACTCTTATACTGCATAAATTCTATTCGCCTTTCTATCTCTCCTTTCTTTGTGAGTGTACAAATAAGCTTGTGATACTCTTATTTTCAAAAGCATTTCTGATAGCCACTGCAAACAGCTCAGCTACAGAGATCACTTTTATTTTTGGTGTAGTTTGTCTTAAAGGAATTGTATCACAAACCACCAATTCATCGAGCACACTTTTCTCAATATTCTCATAGGCTTTTCCACTCAATACCGGATGTGTGATCAATGCCCTTACACTTCTTGCACCTTTTTCCATTAAAAGAGCTGCGCTTTTTGCCAATGTACCTCCCGTATCGCAGATGTCATCAATGATTACAACATCCCTGTCGGTCACATCCCCTATCACTACCATGCTTGCAATTTCGTTGGCCCTCTTTCTGTGTTTATCACAGATCACCATCTCAGCTTCAAAATAACTTGCTATCTCTCTGATTCTATTGGCACTTCCCACATCGGGGGCCGCAAAGGTAAGGTTTTCGAGTTTCAGATTTTCTATGTAAGGAATAAAAACTGCGTGGCTGTCGAGGTGATCAACCGGTATATCAAAATAGCCCTGGATCTGCGGCGCATGCAGGTCCATTGTGATCAATCTATCCGCGCCGGCAGCTTCTATCATATTGGCAACCAGTTTACTGCCAATGGCCACACGGGGTCTATCCTTTCTGTCCTGGCGAGCATAACCATAATATGGAATGACAGCTATGATTTTATAAGCTGAAGCTCTTTTTGCGGCATCGATCATCAATAAAAGCTCCATTAAATTTTCGGCAGGTGAATGGGTACTTTGTACCAGAAAAACAAAATCTCCCCGGATGCTCTCCATAAAAGTCGGAAGGATCTCGCCGTCGCTGAATCTTTGAATATTCACTTTTCCTAGCTTGCTTCCGTAGCTTTTGCAAATTTGTTCGGCTAAGTCTTGAGATCCCGTACCAGCAAAAATTTTGGCAGCTGACATGATTTGAATTGATTACTCCAAAGGGATTTCCTTGGAGCGGCGAAGATAATACTTCACCCCAAATCAAACAGGTGACGGGAAAAAATGTTGATGATGATGAACCAGGCTATTTTACCGAGGCTATGGCAACTGTGGCAGTTTGAGGTTCGCTTACCTTTTTCTCCTCAGAAGAATAGTTACCACCGCTAGTTGTATTGCAACTATAAAAAAGTGATGAACAAATAAAAATGGAGAAAAATAAAACGACAACATAAACGCCGGCAAAGAATAAAATTGGATGCAGTGCGCCAATTGGGGATACGGATCTTTTTTTCATACGGTCCTGGTTTAGTTTTTCAGAGGTTTGGATCAATCTTCAGGGCTATACCCTTAAAGTTGTATTTTCTAGGCCTAAATTATTTGTTAATCTTGGGTGATGCAAGAGCATAAATACTCTATCAAACAATGGGCAAAAGACGATAGGCCAAGAGAAAAACTACTATTGAACGGCGCCCACACTCTCAGCGATTCCGAATTACTGGCTATTTTAATATTGAATGGTTCCAAAGAAAGAACTGCAGTTGATCTTGCCAAAGATGTTATGAAACTGAGCAGGGACAATCTATCTGAATTAGGTAAGCTATCAATAAAAGATTTAATGAAAGTAAAAGGTATTGGCCAGGCAAAGGCCATCACCATTTCTGCTGCACTTGAATTAGGAAGAAGAAGGCAGACAAGTAGCCCACTACAAAAGAAAATAATAACAGCAAGCCATGATTTAGCAGACTACTGTATAGCGAAGCTAAAAGACTATCGCCATGAAGTATTTGCTGTTGTATTCCTCAACAGAGCGAATAAAATAAATCATTTTGAAGTTATTAGCGAAGGTGGCATTACCGGCACTGTTGCTGATCCAAGAGTAATATTGAAAAAGGCATTGGAAGAAGATGCGGTCAGTATTATTCTTTGTCATAATCACCCTTCCGGTAGCTTAAAACCAAGCAGAGCCGATGAAGAGCTAACTTCGAAAATTAAAGAAGCCGCAAAATATTTTGACATCAAAGTACTCGATCACATGATTGTAAGTGATGCAGGTTATTTCAGTTTTGCTGATGAAGGATTACTTTAAGCTCGGGGTTTGAAGTTTGATATTTGAGGTTGACTTCGAATAACAAACTTTAGCATCAAACAATTATGCTTGTGCCGACGGCCCTCCAAAATTCATTGGTATTTGAATGTCTTCAAGATCTTTTATTGCTCCATTAGCTGCTTCATATCTTGAAATGTTTTCTGTCAATGCCTTCATAAATCTCTTGGCGTGTTGAGGAGTAAAAATAATTCTTGATTTCACTTTGCTTTTAGGCGTACCGGGCATCACATTTACAAAATCAATTACAAACTCTGCATGGGAATGTGTGATGATCGCAAGATTAGCATAGGACCCTTCAGCTACTTCTTCTGATATTTCAATATTTAATTGATTGGGTTGTTGTGGTTGTTCCATGTAAAAAAATTAGTCGGGCAAGTTAAACTAAAAAGGCTTTGAGAATACAAAGCCCTTCTAAATAATAAAAATTTCACCGCGGCCGTACATATACCAAATATTCTGTAATTATTCTTTGCCCACCAGTGCTTGTCCACGCATAGTTCAAAGTAAACGTTTTGCTCGAAGGATTATAGTTACAATTGAAAGGCGCTGGATCAAATGCAATTGTTCCTGGTGCGGGTGACACATTAACGCTATTACTAGCGTTTATGCTGAATCTTGGCATAACACCAGAAAAATAGGTGAAGACGTTTGATGTATGATTCCATACGAGGACTGATTCACCGACAGGTGCACCATAATCACGAATAACTGAAGTGGCGCCACTAGTTACTAAGGCACATTCTAGTTCACCACCGCTTGTTGGTGTACCAAAATCGCCGGTCAAATCCGTATTGGCGGGATGAAAGAAATTTCCATACACTTTATAAATGCCATCCCACTGATTTTTGGCAGAAATTTCAACAGCTACTTGGTTTAGCGTGGCACTTATCTGTGCATCCGGAGCTTCAGCAATCTGAAAACCGAAGCCTATTCTTCCCAGTGAAACAATATCAGTAGGCTTAATATTTAGCTTCAGAAATTTTGTGTTCTCTCCGGGTTGAAAAGTAACTGTCCAAAATTGTCCATCAAAAGGGTTATCGGGATGACTTTGCCAATAATCCCTTGTAAGTTCTCTTACAGCTGCACCACTAAAATCGGAAAGGATAGAATTGCTCTTTGCAATTTTTACTACCTGGACCTTATTTAATTCACCTGCGTTTATTGTATTACGATGAATCTTTAGAATATCAAAGGTTTTTACAGTATTAGAAATCTCTAGCGCCTGAACCACAAGGTTACCTCCATCAGGCAACAGTAGAATATTCTTCTCAGCGTTTGAAACCGGCGGGAATAGTTCTTCCTCTTTTTCACATGATATAATAAACGATACACCTAAAATAAAAAATAATTGGAGCAGCGTTTTTCTCATATTTATTAGTTTTCAGTTAGATGGTGTACTAAAGTTATATAAAAGAATTAAGGGAGAAATATAGGGGAGGAATTGTATCCCCCACATTTATCATTATTATTTTAATACCTATTATGGCTTATCCCACCAAATCCGAGCGTCTTGTGAATCCTGTACACCTGATACTATATAACGAGAAGCTGCTTCGCCATAAAAAGTTGGGTTATACAAAGCTTCATTTGGGCCATAAGACATTCTGCGTGGAATTGGCTTTCCAGACCCAGGGGCTGGAATTAAAACCGGATATCCGGTTCTTCTCCATTCAGCCCATCCTTCGTTTCCATCTGGGTAATGTGCCAGCCATCTTTGTTCACCTATTTTCTGCAAATCGTTTATACCTAATGCTACAGAAGGTTGAGCAAGATATGTAGCAATAGCAGTTGCATCAGTGATACCCCACTGATTCATACTCGCAGTAACACCATTAGTATAAGCTATCGCAGCGTTCTCTGCTGTCCAGCTCAATTTAGCGGCTTCTGCTCTCGCAAGCCATACTTGTCCTGCAGAAACTACATGCAGTGGAAATGTAATCGGAGTTAATGTAAACGCTAAAAGGTTTGCATAATCTGAATTCGCATCTGACCATGTAATAGCATCGTCACGAGACAGACCATAAGGAAATCCTTTTGAGGTGTTCCCGAATTTTAAAAGTCTTGGATCGTTAAATGACTTTAATTTATTAGTCATTGTTTCACTTACTGCATAATCAAACCGCTGTGTAATTACATAGTAATTGTAAACCGGGTTTCTGAAATTGCCACCCGGATAAGCAATGGTTGCGTTATCTGCATTTACTTCAATAACACCTGCAGCTATTGCAGCAGCAAATTCAGTTTTACCTAAAGTAGCATTGATCTTTGATAAACGAAGTGCAAGTATAGCACGCAATGAATTGGCAAATTTTTTCCATTTAGTAATGTTTCCTGAATACATTATATCGCCTTGTACGGTTGCCCCGGCATCAAATTGTGCAACGGCTGCTTTTAACCTGTTGATCAATGCAGGATAAACAGCATCTTGTTTATCATATACAACTGTAGCATGATTCTTCAATGCTTCGGAGTAAGGCAAATCGCCATAGGTGTCAGTTAAAACCATATAGTAATATGATAATAAGATATTAGCAGTAGCTATCTGATTTGCATTGGAACCAAATGTCTGTGCAACTACTTTTGTGGCATCATCTGTATTATAGTTGATGATGGTTTGCAGATCATACATAGCACCGGAATAATAACCATCCCATTCTAAATTCGGTTTTGTATATCTTGAATCGTCAGTATACTGAGTTTCGGACATGTATTGACAGTAAAGTCCTGCTACCTGGTTAATAGCATTACCCCAAACATTATTACCAATTACAGAAAGAGCATTGGTCAATAAAGCTCTTGGTACAGGAGTAACCGTTGCGTTAGGATTTCTATTTGTGTCACCAAAATCCGAAAAGGCTTTTTTACACCCTGCGAACATCAATAGTGATATTCCAAAACCAAGAAAAAGTAAATTGAATTTTATTTTTTTCATAATCACTTTTTTTCGATTAAAAGTTAAGTTTCAAGTTAAACCCTAATGAACGGGTTCCTGGCAACTGTCCATCTTCACCGTGGTTAAAGCTAATCTCTGACGGATCAAAATTCATAGAATCTCTGTAAATCAACCATGGATTGCGGGCAATGATTGAAAAACTAGCACCCTGGAAAGCTTTTCCGAAATTGCCTAATTTTTTTACCGGTATGTTGTAACCAAGACTTACCTCACGCAATTTTACAAAGCTCAGATCATGCACAAAAGGCTCTGCAATTTGCTGGAAGTAGAACTGGTGATAATAATCATAAGCACTTATATATACATCAACTGGTGTTTTGCCATCTGCTGCATCAACGCCCACAACATGCACGCCACCGCCGTCAGCTACATCATCTCTTACGTTCTTGCCTTTATCATTGATACTTGCTGTAGGCTCTAATAAACCTGAGAAAGTGCCCCACTGCTCAGACAGTGAAAAGAATTTACCGCCAAACTGGTAGTCAAGCGTTAATCCTAATGTGAAGTTTTTATAGTTGAGAAAATTTTGCAAGCCACCAGTGATTTTGGGAACGATAGAACCGTACTCTTTATCTGGATCGCCGACAAACCAACCAAATCCACCACTAAAACCATTTTCAGTAATTAAAGGCAGACCTGCATTGTTTTTTGCAATTCCACCACCTTTCAGCATACCCCAATCTTTTCCTTCAAAATGAAATGCCCGTGCAAACTGAGTTCCAAATGCGCCTTCGCTTAAAGTATAGCTTGGTACGCCTTCGGCAAGTTTTACAACATGATTACTGAGAATAGCAGCAAATGTTGAAGTAAGATTCCACTGGAAATCCTTTTTATTTACAAGTTTTGCATCTAATTCAACTTCAATTCCATTACGTTCAATTTCCGCTGCATTAATGGTCCTGCTTGTAAATCCACCAATACCGCTTTGAGAAATTTCCAGCGGTTCATTTTTGTTATCCTCTTTATAATAGGTAATATTCACTCCCAAGCGGTTTTTTAAAAACCGAAGATCAACACCGCCTTCCCATGTATTTACCAATGAGCCTGTGAGGTTTGGATCAGGAAAATTATCTGGAGCAGTCGTAAGGAAATTGGTACCCCACAAAAACTGATTTAATTCATAATATAATTCAAGTGAATAAGGTTCTAATGTTTTTGGTTTTTTACCCCATGATACAAAAGCCTTTCCATAGCTTAACCATGGAAGAGAATTCCTGGTAAACTCACTGAATATAAAAGATGCGCCAAGAGCCGGAGAAGCAAGAGAGTTGTCATTTAATGGAAGTGTAGAATACCAATCGTTCCTTATAGCCCATGAAAGGCTTAAGAATTTTTTGTATTCAAAATCACCAAAAGCAAATACCGAATTAGCTTTCTGATTTATCCTTATATTAGTAAGGGTTGCAGGATTGGTTGAATTTGCAATTGTATATAAATCCGGAATGTTTAATCCGCCATTTGTATTAAATGCAACATTTTTGGAACTAATGGTTAGCCTGTTATACCCTGCATTTGCACTTACACCAACGTTTCCAAAAGTGTTATTGTAGGATGCAAGAAACTCATAGTTATACTCCTGGTAAGAAGTTTGTGCTGTTGCATAACTTGCTAAAATACCTGTTTGGCTACCAGAATTTTGAAGAATACTTGGATTGATGTCCTCGGTATTAGTAGTTAATTGGTTCTTACGCACAGTTCCTTTAAATCTTAAATGATCATTCATTTTATAGGTGAATGATACATCACCAAAAAGACGGTTCCTGTTTATTGTATTATTTACAAGATCAAAATAAGTAAAGAAATTATACCAATAGTTGCCTGAATAAACACTGCCTTTTGGATTAGATGCATTCCATGAGTTAGGATTACCACGCAGGTTCCATGATGCATAGGAACCAATTCCTGTCAATGGAGTTCTTAACCCTCTTAATTCTTTCATGATATTCATATCAAGGTCCCGGTGAAACCACGATGTAAAAGATCCGGAAGACTGGTTGCCATATTCATCACTGAATTCACCCTTTATTTTCTGAGAGCTGTAAGTAGCATTAAGACCAACACTGAAATGATTACTTAAATCAAACCCCATCGATGCAAATAGGTTATTTCGGTTAGAAGATGAATTTGGAAGCATCCCTTTAACTTTCTGGTTAGTATAAGACACCCTGTAATTGTATCCTTTGCCGCTTTGAGCAAAGCTTATATTGGTATTATTTGTTATACCAGTTGACCAGAAATCTTTTGCATTATCAGGCTGAGGTGTGAGAGATGCAGTCTTGAAAGAATATTGAGTTCCCGGGAACCATGCATACCAGGGAATATATTCCTGTCCACTCATACGCGGTCCCCAGCTCGCATCGTCTGTATAGTCATGATGTTGTTTTCCATTTAACACTTGCCATTCAACAGGCATTGAAGAGTTATAATTAAATGTGCGGAAGTCGCCATCACCACCAGCATATAAATTTTGATATTCAGGTAAAATATATACTCTGTCAAAAGTCATTCCCTGGTTGAATTCAATTCCCAACCCAACCTTACTACTTCTTTTTTTAGTTGTAATTACAACTGCTCCGTTAGCAGCTCTGCTTCCAAATTGAGCTGTAGCATTAGCGCCTTTTAATACGTTCAACTCTTCGATATCATCAGGGTTAATGTCAAATGAATTTACAATCGTTCCATCTACTATATACAAAGGGTCAACATCGCCAAGTGAACCACCACCCCTGATACGTAAGAAGCCTTGTGAGTTTAATTTAATTGCCGACTGGCCACGAAACTGGACACCTGCAACTTTACCTGCAAGTGCATTATTCAGGTTTGGTTGCCTGATTACTGAAAGCTGATCGGCTTTAATTACCTGGGAGCTGTAAGGCGTAATTCTTGCGGATTTCTTTACGCCAAAGGCAGTTGTCACAACAACTTCTGTCAGGCTACCACCGTTTCCGGAACTCATCGTTACGCTAACATTATCTGTATTGTCTACTGTGATTTCCCTGTTGTCATAACCGACAGAACTGATAACTAGTATTGTGCCTGATGATACACCTCTAATGGTGAACTTACCATCAGCATCAGCTGTCACACCATTTTTGGTGCCTTTCACTGTAATGGAAGCAAATGGAATAGCTTTACCATTCGCATCTGTTATTATACCGGAAACATTCCGGGTCTGAGCGAATACCAGCAATGAGCATAATATCGCCGTTACAAAAAGTGATGCAAATTTTCTCATGGGAAGATCAATTTTTGATTGCAAAAACTTTATTTTGAGTCGAATATATCAATTCTCATGTGTAGGAATAACGCCAACAAGACAGGATTTTTTTTTACAATGCTGCGAAAGGGTAAAGAAACTTTTCACAAATGATGAAACAATAATCAAGTCTTATTGTGGTTGGTTATCTCCAGACATGATAATTTTGTACAAAAATAGGGTAAGATTATTGCCATAATATTTTTGTTTTTTTTCTAAAACACCCCGGGCTAAATTTTATTTATAGTGTTTAATTTATAAATGAACTCAACAAAGGATTGCTCTGATTTTAGTTTTACATTTTCCATTTTTAACAGATGATTTGCTTTCTCCTGATATACATTTAAGGCACTCAATAATGATTCCCTTGAAAGTTTTATCTGCTGCAAACTTCCATCATCAACGATAATATAAGCCAGAGCCAGAAAGATTTTCAGCACCATTGAAAACGATTTGTGAATCAGAATAAAAGTGTTTATTAAAATAATAGCCTGCCAAAAAGGGCAGGCTATTATAAAAATTATTGATTAGAGAAAATAATATTCTATTTATCCCACCATAATTTAGTGGAAAGCTTATCAGGACCTTGAGCCGCTACCGCTGCATCATAATTTTCCTTATTCAAGTCATTTTCAGTTTGAGGATAACATTGTCTGCGGGGTATTTTTTTGTCTTCATTAACTGCATCGGGAGCAGGGACAAGAACCGGATAACCCGTCCTTCTCCATTCAGCCCATCCTTCGTAACCATTGCTCATATAGAAATTTAGCCACTTTTGAGTTTGGATCCTTTGAAGCTTTTGATCAAAAGTTTGCAAAGGGTCTATAACAATTGCAGCCTGGGCTTCATATGCCGTTTTTTGAGCAGCTGTAATAGAAACAATTGGGTTAGTGGATACGGCTGACCACTGATCCATTGAAGCATCAATCCCTTTTATATACCAGCTGATTACAGTTGCATCTCCACCAGCTATCCACCCTCTCAATGCTGCTTCTGCCATAGTAAAACACATTTGAGAATAGGTAGTCAACTGTAAAGGGAAATTCTGCGCATAAATTGCTCTTCCTAACAATGCACCGTCAACCCCTGCGGCATATTGAACATTTACTCCATATGGTATACCTTTATATAAGCCTCCGACGGTTCTTGAATAAACAGGCAATCTTGGATCGTTGTGAACTACCATTTCATTGTCAATAATTGTTTTTGAAGCACCATAGTCTATACGGCCTTGACGCACATAGTTTGTATACCATGGACTTTCATAAGTAGAATTTGTCAGGTATTTAAAGATGGCGTTGTCAGTATTAGCAGTCATAATACCTGCAGTTACTGCTTCATTAAATGCTGTTTTAGCAATAGCAGCATCTTCTGTTTTAGACATGCGTAATGCAACGATTGCTCTTAATGAATTTGCGAATTTTTTCCATTTGTTAACATCGCCATCGAATAATGCATCATTTGGCATAGCTGCAACAA
>Ga0207712_10001135_pt1 | contig 18556 bp, 36 predicted proteins | sample KBSS44metaG_FD_184402 | JGI IMG/M metagenome (GOLD analysis project Ga0207712, IMG submission 184402) | Switchgrass rhizosphere microbial communities from Kellogg Biological Station, Michigan, USA - KBS S4-4 metaG (SPAdes) (version 2) | ecosystem: Host-associated > Plants > Roots > Rhizosphere... | reverse complement strand
CGGAGAGTATGTGTTTGGCGAAGTCCTGGCCGTGCGGGAAAACGTGGGGGAATTCGAAGGGACGGTAGTTGTCCTATCGACTCCGGACGGGCCCGTGTCCGTGTGGTTGGGAGCCGATCTCAAAGTGAAAATGGGAAGCTCCGTCCGTATCGGTCAGGTGTACTGCATTCAATACATGGGCAAGCTGAAAAAATCCGAAAACCCAAAATTGAAAAACGACATGAACCACTTCCAGGTATCCGAAATCCTCCCGGAAGGTTAGAATAGCCCGCCGTGCTGCACTCCGTTTCGATGGATGAAGCGGAGTGCCGCACGATCAACACAATTTTTCCAACGAAACCCGCTAGAGAAACGTTAATCCAGGGAGCGTTTTTTCTATGGCGTCGAAGACGGCGCGGGGCCGCAAAATTTCGAAGGGCTTGAAGCGTTATCACGCGATCGTCAAGCAAATCGCGCGCAAAGAAAAGCTCACCTACAGCGAAGCCCGTCCCCACTACAAAGAAACTTTCATTGAAACCATCCGCCGTGGGGGCCGCAAAGCGGTCAATACGTGGATACGGGTTACCCCGTTCGACAAGCCCGGCAAGTGGAAGCGGATCAAGCCGGAAGACATCCCCAAGGCCCGCACGTTCGAAGATGCGTCAAAGCTCAGCTATGGCCGTCGCGTTGGGTTTGACCGGGTCCGGCGCTCGATTGGTCAATATCAGTACTGGGGCCTCGTTGATCGAATGGCCCGAATGTTCGACCTCCCCCCGGCGCAAGCCCGCAAATTAATCACCCGCATGCGAGAGGAAATGACGCGAACGGCGCGCGCGTTTGGCAAAAAACGAACCTATCGGGCCCGGGATGCTGCCGCCGTGTTGGAGCATTCCGACCGATACCAACACGTCAGGATGGAATTTGGAATATGAGACATATTTTAGTCTACGCCTTTGAAGATGCCCCCGAATGGTGTCAGAAGTTATCCCCGCATGGTGGGGATGAAGATTGGCTTGCGATTGTCCCCCGTTATTTTGTTGGGACGGGTGACGTTCAAGACATGGTCCCGTGGCTATGCGAGGGAACGGCTTTTGGGGTTTGTTCTGTAGCCGTCCATGAATTGGATGATTGTTTCGTTGTGATCGGGTGTCACGCATGACCGGCCTGGACACGGAAACCCATCAAGGCCGGGTCGTGCTGATCGCCACCCCGCGGGCCGATTTGGAGCTCTGGCGATACAAGGCCCGCCACCAATGGCACGTTTTAATGGAATGGCTCCATTTCCAGGATGAAAGCTTCGTGTGCTGGAATGCCGATTATGACATTCAAGCAATGTTAAAACTCTTGGACCGATCGAATAACGAAACGATCATGCGCCGGACCTCGGTCGATTATGGCCGCTATCGTGTCCGGTTTGTCCCTTCCAAATTTTTCAAAGTGGGGTTACACCGTGAAAAACGATCCGCAAAAACTCTCTTTACCGTCTACGATCTCATGCAGTTTTACTCCTCGTCGCTTGAAAAAGCGGCTCATAAAATACTTGGAAAAAGCAAAAGCAATCCAGGCGTGGAATGGGGAAAGCTCTTGGAAGCTTTGCGCCGTGGTCATGTCGAAGCGGAAGCCATACGCGATTACTGTCGAAATGACGCCGCTCTCGTCGAAGAGCTATATCACCACTCTAAACGGGCAATGAACGCCGCGGGGGTCAAATTCGACCGGCCCATTTCGTGTGCGTCGATTGCCGTCCAAAAGTTTTCCAAGTCCATGGCGCATGAGGTCCCGCACGACATCAACCGGGCCTTTGAAAAAACCTATCGCGGGGGCCGGATTGAATGCTTGCAAGTGGGCTATTTTCCGAAAGCGTACCTCTATGACATACACTCCGCTTACCCCTCGGTCATGTCGGAGCTACCGTCAACCCAAGGTTGTTGGTTGCCCGTTCAAACCAAATTGCGGCCCGATGCAATTTACGCCGCGGTCCAGGTGGCGCTTAAGATTCCGCGCGAGGAGTACCGTTGCCCGGTTGCGGTCCAGGGGGAAACGCAATTGATGTATCCGACCGGCCAATGGTCGCAATGGGTTGACCTTGAAACCTATCGTGTTTTAGAATCCCGGGGGATGGTCGGAAAGATCCGGCGCGGGTGGCAACTGATAGCCGACAACGTTCAACGCCCCTTTGAGGCTTTAGCGGAAATGTACGAAGAGCGCCTTCGACAACCGTTGCAAGCGTGGGCTTTGAAAATCATCATGAATGCCCTATATGGGAAAGTCGCGGAGCGTATCGGGAAGTGGTTCCCCGCCGTGTTGGTCAACCGCGACTCGGAAGCGTGGCGGGGTCAGTTTTGGGTCAAGAGGGAGCAATGGACGAAGCGGACGAACTTTGTATATGCAAGTGCTATCACGTCGGGAATTCGGGCGCGCTTATACCGGGAATTGGACCCGGAGAAAATCATCTTCTATGCCACCGATGGCGTTTTAACAACAACCCCGTTGACGGGGATTTCTTCCGGCAATGGACTCGGGGAATGGTCTACGGGCGAGACTGTAACTGACTTGGTTGTGGTGGGGTCCGGTGTGTACACGTACCGGGATAGTGAAGGCAAGACACACACGAAGGTCCGGGGCTTTGAAGTGGGCCTGGACCTTTACAAGCTTTTAGACGTTCGACGGCGGATCTTAACCTTGACCGTCCGGCGCAACTGGACGTTGGCTCAAGTGATGCGGCAACACAAATACCCGGTGTTTAATCAATTGGTCGATGTTCCGCGTTATCTGGACGTGTGCTTTGATCGAAAGCGGATTTGGGAATCCAACCGGACGGGACGGGATCTTTTAAAACGCGCGTACACGTCCCGCCCGTGGGCGCATTATCCGGACGTGACCTATAGGGAGTTTTGAACATGATGAAATTCATCACATGGCTAATCCAAAAGTTCTGGCGATGCCCTCGGGGCCACCTTTGGCGCGACGTGGCCCCGCCGTTTGTCCGGCAATGCCGCCGCTGTGGGGTGACGTGGTTTAACGGGGAGCTCGATATTCCGGAAGGGATGAAAGAGTATTTCGCTACCGTCCAAAGCTATCAGGCCACCCGGATGTTTCCCAAATCCGCCGTGGTGGGTTATCATCACTACCATTCGGGGTGCTGTCCGCTTGAAAAAGACGATCCGATCCACGACCCGAATAACGTTTCAAAATTAGAACAAAGGTTTAACTAAAATGGCCGATCAACCTTGGAAAGCGCAACCCACGCCACCCCCCGCCACGGCGGAACCGTCCCGGATCATTCGCCCCGTAGACACGATCGTGATTGACATCGACAACCGGCGCAACCCGGCAACGGTCAACATGCGGCCCTCCCGCGAATTGCCGATTCCGTTTGTGATCAACATCTTTTCGAACCTGATTTCCCAGCTATCGGCACAGTTGGCGCAAGCGATGGCGGGCGCGGCACCCCCAGCGAAGCCGCCCACGGAGCCCCCCGCGGGCCCGAATGGGGGGCTTCATGGCTAGGCGGAAACAACCTCAACCCAAGATCGACGAAGACGAATTTATTGAGCCGTCGCAATCGGAGGTGGACATTGAAGATTTCCTCATTGAATGGGCCCCCCAAACGTCCGTTGTCGAAATCTATCGGCGCAAAGAAGACGGTTCCATGCCACACGTCAAGCGTGTTGGGATTGAAATTCTTAGGGCGGATCTATACGGTTACTTACGCGACAAATTCGGGAACGGAAAGTTTATCCTGCAATTCAAAGATGCCAACCGTCGAATCGTCAAAAACCTTACAGTTGACGTAGAGGGGGCCGTGCCGGTTGTCCCGAACGGAAACCCAGCGGGTAGCACCTTTCACGAACAATTGATCCTCGCCATGATTGCGGCCCAAAAACCCGCGCCCACGCCGGATATGGGGGCCATGATGACCGGCCTTGCGGCCATGCTTACGGCTTTGAAGCCGACCGCATCCGACCCCGCGGCCATGCTTGCCGCCATGGCTACGACCTTCCAGCAATTGAAGCCCCCCGAAGACAACGTGGACAAGGCGCTATCGATCATTTCAAAAGCCAAAGACATTGCGGGCGATAACGGCGGGGGTGGCGATTCGTGGCCGGGTCTGATCAAAGAGGGACTTTCCGCGGTCACACAGGTTATTTCCTCGCGCCAGAATGGAAACCCAGCGGGGCCGGTTCGTGGGAACCTTCCCCCGGGAGCCGTCGCAACGGGAATGACGATGACCGCGGCCTATCCCGCGGAGAATCCCCCCATGGCGCGCGAAAAATCGTCGGACGAAATCCTCCAAGAATGGCTGCAAGCCCAAATCGGGTTTCTCAAAACAAAAGCCCGGGCCGGAAAAAATCCGGATTTTTGGGCGGAATACACCTTAGAAAATCCGGAGGAGCCCGGGTGCGCGGCGATTTTGGAAGCGTTACGGCGCGGTGCTACATTTCAACATTTGTTGACCTTCGATGCGGAAATCGGCAAAGATCCGATGCTAGCGGGATGGTTCCAATATTTCTATGAGGCTTTGCAATCCGACCCTGACAAAGATATGGATTCCCCCGGGCCCGGAGGGGACGCGCCGAACCCTGGAAGTGATGCGAAACCTAGCACGCCGTGACGCGGGGACCCCGGAAGTCCAGTTTGCGGCGATGGGGGTTTCCGATCCCATTGGCCTGGAAGCGTGGTTGCGCCGGGTGTGGCGGATCGTGGATGACCCCACGACGGCGGAATTTGTCCGGAGCCCGCAATTCCAATTGCGGTGTGGCCGCTTCGAAGGGGATTGTGATGACGCGGCGACGTTAGCCGCTTCCTTGCTTCACGCCCTAATGATCCCCTGCCAATTGGTGGCCATCCGGCAAGCGGGGGAATCCGACTTTTCCCACGTCTTTGTCCACGTCCCCCACTATCAACTGATCATCGATCCCATCATCCCCGCGGAGCTCTTGCCGCCGCGATTTCAGGAAGCGTTGACGTTGGATGTATAACGGAGCCATGAGCCACAACGAAGCCGAAGACGAATTAAGCGAATCGGAATACCTGGAAGCTTTAATGGACGATTTCGAATTGACGGAAGCCAACACGCTTGGAGATTTGCTCAAAGCCTTACGCGAGGACGAAGACGCCGAAACCGATGATTAACCTTGCGAGGTGACCAACCAATGCCACGCCGTTTGTCTGATCCGGAATGGGTTGCTTTTCAAAACACGATCAACATTGAAGCCTTGAAGCTTCCCCCATGGGGAGCCGTCGTGCAATGGGGTTCCATGTTCGTTTTGGTTTACGTCTGTCCGGGCTCCGGGTCGATGTGCCAACAAGGGGAAGTGATGTTGTCCGACATTTCCGACCGGGCCGATTTGGTCCGCAATATTTCGGGAACCTATGACGCGGCGCAACGGGTTTGGATTTACTACGTTCCCGAAGAAACCATCGCCAGGCTTTACGAAGTGGCTCAAGGAACCCTGGAAACAACGGGGCATGTCTTGACCTCGGTTTCTCAAACCGTGGGGCAAGCCGCGGGGGAATTGACCGGGCCCTTGCTGGGCAATCTGGCGTTGCCGTTGATCGTTGTTGCGATCGTCTTTTTGTTCACACAAACCCGGGGCCGGTAGGAAATCCCTTTACAATCCTAAGGCTATCACCCTAAAGTGGGGGCCTGTATCCCTGGATCTAGGGGGCCCCTCGGTTGTGCGCTAGTACGGAACACGGCTCACACGAAGGGCCCCCCGTTCGTTTTTGGGAGGGGCCTTCATCCGATGTGGGAAGATTTCGTCATTCATGCCTTTTTGGGAGTGCTTCAAGTCGTCATTAAAAACCCGGAGAAAAAAGCGAAGCTGTGCCGGGTCTTGATGCAAGCCCATGACACGATCGGGGAAATGTATCCGGACGGGTGCCCGAAGTGATCTTACCGGAAGCCCGGGAAACGTTCGCGCGATTGATGCAAGAGGCGCGAAGCGGCCCCCTATCCCAACACGCTAGACAAAAACTCAGTCAAGCCCGGCAACTGTTACGGCGCGCAAAGCGGCCCGCCATGAATACGCGCCGATCCACCAAACGAAACCCGCATTGGACCCCGTCCGCTCTGACCCGGGTAGCCCAAGGACTTCAAAAATTCGGTTTCTCCGCTCCCGAAGCGCGCCGGTTGGCCGCTCAAGCGGAAGGGGAGCGCGGAATTTCCAACGTCAACGAAACCGTGGAACGGATCGTCAGAGCTCACACGCATGTTTCGGTTGGGGGGTTGCGAAACCCAACCCGTAAGGAACGCTTTTCGTTATACGTTCAAGATTCCACCGGACAATCCACTTTCCGCGGTGAATTCTATACATTGCCCAAAGCGAAAAAGGCCGCTTTGATGTTTGCACGATCGGCAAGTTATCCCCTTGTGGAAATCTACGGGACGGGCGGAAAAATTGTTTGGTCGAGCCGGGGCCGCTTGAAAACGAACCCCGCGGGCAAACTGCAACGGCTAGGCCGGGCGGTCGAAGTCCGTTACCGTCGCGAGATTGGACGGCAACCCGGGTTTTACAAACACGCGATCAAATCCCGGAAAGCGGGACTCTATACGATCCCCGCGGGATGGGTTTACGTGTCCGGAAAATCGATTCTCATTACGGAAGGGAGCCCCCGTGTATAGCGGCTTGCGTGGCGTCAACTGCATCTATGATGACGGGACCGTTGTCCCGTTGGATCAAGGCCCCTGTCAAGAGGTGCTCGATAACGGCGCATTTTTGGTGGATGCCAACACGTCAGAATCGGAAATCACCGTCACGACCGCGCCCCCGTGGTCCGGGTGGGCCATCCTTGCGGGGCTTGGAGCTCTTTTCATGGCGATAGGGGGGAAACGTGCATTTAGGTGACATCGACGGTTGCGGGTGTCAGGGCCTTTCCGGAATGGGCGATATTGACGGGTTGGGTTTTACCGATTCGACCTTAGTCGAACAACCGGCCCAGCAACAAACGTGGTGGCAACGGGCGATTGAGGAAGTAACAAAACTCATTCCGCGCACCCCGACCTCGTACCCGATTTACACGCCTCCGGGCTATCCGACCTCGTACCCGGGAACCTACGAAGGTTACGCCCCGCAAGAAACCGACTGGACCCCGTACCTTGTCGGCGGTTTGGTGTTGTTCGCACTCATGCGGAGAAAATAACCCATGGCCTATTTGGGACAAGACACGGAATTGAACGCGGAAAGCCAATTTGAAACCCAGCAATTGGAAGCGGCTTTCCAGCAATTCACGAACGGCGATGTTTTAGGGGCCGCTTCGACCTTGGGCCCGGTCGGTATGGTCCAGGCGGGGTTGATTTCCACCGGGGCCGGTGCCGTGTTGGCCGCGGCTATCGGGGTAGGTTTGGCCCTGACCAAGCTGATAGGCCGGGGGCGCACGGAAGCGGACATTATCGTTCCGGTCCAAAATCAATTGATCAACCCGCAGGGCACCGGGCAACTGGACCAAATCACGCAAATGCTTGTCCGTAATCCCAACGTGCAAGGCTTGAGCGCCCTGTATGATCAAGTCCAGCGGATTGGCGGCGCGTTCATGGAATTCATCGAAGACCCGGCCTTTAACGATGGCCGGGCCTCGGAACAAGCGGCCAACACCATTTTTCCGTACATCAACGGGACGTGCGGTTACCATTGGCCCCCGCCGATGAAACCCACTCAAGGCGATTGTGTCCGCTGGGGGGATGGCACGCCCGGGGGAGTCGGTACAGACGGCATGCTTGGGGCGATTGCCCGCGCCATCCTTCGACAAGGGGGAACCGTCCCCCCTCCGCTACTGACGCAAGGTTACGGCTCGACCGTTCCTAGCCTTCAATACGCATCCTCGCAAAACTATCCTTACATCGTGCAATCGGGAACGATACCCGCCAACGCGCCACTTTCGCCCTTGCGCGCACGATCGGTTCCGGTCATTGCTGCCGGGTTGGATCTACCGACTTTGGCTTTACTAGGCGGGGCAGTGTTCTTGCTGTCCCGGAAACGGAGTTAGCCCATGGGAAAAGGTCTATGGGATGACATCGACGGGGAACGTTGGCTTGATAATCCACAATTGATTATTGCCAACCCGCGACGAAAGAAGAGGAGAGCAAACACTATGGCACGACGGAAAGCACGGCGGCGCGGTCGGAAGAATTCCCCGCGACGGCGGGCGCGACGAGCACGACGCAATTACAGTTCAGCCGGATTGATCAACCGACCGCGGCGACGGCGGGCGCGCCGGTCCCGGCGTCGAAGCTACGCTTTGAACCCGCGGCGACGGCGGGGTTTCCGGCGCAACGTTCGACGGCGACGGAGTTACAGGCGCAACCCCAGCGTGTTGGGTCTAGGCTTCAATCTTCCGCCTTTGGATGCGGTGTTGTTCACCGGGGCCGGGTTGATCCTTCCGCCGATCGTGGCGAGCTACCTAACCCCGATGCTTCCGGATTCTATCCGGAGCTCCAAGCTGGGTTATTACGGGGTCAAAGTCGCATCGGTTTTAGTTCCGTCCATGTTGGTCCGCAAATTTGTCTCGCGGCGCGCGGGCAACTATTTACTGATCGGCGGCTTTGCCTCGTTCGCGATTGACCTTGTCCGCGAATTCATGCCGTCACTGATACCCGCTCCGGCGATGAGTGGTCAACCGTTCTTAGGCTTCTATGAAAAGATGCCCTCCCGGTTGCCCGCGGCTTCCGGGATGGGCCGTTATGCGTCGGTGCCGGTGCGATCGGTCCCGGTCCAGCGCACCCCGCTGATTGCCTTAACTCCGGATCGGCTTTCCCCTCAAGGCCGGTTTTAGTTACTCAAACGATTTCGGGAGCCCGCTGGGTTTCGGGGGCTCCCTTTAACTGAAAATTTTTCAAAGGGAGAATCCATCCATGAGCCGTCCGAACCTGCCCGGAATCTTTTCCGACTCCTACCCCCGCGAATATGAGGCGTACAACACTCAGTATCAGGGGCAAATTGAATCGATTGGTTGGAAGTTGTGGGACACCCAAACCTTCACTTCCGGTACAACTACCGCTTTAACAAATTTCTTTAACGTGCGGGCAACACAAGACTTATCCAATATGGAGGTTGCGTTTCAGTTGCCAGCGCCGAAAGCTTTTTTGGTCCGTGCGATCCGGTTCTATGTCAAGCAACGCCCGCAAGTCATCACGCCCGCGGGTGCCTCCGGTAACGCAACCGGCGCTTTCGACAACATTGCACAGTTGATCAATACCGCCGTGATGACGTTCACGATTGGCAACAAGACTTATGACCTTGAGCCGTTGTGGTGTTTGACGGCGGGTGGCGGGGCCGCGGGAGCGATGGCGATGGCCGGAGGGGTTGCCGCCAATGCGTTTAACTATATCGACTATGCCCAAAACGGCATTGCCGATCCGCGCGCGGTCAACACGTTGTCGAAGCCGTTGTTTATTTCGCCGCAAATCAATTTCAATGCCCGGATTGATTGGGCCGCGGCCATCACGTTGACCGTGTCTCCGGCAATCACGTTGCTTCTGGATGGGGATCTATTGCGCCCGGTCCAATAAAAAATTTGGTCGATGAATCGCCCTTGTGACCAATGGTGGAACCGTTCAAGGTCTGGAAACGGTTCCACCCCTTTTTCAAATAGGAGAAAACGACCGTGCCATTAATGGAAGACCTCTATGCTAAACAACGGGCAAGGCAAGTCGAATTATTGCCGTTTAGCTATTCGACCTCGTTTCAAAATTCCGTGTTGGCCGCTTCCACAACGATTTCGCAGAACATCCAAGTGCAATCGGATTCTCACTTCGTCTGTCGATACGTCAACGCCCTTGCGTATACGGGCGGTTTGGCCGTCTTCACAACGATAGCGGCCCTTTTAATCAATTTCTTTGATTCCGGATCGGGCCGGACCTTGATGGATTCCCCGCAACCGCTCCAAAACTTATGCGGGGGTTTGGCCGCGGGTGGCGGCGCAACGGGGAACCTTCCGTTTATCTGGCCGGAGCCCTGGATGATCAAGGCCGGGTCCACGATCCAGGTTAGCGTGACGAATTTATCCACCACGTTGGCTATTGTCCGCTTGGACGTGTCGTTGATCGGAATCAAAGTATTCACGTTTGGCCAATCGACCCCGGGCCAGATTTACTAGCCATGAGTAAACGAGTCGAAGACTGGCTTTCCCGGGTCACCATCCCGGACATGTACCCGCGCCGGGATGATCCATTCCGGCCCGGCGCGGGCTACGTTCCGGAAGGCGCGCCCCCGGCGTCGATGGTCGGGCCGGACTCTATTGTGTCCGTCAACGTGTGGGACGGATGGTTGACGCTTCCCGGGACCCGGCCCATCGTTTACCAGCGGGCCATTAGCTATCAATTGACCGCGGATGTTGTCGCCGTTCCGTTGATGAATGGCGGCTTTCAATGTGAGACGATTGTTTTAGACGTTCTATCGACCGCGGCCAATTCCGTCTTTTTCGGCTACGGCTCCGGCGTGACCACAACGAGCGGAATCGAAATTCGGGCCGGGCTTCCTATCACGTTGTCCACGGAAAACGGGCGGGAAAATTGGGAGCTCCAACGGGTACTTGAGGCAATTGGCGGGATGATAGCCAGCGTGTTGGGGGTGGCTCCCTTGGGGGTCTACCGGGCCCCGCGCGTGATCTTTAACGCCAATGAGTATTTCGTCATTGCCACGGCTCCCACAACCGTCCGCGTGATGTTGTTCCCGACTGCCGAATATCAATAGCCCATGGGAGTTAAATTCAAGCCTTTTGCGGCAAGCGGAAATGACAATTCCGCCACCTCGTTCACGGATGAATTTAACCGGGCCAATCTCGCTTCCCTTGGGGGGCAGTGGGTTGCTCTCGCGTTAAAAGCCAGTGTGGGCGCGGGAAACCTCATCACGGGAAGCGGAACGATTCTCACCAATGCGGCCAAGTTTGTCGGCACCGGACCCGTTACCCCAGCACAAGACCTTCCGGTGATGTGGACCCCGCGCGTCGTGATGAATTCGATTTACTCCGCGGCCCGGGTTTATGTGGAAGTGGAATACACGTCTCAAGGCGGGGGTTTTGTCGGGGGCTTGTGTGTGCGGGCCAACATGGAAGCCGTGGGAGCCGTTACCACGCCCCCCTATTACGATTATTACTACCTGCAATTCGACGGCTTGATTGCCAAAGTGATCGGGGGAGCCGCGCCCGTTGGGTTTGGCGGGACGGGGATGGCTCCCGTCGCGGGCGACATTGTCCGATTGGAAGCGGAAACGAGTGGGAACACCACAATTTTACGCCAGAAATTAAACGGGGTGTTGCTGGATACGGAAGTCCAGGACGGGGCCGCGGTCGAAATCTCACAAGTGGGTTACAACGGAATTATTTTTCAGAGTGGCTCCGGAACGCCCATCAACGATTTCTTTACCCTCAACCGGGTCACGGTCGGGATTTTCTAAATGTTCGAATCGGCTATTGCTCAAGCCGCCCAAGTCTACAACGTGCCGGTCAGTTGGATACAGGCGGTCATTGAAACGGAATCGTCATGGAACCCGCAAGCCTACCGGGCGGAACCCCGGATCAATGACGCGAGTTATGGGCTAATGCAATTGCTGTATCGAACGGCGCGCGGGTTGGGTTATCCGGGAGCGCCGGACGGGCTTTACGATCCGGAAACCAACATCAATCTTGGGACGAAGCTTTTAGGGGAATTGCGGCGCAAACATGGCGATGATTTCCGGCGCGTGTATTCCGCGTATAATTCCGGCAACCCGGATCTATGGGAAACGTCCACGCAAGTGGCCGCGAACGTTGCGCGGGCGGTCAGTAATTTAACCCGCTGGGTTTCGACCGGGGTTTCCGAATTTGCCCGGGCTCCGGAATCGGGGCCGCTCGTCGGGTTGCTGATTTTGTTTTTCCTTTGGGCCTGGACCGGAAAACGGAGGTAGCGATGTATCGAGGATTGGGCGCGTACTATTTGAAAAACGGGCAACCGACAAGCGTTTTATATGTCGGTGACACGATGGGTTTCAATGTGCCCGGATATTCGAAAATTTGGTTGGACCAACAACAAAACGGGGCCGCGCAATACTCCGGGCCGTTTTCGCTCCCGATGGCTCCCTATACGTTGCAAACCCGGGATGCGGGCTCGTTTTCCGCATCGGTTTACGAGCTCACGCCCGGCAACACGAAGGGAAAGTTGATCGGGACCGATTCCATCCAGGTATTACCCGCGGTTCAGCCTTCCGGGGTTGCCCAACAAACCTATGCCCCGCCGATCGTTCAACAAATTGCCGCCCCCGGTTATACGAACCCGACCGCCACCCCGGGCGGCGCGGCGATTCTCACAACCGGAGTTTCCACCCCATCCGCTCCGGCCCCGATGTATTCCATTTACAATCAACCCGCGGGCCCGGCCATGATTTCGCCGGAAGCGGAAACCCCCGGGACCGGCGATATTGCGCCGGGGGATAACACGTCTTTGTTGCTGTTTGCCGGGTTGGGGTTGCTGTTTCTCTTTATGGGAGGTCGTCGAAGATGAATTCCATACAAGCCGCCGATCCGGCTTCGAAAACGATTTACACCTTTACCGATACCGGGGCCCTTCACAATGCGATCAAGCTTTATGGTTACATCCCGGTGCATCCAGACGGGACCCCGTTTTCCACCGTCTATCTGAAAGAGTACGACGGATACATTTTGGACGGCGCGCCGATCAATGTATGGATCGATGGGGTTTGGTTGGAAGGGCAAAAAGAGGCGTTACAGCCTTACTGGAATTCGGGTCAAATCCCGTTGCCCCCGGCCAATCTCTCTAACGCCGGATCGGTGCCGATGCCCGCCGAAGTGAAGGAACGCACGGAAGCCTACCGTCAAACGCTGGGGATGGATACCGGGACGCTTTTGGCCATCGGGGCGGGGGTTGCCGCTATTTGGTGGATTTCGAAACGGTAAACCATTTCATTTTTTGCCGTCATTGGGATTAGAATCCCTTCCCCACGAAAACACGGAGGTTTTTATGAAAAACTGGAAAACAACTTGTGCCGGATTCTCGTTGGCCTTCTTTAGTTTGATGGCCAATGGCGCAACTTTCAAACAGGCGGCTATCTCTACAGGAATTGCGGTTCTCGGCATACTGGCAAAGGACAAAACACCACAAACCTACAACAACATTCCCAAATAAACCCTTTGGTTTATAAAGGCTTATTGGATGTTCCATGATTTGGATACCCTGTTACATCGCGTGTGGGGAAAAGCGGTCCATACCCCCGGATACGACAAGCGAGAATGGATGTTGTTTCAAGAACAAATCGAGCTACTCAAAATGCAGGTACGGAACCTCACGTTATTGATCCGGTCCCTGTTACCCCAACGTCTGGATTGAACGTCTTTTTTCCTCCATTGTCTAAAAGGGGGTTGTCGCTAGCCCCCTCTTTTTTCACACGCCCGCCAGGATGCCCCGTGCCGCGCGTTGGTCCCCCGCCGCGGCCACAACCTTGTCTTGGAGCTCAAGGGCCTCTGACGCCAATCCTTGCCACTCCAGACCGGCTTTATCGCGCCGTTCGATCTCTCGTAAAAGATAGATCATGTAACGGCCCGCGGCCCGGTGCATGATCCCGTTTTCCTTCAAAGCTTGACGCCAGAAAACAAGGTTACTTTTCAGGAACTTCGAACGGTCGAAGGTTTGACCGGCCCAAAACAACACGAAAGCGGTCAGCAACGGAAGGGGGAGCCATGACGCCAAAAGGATAGCCCATAAGGCGTGCAAGCCGTAAGTCCGGTACTCAAAGACGGGCTCTCCAATCAGGCCGGGAAAAAACCGGGTCAAATGCGGGTAGGGGGGATCGAGCCGGAGCCGGAGCCCCCAAAGGGCCAAGCTGTAGTGTTGCAGGTTGTAGCCCAGGAAGCGCCACCCGTCCGGCAAGGGGGTTGCCGGGCACCCGCAATTGGCACACGCGGAACGCTTCCGGGTGCCGTGACAGCTACACTCACAATTGACCGCGGTCATTTGTCCGGGGCACCCGCGGCGCAACGTTGTCCAGGGATTCCCCCTCGACAAAGACCTGAACCACATCGGTACATTCCGGGCACGCATAAGCCGCCGTGACAATGTTGCTATCCCGGGTCGTGCCAATGATGAATTTCCGGACGGTGACCGTCTTTCCGCATCGGGGGCACCATGAGAGGAGCTCGCTAAAACGGTGTTTTTTCTCAGCCATTATTGACTCACAGTGATGGTGATTGGAATTTCCCGGGGTGGGGTTTGCCGCGGCAACACATACACGACCGGAAACGGCGGGCCCGATGCCACCCGGACCCCGTTTACGTTCAAATTGGCCGCGGAAAACGAAACGATTCTTAGATTCGTGGGGGGCGCGGGCGGGGGATTGAACGCCACTTCATTGGAATTGGAGCTTTCGACCCCGCCCAAGGTTTGGGCCCGTACCACGTAGTAATACGTTAAGGCGCTCCCGGTTGGCGTCATGTCGGTATATTGCGGGGTTTCATTGATGGGAACCTGAGGAAGCAACATCAAATTGAGCTTCGTATAGGGCCCGCCGCTTGTCGTTCCGCGATAGATGTTATATCCGGCTATGCCCGGGTCCGGCGATCGGTCCCACGCGAGATTGACGGTTGCCGCATGCGCCGAAATCGGAACGAGCACGAGACACAAACAAATCCATTTTTTCATTTTTGAATCATCCTCAAATTCGTGGGGGCTTGCGGAGCCGCCACGTTAGGAAACTGGAAAGCGCCAATGTCGCAACCCTTCCCCGGGGGACGGCCCGGGGTGGGCCGCGGCGCGCCGTCGAAATCGGTCGGGACCTCCGGCAAGCACAAAGCGTTACCAATGGCCGGGGAACCCGGGGTGAGGTGGAAATTGCCCCCGGGTGCATCGATGAAAATATCGCCCACCCGGCAACCCGCCCCCAAAACAACGTTATTGTTCGCGTCTTTGGTGTAGGTGCATTGCCACAACATCAAGCCTAGCAAAAAGATCAATTGAGCCTCTCACGTTCCGGGATTTCATAAGGGCCATCCCTTAAGTAGCGGGCGACACAATTATTGCAGAGATAGCCTTCAAGCGTGATGGGTTGAGAGTCGGTATCCCATACGGGAGTGCCGTACTCTTCGGGAATCAATGTCCAACAATCCACGCAAGCCACTTCCACATAATCACCGGATAAAATGCCAGATACATTAACCCGTCTTCCTTGGATTTCCACGCGAAATAATGACAGACGGGAACGGCCAACCAATGCCACCCGCCCGCAATCGCATGAAGGAAACCCAACCCGCTAAAAAATGCCGCCTGGACTCCGGCCCGGCCCGATATGTAGGCGATGGCCGTTACTTGCAACGGATGGACCGCGAAAATCGCCGCGGCCCAAAAGGCTCGACGAGAATCCATTAGTAAATGTAATGAGGTGATGAGGGAATATAAAGACAAGGTTGTGCCGATGTGGAACGCGATCGAAAGCGCATGCCATGGCCACATCGGTTGAATGATCGTGATTTCCAATTCATCCATGCCCGTGGTGTTGATGCCAAAAAGCTTCCACAACCACCCGTCGAAGATGTGGACGAGGTCCCGCGGAACGGCATGGAAGGCCCTTAGGGTCCGTTGCCCCGCTGGGGTTTGGCCCACATCAAACATGAGGGGATCGTCAAAGAGACACTCCCCGCGAATCGATCTCAAGAAAGGGATTGTGCATAATAGGACAAGCAACACCAATTCCGTCATTGGGGGCTTTCCATGTCTTTAGTTTCGTTGATTATTGTTCTTGTCGTGCTGGGTTTGGTTATGTGGCTCATCAATGCTTTCATCCCCATGGATGCCACGATTAAACGGATTCTCAATATTGCCGTTGTTGTGTTTCTCATCATTTGGCTCATGCAAGCTTTTGGGTTGCTGGGCCCGCTGGGTAATCTCCGGATCGGGCGCTAACAACCCCAAATAAAGCGCCGTGTCGTAACATTTGGGATTTATATACATGACTCCCTTGCCTCATTTGCAGTCTTTCATCTTTGTCGCCGTCGCTGCATCAGCGCCATACACGTAATCGCGCCAGTGAATGAATCGGCCCGAATGCCAAAAGCCCCACTCACGGACGGTTTTCAGCACGATGACGAGAGTCCAGCAGTTCTTTGAAGGGACAGTCAGCCGATGAATATGTGTTGCCGGGAAGCTTCGCACCCACGGAGCGCGATATTCAGTAAATACAGACAGTCCCTCATGCCCGAGGCGACGATCCGGTGTTTCTTCCCAGTATCGGCCCCACAATCCAACGGAAATAAATCGCTTCGGATGGTCGTGTAGGTCGCGACTCCAATCGTTTCCGACAAAATGATGCAGATATGCCTTGAACCAAGGTGTACGCAGCAGAATCCATCGGTAAAGGTAGGTATCGCAGCGATGGTCGCCGTTGATTTCTTCTGCCTGACCAAAGAGTTTATTTAAGATTCTCATTTGCTTGTCTCAAGGGAGTTAAGTATGTAATTCCCTAACATTTCCGGCATATGTCCAGGGGGACGGTGTTGGACTTCACGACGGCTTGAACCCGCGCGCCAATGCTTTCCCCAAAAGAGAAATAGCACACAATCAACCCACAAAGCATATGTTCGTTTCGTGCTGGGTTTTCGATGTGCCAGCGGGGCGAGGATGCCCAGCGGCCCGAACGTTGATCCATTTGCAGAAATTCCATTACCCTTTTGTTAGAAAATCGGTGACCTCGGAAAACGCTTCGTGAAACGGAGAGGACCGGCGACGGAGCGACGGCAACGAGAGACGGTTATCCTCGCGCCATGATTCCAGCCATTGCTTGGCATACTGGATTCTTGGAAAACAGTGGCCCAGCCGGGCCCGCCATGGCTCCACTTTAGATGCGGTCACCCGCCACGGATGCACTTGCCGGATCAACATCAACAAGGGGAGCCGGTGACGGAGATTGTCCGACCTCAATAACTCGCGTTCCAAAATCCGGCCCCGGGAATCGTAGCTTTCCCCGGAAGCCGCCACCCGGAAACCCTCGATTAAGATTTCGCGCCGGTACACCCGGAAAAAGGCGTCTTTTTCGGTGTAGCGGACGGTGCTTTCCGGAGCTCCATAGACGGCATTCTTTCGTGTGGCCATGATGACCGATTCCCCAAAGACGGACGTATAGGGCCGTTGATTGTCCAGGATGGCCACCGCGGCATGCAACGCGCCGGGGATGAGGAAATCATCGTCACCCGCCCACGCCAGATAAGGCGCATCACTTAAGAGCGCCACTTGCAAAGAGGCTTCTGTTTCGTTGGCTCCGGGAATCCAAAAATAGTGGGTTTTCCGGGTGGCTTCGTGGGCAAGGCTTTGAGCCGTTGCGCTGGAATCCCCGATATACAACGGTATGCCGTGCCGGGCATACCATCGCACGGTACGGCTCAAGAACGCGGGCCGGTTCATGGTGGGAACGATGACCGCTAGCGGGGTGGGTTTGATCACAAAGCCCAATCCGGCAAATCGGCATAGGGGACCGCTAACAGTTGGTCCAGGCAATCCCCACAAAGGGCCGTCCCGTCATAGATCCCCACGGCTAACCGTTTGGCGTCAGCCGGGCATAAATCACAAAGTAAGGCTTCGTTCATAGGAATAGACTCCTCTTCGGGTTTCCCCATTGATCCGCCATCGCATCAGCAATTCCCGGAAGGGTCCGCGATCGGTTTTTCGCCCGCTCCGGCCCGGGCGGCTCATAATGCACCTTTGCCCATTTCCAATAACGTTCCGGCTCCCGATTGACAACCGGGGGAGGTCCAATGTTGTGGGTATCTTCCAATTTGGGAAGCCCGACAAGCCAAAGACAGGTTGCTTTCAATTCCTCATGCCCAAATTGCCAAGGCCGGATGATCTGATCGTATTTCCGGCCAATCCGCTGGACTGCGTAACCGTGCGGGATGGGATTTTCAATAGCAATTTTCGGTACGGGCAAAGTTAAGAAAAAACGGAAGTGCTCGCAAGCCGGTTCCAAAGCGGTCCAGCGTTCCTCACAGTAAAGCACGCCCGGATTTTTTCTACGGATATGGAAATGTCGAACTCCCGCGTTGGACAGATAAGTACAGTCGGGATGGGCTATCACCAAATCCACGCCCGTGAAATTGACGGAGCGTATGTCGCATTGAAGATGCGGCCCGGGCCGCTCCGTTGGCTGCAAATCCACGGAAACCGCATCGTGCCCGCGGGTAAGGAAAGCGTCACGGATGACCCCAGAACATTCTTGAGCGATGATTACTTTCATTTTAGCCACAACATCAAAAGAAAACCTATCACGGCAAGACCGGCGACAATGAGCCAGAATTCGCCGGGCGATAGGGAACCATGATTGTGTCGTTGATCGGTCGTTCGCATATCCCTTGGAATGCCTCCAGAAATGCCCGGACCTCGTCCGGATTGTTAATGTCCAACATGCCCGCCGTCCGCGCGGCACACGATAGCATGCCCGCCGTACAAGCGGTTGCAAATCCCGCGGGCCCGAAGAAAAGAAAGCCCATCGTTGCCGCAATCGAGCACGCGACCGCGGCGCACTCATAAAACGCCCGCTCATCGAAGGGCGGTTTGTTGGGGTTCGTGGGGGCTTGTTGCTGGATGGTTTGCGATTGGGCAAGG
>Ga0207712_10001131_pt1 | contig 18584 bp, 16 predicted proteins | sample KBSS44metaG_FD_184402 | JGI IMG/M metagenome (GOLD analysis project Ga0207712, IMG submission 184402) | Switchgrass rhizosphere microbial communities from Kellogg Biological Station, Michigan, USA - KBS S4-4 metaG (SPAdes) (version 2) | ecosystem: Host-associated > Plants > Roots > Rhizosphere... | reverse complement strand
GAGCCAGGCGATCGTTCGCGCCTGGCCGAGCGGATCGTCGGCGAGCCAGCGGCCGTTGCCGCGCGTGCGCGCGAGGTAGAACAGGATCGCCTGCGAGTCGCGGATCGCCTGCTCGCCGTCGACGAGCGCGGGAACCTGGCCCATCGCGCTGATCGCGAGGTAGTCGGGCTGCTGCCCCGCGCCCTTGAACAGGTCGACCCGCTCCGCCGTGAACGGCAGACCCAGCAAGGAGAGGAACAGCCGGACCTTGTACGAGTTGCCGGACAGCTCGTGCTCATACAGCTTCAATTCGCTCATCGCAGACTCCTTCGATGCGATACCCGCGATCTCACTGTACGCGGCGCGTGACGGCCCAGCAATAATCGCAATGCGATTAGTGGTGTTCGCATATCGGATATTTGCAATCTCTATCCGATCGACGGATGATGCGACCTCCCTGTTTCCGGAGCCGGCGCGCATGTCCCTGGTCCCGCAGCTGCAAGCGCTGCTCGGCACGAACGCCGTGCTCACCGGCGCAGCGGAGATCGCCCCGCACGTGACCGACTGGCGCGGGCGCTATCGAGGCAACGCAGCTTGCATCGTGCTGCCGGCGACGACCGACCAGGTCGCTGCCGTCGTCCGGTCGTGTGCCGAGCTCCGCGTTCCGGTCGTCGCCCAGGGCGGCAACACCAGCCTGTGCGAAGGCGCGATCCCGCGCAGCGGTCAACCGGCGTCGGTGGTGATCAACCTGCAGCGCATGCGGCGCATTCGCTCGATCGACGTCGCCAACAACTCGATCGAGGTCGAGGCGGGGTGCGTGCTAGCGCAGGTTCAGCAGGCGGCCGCCGAGCAAGGCCGCCTCTATCCGGTGAGCCTCGGCGCCGAGGGTTCGTGCCAGATCGGCGGCACCCTCGCGACCAATGCCGGCGGCACGGGCGTTCTGCGCTACGGCAACACGCGCGAGAACGTGCTCGGCCTCGAAGCGGTGCTGCCCGACGGGCGCATCTGGAACGGCCTCTACCGGCTGCGCAAGAACAACACCGGCTTCGACCTCAAGCACCTGTTCATCGGCAGCGAAGGAACGCTCGGGGTGATCACCGCGGCGACGCTCAAGCTGCATCCGCTGCCCACCTCGCACTCCGCCGCGTGGCTGGGGCTGGCATCGCCGGGCGCGGCGCTGTCGATGCTCGGCCGCTTCCAGCAACGCTGCGGCGGCGTGCTCTCGGCGTTCGAGATGATGAACGACGTCGAGCTCGACATCGTTCTCGCCCACGTGCCGGGGCGGCGCGCGCCGCTGCAGGCGTCGTATCCGTGGCATGTGCTGGTCGAGCTCGCCGACACCGGCGGCGACGACGCCCTGGCCGCGGTGCTGCAGGAAGTGATCGGCGAAGGCCTCGAGCGCGGCGACGTCGGCGACGCCGCGCTCGCCGCGAGCGGCCGGCAGCGCAGCGACTTCTGGGAGGTGCGCCACGGCGTCTCCGAAGGCAACAGGAAGGCGGGCATGGGCATCAATACCGACTGCGCCGTGCCGGTGTCCGCAGTTCCCGACTTCATCGAGCGCGCGACCCGCGCCACCCACGCGATCCTGCCCGGCGTGCCGGTCATCGTCGTCGCCCACCTCGGCGACGGCAACGTCCACTTCATCCCGCTCGCGAGCTTCGCGCAGTGGCAGGCGTTCGACGACGCCGAAGCCGTCTCGCACCGCGTCAAACGCGCCGTCAACGAAGTCGCGCACGCGCTCGGCGGCACGTTCAGCGCGGAGCACGGCATCGGCCAGCAGCTCACGCAGGAGATGGCGCTCTTCAAGCCGGAGGTCGAAGTCGACGTGATGCGCGGCATCAAGCGCCTGCTCGACCCCCACGACCTGTTCAACCCCGGGCGGCTGCTTCCGCCTCCCATGACGCCGCAGTGACGCGGAACCAGGAGCCACCATGAAAGACGACTCGTTCTCCCATCCTTCCCGCCGGCGCGTCCTGCAGGGCGTGGCCGCGTTCGGCGCGCTCGGCGCGCCCGCCGTGCTGAGGTTCGCGCGCGCGCAGTCGAAGCGGATCGTCGTCCGCGACGACGGCGGCATCTACACCAAGGCCTACGGCGCCGTGTACTACCGCCCGTTCACCGAGAAGACCGGCATCGAGGTCGTCGGCGTGCAGGCGAACGCCGAGCCGGTGGCGCAGATCAAGTCGATGGTCGACACCAAGAGCTACACGTGGGACATGGCCAAGATCAGCCAGCCGGCGATCCTGCTGCTCACCACGCAAGGCAAGGTCTACCTCGAGAAGCACGGGCTCGAAAACGACCCGACCGTCAAGACGATCCCGGCGCACTACATGTCGCCCTACGGCGTGCCGACCAACATCTACAGCACGGTGCTCGCCTATCGCACCGACGCGTTCAAGGGTCGCAAGGCGCCGAGCTCGTGGGCCGACTTCTGGAACGTCAAGGACTTCCCGGCGCGCCGATCGCTCCGCAAGCACCCGTTCGACACGCTAGAGGAATCGGCGATGGCTGCGGGAGCGCCGGCGTCGCAGCTCTATCCGCTGAACCTCGACAAGGCATTCGCGAACCTCGACACGATCAAGCCCAAGGTCGACGTCTGGTGGAACTCGGGCGCGCAGGTCGAGCAGATGCTGAAGTCGGGCGAGGTCGACATGATCGCGACGTGGGTGTCGCGTCCGCAATCGGCGATGGCCGACGGCGCCCCGGTCGCGATCGTCTGGAACCAGAACCTCTGGGGTGTCGACAACTGGTCGATCCTCGCCGGAACGCCCAACGCCGACGCCTGCCGCGAGTTCGCCAAGTTCGCCTCCGACCCGAAGCGGATGGCGTCGCTCGTCGAGTACTTCCCGGCCGGCGTCACCCAGCCCGACGCGTTCAAGTACATCAAGGCCGACATCGCGAAGAACTGCCCGACGCACCCGGACAACATCAAGAACGGCGTCCAGATCAACGCGAAGTACTGGCTCGACAACCAGGCCGCGGTCACCGAGAAGTTCAACGCCTGGATCCTGACGTGACATCGCCGGTCGCGCCCAAGCTCGCGATCGCCGGCCTCACCAAGCGCTACGGGTCGTTCACGGCCCTGGCGCCGACCGACCTGGAAGTGGCCGAGGGGGAGTTCCTCACCCTCCTCGGCCCATCGGGCTCGGGCAAGACGACGCTGCTCTCATTGATCGCGGGCCTGGCGGTGCCCGACGGTGGCCGGCTGCACATCAACGGCCGCGACGCCACGCACGCCGCGCCGCACGAGCGCGACATCGGCCTGGTCTTCCAGAACTACGCGCTGTTTCCGCACATGACGGTCGCGGAGAACGTCGCCTTCCCGCTCGCGATGCGCCGCATCGACAAGGCCGGCGCGGCCAAGCGCGTTGTCGAGGCGCTCGAGCTGGTGCGCCTGCCGCAGCTCGCGGGGCGCTATCCGAAGGAGCTCTCGGGCGGCCAGCAGCAGCGCATCGCGCTGGCGCGCTGCCTCGTCTACAAGCCCTCGATCGTGCTCATGGACGAGCCTCTCGGCGCCCTCGACAAGAAGCTGCGCGACCACATGCAGCTCGAGATCAAGCGCATCCACCGCGACACCGGCGCGACGATCGTCTACGTCACGCACGACCAGGAAGAGGCGATGACGATGTCGGACCGCATCTGCCTGATGAACGGCGGCACGATCGAGCAGCTCGGCACCCCTTCGGACCTCTACTTCGCGCCGAAGACGCTGTTCGTCGCCGATTTCATCGGCGAGTCGAATCTCCTGCGCGGGCGGGTGTCGGCGGCGAACGGCGCCGACGTCGAGGTCACGCTCGGCGACGGCGCGACGCGGGTGACGGCGACGGCGCACGCGCCGGTGGCGAGCGGCGATCCGGTGCGCGTGATGGTGCGGCCGCAGAACATCGCGCCGGCGGCGAACGGCGCCAACACGTTGCGCGGCCGCGTCGTCGAATCGATGATCACCGGCAGCCTCACCAAGCTGTACCTGCAGTCGCCGTTCTCCGGCGACGAGGCGATCGTCCTGTCGTATCCCACCTCGGCGGCGACGCGCCCGCACGCGGTCGGCAGCGAGCTCGCGTTCTCGTGGCTGGCCGGCGATGCCGTCGCCGTGCCGGAGGCCGCGTGAGCAGCCACGCCGCGCCGCGCCCGGCGTGGCTGAAGCCGGCGCTGCTCGGCGCGCCGCTGGTGCTGCTCTTCCTCGTCCTGCTGGTGTATCCGGTCGGCCAGCTGCTGCTTCTCTCGATCTACAGCGACGGCGCGTTCACGCTCGCCAAGTACCGCCAGCTCTTCGCGTCGTCGGTGTACGTCAACGTGATGCTGATCACGCTGAAGATCTCGCTCTGGACGACGCTGCTCGCCGTCGCCGCGGGCTATCCGGTCGCCTACCTCGTCTCCTCGCTCGAGAAGGACCGCAAGGCGAACTGGCTGTTCTGGGTGCTACTGTCGTTCTGGACGAGCTTTCTCGTCCGCGCGTTCGCCTGGATCGTCATGCTCGGCCGCAACGGCGTCGTCAACCAGCTGCTCACCGCGACGGGGCTGCAGGAGACACCGTCGAACCTGCTCTACTCGCTCGGCGCCGTGCTCGTCGGCATGGTGCATGCGCTGATGCCGCTGGCGGTGCTGACGATGCTCTCGGTGATGGAGAACATCGACCGCAACCTGCCGCGCGCCGCGGCGACGCTCGGCGCCAGGCCGGGCACGGCGTTCTGGCGCGTCTACTTCCCGCTCTCGCTGCCCGGCGTCGCCGCGGGCGCGATCATGGTGTTCGTCACCGCGGTCGGCTTCTTCATCGTGCCGCAGCTGCTCGGCGGGCGGCGCGAGGTCATGATCACGCAGCTCATCATCGAGCAGGTGCTGCAGACGATGAACTGGGGCTTCGCCGGCTCGATCTCGGTGCTCATGCTCGTCGTCGTCCTCGCCGTGTTCGCGCTGTACGACAAGATGCTCGGCCTCTCGACGATGACCGGCGAAGCGTCGCAGCGCGGCGGCGGCCGCCACGGCCCGCTGCGCCAGGCCGGCGACGCCGTGCTCGCCGTGCTCGGGCGCGCCACCGACGCGGCGCTCGGCCTCTTCCCGCGCAGCGCGGCGCGCGGGCGCGAGCCCGGGCGCTCGCTCGGCCTGCGCGGTGCGGTGCTGCTGGTGCTGTTCTTCCTGTCGATGCCGGCGCTGCTGATGATCCCGCTTTCGTTCGCGAAGTCGGGCCTGAAGTGGCCGCCGAGCGGGTTCACGCTGCAGTACTACGAGACGATGATCGCGTCGCCGCTCTGGATGCAGGCGGCGCTGCGCTCGCTCCTCGTCGGCATCGGCGCGGCGCTGCTGGCGATGGCGATCGGCACGCCGGCGGCGTTCCTGCTCGTTCGCTCGCAGGTGCGCGCCAAGTCGCTGATGCTCGCGTTCGTGCTCTCGCCGATCATCATCCCGCGAATGATCATCGCCGTCGGCCTGTTCTACTTCTTCGCGAAGGTGGGGCTGGTCGGCACCTCGCTCGGCCTGGCGATCGGCCACACCGTCATCGCCGTGCCGTACGTGGTCATGACGATGATGGCGGTCCTGCGCAACTACGACACCCGGCTCGACCTCGCCGCGCAGAGCCTGGGCGCCAAGCCCTGGCAGGTGCTGCGCCACGTCACCTTCCCGATCCTCGCCGCGGGCCTGTTCTCGTCGCTGCTGTTCGCCTTCGCGACCTCGTTCGACGAGCTCACGATCGCGCTGTTCGCCTCGGGCGGGCTCTCGGCGACGCTGCCCAAGCAGTTCTGGGACGAGGTCACGCTCGAGGTCTCGCCCACCGTCGCCGCCGTGTCGACGTGCCTGTTCGCCTTCGTCGGCGCGCTCATCGCGCTCGCCGAGTGGCTGCGGCGCCGCAGCGCCGCCAACCGCTGACCGTTCACCGTTCACCGTTCACCGTTCACCGTAGCCGATCCCATGATGAAAACCAGACTCACCTCCGCCGCTCTGCGCGGCATCTTTCCCGCTATCCCCACACCGGTCACCGGCGACGACCGAATCGACGAAGCCGCCGCGCGCGCGCAGATGGCGCTCATCCTGCGCGGCGGCGCGAGCGGCGTCGTCCCGCTCGGCGGCACCGGCGAATACGGCGCGCTGAGGCAGGACGAGCGCGTCCGCATGGTGCGGATCTGCGCCGAGGCGGCCGACGGGCGCATCCCCGTCGTCGCCGGCGTGCTCGACCCGGGCTATTACGACGCGCTCGCGGCCGGCCAGGCGTTCGCCGACGCGGGCGCCGACGCGCTGATGGTGCTCACGCCCTACTACACGACGCCCACGCAGCAAGGCATCCGCGACTACTTCATGCGCCTCGCCGACGAGGCGCCGCTGCCGATCCTCATCTACGAGATCCCGTACCGCACGCGCGTCGCGATCGCGCCCGCGGTCCTGCACGAGCTGTCGCGGCACCCGAACATCGTCGGCATGAAGGCGTGCAACACCGACATGTACCACTTCCTCCAGGTGCAGGCCGGCATCGACGCGACGTTCGCCGTGCTCTCGGGCGAGGACACGCTGTTCCCGGTGCAGATGGCGGCGGGCGCGAAGGGCGGCATCGTCGTCACCGCGTCGGCGCTGCCGCGCACCTGGCGCAGGCTCTACGAAGCGTGCGCGGCCGGCCGCACGCAGGACGCGCTGCGGCTGCACCGGGCGCTGATCCCGCTCCTCGACCTGGCGTTCGCCGAGACCAATCCCGGGCCGCTCAAGTCGGTGCTCGACCTCGTCGGCATCGACGCGCCGCGCGTTCTGCAGCCGCTCGTCGCGCCGGCGCCCGCGCTGCGCGAGAAGCTGCGCGCCGAGATGGCGCAGCTGCTGCAGGAAGAAGCGGCGCCGTGATGCGCGCCGCGCGAGCACCTGCCGCGAACAAGGCCGCCGTCCCGGCGCGCCGTGCCAAGGGCGCGACCAACGGCGGCGAGCGCTCGTCGCTCTTCGTCGGCTCGGTCGAGAAGGCGTTCCAGGTGCTCGAAGCGTTCCGCGACACGCACCGCACGATGTCGATGGCCGAGATCGCGCGCGCCGCGCAGCTCGACCGCAGCGCGACTCAGCGGCTCGTGCACACGATGGAGCAGCTCGGCTATGTCCGGCGCCTGCCCGGCTCCTCGCTGTACGGCCTGGCGCCGAGGGTGCTCACGCTCTCGTACAACTACCTGCGCTCGCGCGAGCTCATCGAGCGCGCCTCGCCGTACCTGCTCGACATCAGCCGCACGCTCGGCGAGACGTCGAACCTGCAGGAGCTCGACGGCCACGAGATCGTCTTTCTCGCGCGGTTCCCGGGCAAGCACCTCGTCAACGTCGACTTCGCGGTGGGCTACCGGCTGCCCGCCGTGTTCACGGCGTCGGGGCGCGCGATGCTGTCGAAGCTCGATGCGGCGACGCGGCGCGAGATCGTCCGCGCCACGCCACCGAGCCCCGTCACCCCGTACACCGAGACCGAGCCGAAGCTGCTGATGTCGCGCATCGACGAAGCGGCCGCCAAGGGCTACGCCATCGTCATGAACCAGACGCTGGTCGGCGACATCTCGGTCGCCGCGGCGATCACCGACCACGCCGGCCATCCGGTCGCGGCGATCAACGTCGCCGTGCCGACTACGCGCTGGACGGTGGAGAAGGCCGAGGAGCAGCTGGTGCCGCACGTGCAGCTGGCGGCGACCTCGATCTCGCAGGCGAAGATGCCGCGCGGCTGATGCGCGGCACGGCGGCGAGCGCGCACTCGCGGCCGCTCACATCGTCAGGAAGCGATCGCGCTGCGCCTTGGCGCAGGTCCCCATCACCTGCAGCGAGCGCTCGACCGCCGCCGGCCCGATCACGAACGGATTGGGCCCTTGCGCGCCGCGCTCGGCGCGCAGCCTCGCCTTCGCCAGCGCGCCGTCGTAGCCGGCATGGTTCGAGATCAGCACGTCGACCGGGAGCGTGCGCGCGAGTCCGGCCATGCGGTCGGTGGCGGCGATGTAGGTCTCGAGCCGCGGCACTTCCTTGCCGAAGTTGAAGGCGGTGCCGCCCCACAGCATGACCGTGTGCGGGCTGCCGCCCGAGGTGACGTTGAAGACCGGCGACAGGGTGCCCAGGGTGTGGCCGGGCGTGATGTAGAAGGTCATCGTCGTGTCGCCGAGCGTGAGCGTCTCGCCGTCCTTGACGACGCGGTCGCGCTTGGGCGGCGACATCCAGTCCTTGTACGGAAACTCGAGCACGCCGCCGTCCATCTGCGCCCAGTCGGCCTCGCTGGCGATGACGTGCGCCTTGTACTTCTGCACGAAGTAGTTCGCGCCGCCGTAGTGGTCGCCGTGGGCGTGCGTGACGACGACGAACTTGATCTGCGCCGGGTCGAGGCCGAGCTTGACCATGCCGCCCTCGATGAGCTCCTGCGCCTCGCGCGTGTTGTTCAGGGCATCGATGAGGATGATGCCGTCCGAGGTCTTCAGCGCCCACGCCGAGACCCACGACGTGGCGATGTAGTACAGGTTGTCGAAGGCCTGGCCGGGCGGCGGGCTCGGCGCGGCGATCGCGCGGTCGATGAAGCGCTCGAGCGCCGCGCCGCTCGCCCGCACCGCGGGCTGCGGCTGGCAGAGCGTCAGCAGCGCCTTCAGGTCGTCGCCGGCGAGTTGCCGAGCCTGCGCCACGTAGGCATCGACGCTGGCCTGCGAGGCCGCGGCGTCGGCCGCGCTGCCGGCGCCGTACGCGAAGAGCGCGGCGGCGCCCGCGGTCGCCGACAGGAGAAGAAGCATCGGATGGCGCATGGCTCGACCCTCGTGGCGCGACCGTGCCGCGACGCGGACCGGTGCGGAAAGCGACGCTACTACGAATTGAATCGATGCGCGCTCACGCGCGGAGGTCCTGCGCATCGAGCCAGCGCGCGATCGCCGCCGCCGGCGGTAGCGCCGCTGGCCTCAGAATGCATCGATGACCTTGTCTCGATGAGCGCCGTCTCCCCGACGGCCACGCTGCCCGGCGCCTCCTGGCGCGGGGACTTGCTAGGCGCACTGAACGCGACCGCCGCCATGCTCCCCTTCGTGGTGAGCTACGGCTTCATCGCCTATGGCGCGCTCGGCGCTTCCGCGGCGCAGGCCGGGCTCACCGCTTCGGTGATCGCGGTGGTGCTCGGCGGCGCCGTGATGGCGGCGCTCGGCGGCAGCCGCCTGCCCAGCGCGTCGCCCAGCGCCTCGTCGTGCCTGATCGTCGCCGCCGCCGTGCTCGGGTTGCTTCGCGATCCGGCGCTGCCCGTGCACTCTCCCGCCGGCTCCGCGCTGCTGCTCGCCTGCGTCGCGCTGGTCGTCGTCGCAGGCGGCTTGCTGACCATGCTGCTCGGCACGCTGAAGGCCGGCAGCCTCGTGCGCTTCGTTCCGCAGCCCGTGCTCGCCGGCCTCATGAACGGCGTCGCGATCCTACTCGTCCTGTCGCAGCTCGAGCCGATGCTCGGCCTGGCACCCGGTTCGCTGACGCGCGACGGGCTTCGCGCGGTCATGGCGTGGCAGCCGGCCGCGCTCGCGATCGCGCTGGCGACCGTCGCGGCGGTGGCGCTTGCGGCGTGGCGATGGCCGCGCGCGCCGGCGCCGCTGGTCGCCCTGGTCGTCGCCGGGCTGGCGGTCTGGCTGTGGCAGAGCAACGCCGCACCGGGCAGCGCCGCCGCGGCCTTGCAGCGCATCGGCGAGCTCGACGTCGAGCTGCCGCGGCCCGACGCGCTGATGCCGCTCGCCGACACGAGGACATGGGCGCTCCTGGCGCGGCACTTCCCGGCTCTCGCCTTCAACGCGCTGCTGATTGCCGTGATCGGCGCCCTCGAGTCGGTGATGAACCTGTCGGCGGTCCAGCAGCGCCTCGATGACCGCAGCGATCCGAACCGGGAGCTCCTCGCCGTCGGCGCCGCCAACGTCGTGAGCGGCTTGTTCGGAGGCCTGCCGGTCGTCTACATGCGGCTGCGCGTGATCGCGACGCTGAACGGCGGCGGACGCCGTCGCGCGGCCATGTGGCTCGGCTGCCTGCTGCTGGCGCTGACGTTCACGATCGGCCTGCCCCTCGTCGAGCCGCTCTCGACCGCCGTGATCGCCGGCGTCGTCGTCGCGCTGGCGTGGACGCTGGTTGACCGATGGACGCGGCAGCTCGTCGCCCACTGGTGGCGCGGCGATCACAGCGCCGACCTGCGCCGCAGCCTGATCATCGTCGTCGTCGTCTCCGTCGTCATGGTCGTCTGGGGCATCGGCGCGGGCGCGGTCATCGGCGTGCTGCTCGCGGCGGTGTCGTTCATCCGGACCTTGAACCGGCAGGTTGTTCGCAACCGGTACAGCGCCGCCGACTTTCCGAGCCGTCGCGTCTACGAGACCCGGGACGAAGCCGCCCTCGCGCCGCTGCGTTCGCGCATCCGCGTGCTTGAGCTGGAGGGCGCGCTGTTCTTCGGCAACGCGGATCGCCTGGCGCAAGAGGCCGAGGGCCTCGCCTCCGACACCCTCGACCTCGTCGTCGATCTGCGCCGCATCTCGACCATCGACGCCTCCGGCGCGGTGGCGCTGGCCCAGCTCGGGCAGCGGCTCGGCGGGCGCGGCATCCGGCTACGACTCGCAGGCGTGCGCCCTTCGGAGCGCCACGCCCGCGCCCTGCTCGCGCATGGGATCGCCTTCGCCGCGCCCGACGACCGAAGCGTGCAAAGCAGCGGCCTGCGCGTCTACCAGGACCTCGACCGCGCCATCGAAGCGGCCGAGCTGCACGTCCTCGCCGCGGCGGCGCCAGAGCACCTGCCGCGCGCCGTCGCGCTCGCCGACTGTCGTGTCCTCGCCGGACTGGATTCAATGCAGCTCGCGACGCTGTCACGGCACCTGCGCGAACGCAGGCTGGCGGCAGGCGAGCGGCTGTTCGGCGAGGGCGAGCCCGGGCTGTCGTTGTACGTGCTGACCGAGGGCTCGATCAGCGTCGTCGACCCGCGCCGCGGCCAGCGCTTCGCCACCCTGTCGCCCGGAATGTGCTTCGGCGAGACGGCGCTGCTCGATGGCGGCGGCCGCAGCGCCGACGCGGTGGCCGACGTGGCCAGCGTCGTCCATGAACTCACGAAGGACGCGCTCGGCCCGCTCCAGCGCGACGAGCCCGAGCTGGCGGCCCAGCTCTACTGGAACCTCGCGCAGCACTTGTCGGAGCGACTGCGCGCCGCATCATCGGCGTGGCGGCGCGAAGCGAATTGAGGGCGTGCGGCGATGTGAGATCGTGGCGAGCTCGACCATCCTGTCGGTGAACGCCTCGGCCGGAGTGCGTCAAGGGGCGCAACACACGGCCGCATCGTCCTTCAGGACTACGCCGTTCGACCCATGCCGGGTGGACGAGCCCGGCTCCTCCCTTCTGAGGACGCGCCGCCGCGACGGTCTTCCTAGAGTGGCTCCGCGCTGACCGAGCGCACCACTGCCAGGAGCCGTCCCCATGAACCCTTCGCCCGAGACCTCCCCCGACGCGGCCCGCACACGTCGTCTGGCGCTGCTGGCCGCTGCACCGTTCGCCGTGCTCGCGTTCGCGGTCTATGCCTTCACCGGGCTGCACACCGACGCGGATGCCAGCGGAAAGCCGGTGCTGGCAAACGCCGCGCGACCGGAAGCGACGGCGCAAACGCTTCAGGCCGCTCCCGTCAACGTCGACGAAGCGCCCGTGCCGTCGCCGCAAGACGCCGAGCTGTTGGCCTACCACGCGCACGGAGGCTGAGCACTCGCGCACTCCCCCTCCAGCCGACCGCCCGCGCCCGCAAAAGAGAGGACGGCGCGGCGCACGCCGTGCTGGCGGCCTTGCACCCCTCGCCGAAGCGGTGTGCAATCGCTGCTCTGCAGCGGCATCAAGGGTGGGTCGGCATGCGACGCTTCGGCATGACGGCATCGGGTCGCCCGGATGCTGCCCACTTGCTGGTGTGGTTCGTCCTCATCACGACGGCGGCGCACGCCTCACCGGCACCGGCACCGCCGCAGCTGATCGATGAGGCCGTGCGGCTCATCCCGGGAGCCGAGGCGAAGCGCGTCACCCTGCCCGACACGGTGCCGCGACCGGACGCTTCCGACGGCAAGATCTTCGAGGCCACCTACATCGTCCGCGCCGCACTGGGCGCGGCTCGCGAACCGATGGCCGTCTATCTGCCCGGCGTCCTCACGCCTGCTCGTGTGAAGGTCAACGGCCACGTCGTCTCGGACAACGTCACCGGGAACGTCCCCCGAGGTCGACGCGGCGCCGACCGTCTCGTGCTCGCGAGCTTTCCCGCGGAATTCGTGCGACCCGGCGTGAACGAGATCGAGATCACGGTGGCAAGCCTGCGCTGGACGAGCCTCTCGAAGGTCTGGATCGGCAGCGAGCACGAGCTGCGCCGGATGTATGACCGCAAGATCCTGCTGATGGTCGAAGGGCCGATCGTGGCGTCGGCCGTGATCATGGCGCTCTCGCTGTGCGTGCTCGTCCTCTGGGTAAGGCAGAACCGCGAGCCGCTGTACGGCTACTTCGGGTTCGGCGGGTTGCTCTGGGCACTGCACACGGTGTGGACGCTGCTGCCCGACCCCCTGCTGCGGCCTCCACACCTCAGCATCTGGTGGACGATGGGCTTCGCATTCTTCTGCGCGCCGCTCATCGTCTTCTGCGTCCGCCTCTCGAAATGGCGCCTGCCCCGCTTCGAGAAGGTCCTGTGGATCGGCCTCGCGCTCGGGCCTGCCCTGCTCTACGCGGGCTACTTCGCGGGCTTCGGGGGCACGGCCGAGATGTACTGGCGCCTGGCCTGGATCGGCGCGGTGGGCGTCGGCGTGTTCGCGGTCGGCCGCTACGCTTTCGCAGAGCGCAACACGCGGGCGATCCTTCTGCTCGGGGTCGGCGGCATGGCGTTCGCGTTCGGCGTTCGCGACTGGCTGCTTGCCCGCGGCGATACCGACAACAACCCGGTGTACCTGACGAGCTACTCCGGCCTGCTGTTCTTCCCTCTCGTCGCGTGGATCCTGATCGACAACTTCGTCGTGACCGCGCGTGCCCTGAGCCAGCTCAACGTCGAGCTCGAGCGCCGCGTCGTCGATAAGAGCGCCGAGCTGCGGCGCGCGCTCGACGACATGCGCCAGGCGAGAGATGCAGCCGAAGCGGCCGACCGCGCCAAGAGCAGCTTCCTCGCCGTCGCGAGCCACGACCTGCGCCAGCCGGCGCATGCCCTCGGCCTGTACGTCGCCGCCCTGCGCACCGAGCAACTGACGGCGGAGCAGTACGAGCTCACGCAGCGGATGAGCGCTTCGGTCACCGCGCTCGACACCATGTTCAACACCCTGCTCGACATCTCCAGGATGGAGGCCGGTGCCGTCGTGCCCGAGGTGTGCCCGCTCGACCTGGAATCGATGCTGCACCGCGTCGCCGGCGACTTCTCGAGCGAAGCGGCCGGCAAGGGGCTTCGCTTCTCGATGCGGGTCAGCAAGGCGGCGCGAAGCCTGCGCGCGCGCAGCGACCCGATGCTCCTCGAGCGAATCGTCCGCAACCTCCTCGGCAACGCCGTCCGGTACACGCACGATGGCGGCGTGCTCCTCGCCTGCAGGCTGCGCGACGGCCAGTGGCGGATCGAGGTCCGCGACACGGGCCCGGGAATCCGCGCCGACCTGCACGAGCGGATCTTCGAGGAGTTCTTCCAGGTCGACGGCCCCGAGCGGGACCAGGCCGGCGGGCTCGGTCTCGGCTTGTCGATCGTGCGACGGCTCTCCTCTCTGCTCGGCCATCCGCTGACGCTGCGATCGGCCGTGGGACGCGGCTCCTGCTTCGTGCTAACGGTGCCGGCGACCACCGAAGCGGCACGCCGGCTACAGCCCGTCGCCCAGGTCGGATCGCTGCAAGGACTCGGCGTCGGCGTCATCGACGACGACCCGGAGGTGCGCGACTCGATGGCCGTCCTGCTCGGACGCTGGGGCTGCAAGGTGCTGGTCGCCGAGACCGCCGAGGAGCTGATCGAGCGTGCGGGCGGATCGCTGCGCGAGCGGTTGCAGGTGCTCGTCGTCGATCTTCAGCTGCGCGGCGGGCGCAGCGGCATCGACGCGATCGCGACCGTGACGCACGCGCGCGGCGGCCGCTGCCCGACGCTGATCGTCTCGGGCGCGGCGGCGCCGGAGCGCCTCGCGCAGCTTCGCGCCAGCGGTCTCGAATGGCTGACCAAGCCCGTCGCTGCCGCGCGCCTGCGAAGCTGGCTCATCCAGGCCGGCCGCGCCGCCTTTCTCGCCGACGAGGCCAAGGGGCCTGCGTCGACTTCAGCCGCCGGACGCAGTGACGAGGCGGAGCTCAAGTGGACGTCCTGATCGCCGACGACCATCCGCTCGTGCGCGATGCGCTGGCGACGGTCGTTCGCCAGCTCGAGGAGGACGCGCGCGTCGTCCAGGTCGGCGACTATCCGACGCTCGTCGAGCACGTCACCGCCGCGGTTCCCGATCTGCTGCTGATCGATCTGAACATGCCGGGGATGCACGGGCTCGACGGCCTGCGTCGCCTGCGCGAGCGGTTCCCGTCGCTCGCCGTCGTCGTCGCCTCCGGCCAGGATGACCCGGCGACGATCCGCGGCGCGCTCGCGACCGGCATCAACGGCTTCGTTCCCAAGAGCGATTCGCCGGCGCTGCTGCTCCAGGCGCTGCGCACAGTGCGCGCGGGCGGTGTCTACATCCCGGCGCGAACGCTCGGCGACTTCCAGAACGGCCAGCCTCCGCCGACGATCGACTCGTCGGGCCTGACGCCGCGGCAGCTCGACGTGCTTCGGCTGCTGCTGAAGGGAGAGCCGAACAAGCTCATCGCCCGGCAGCTTGGCCTCACCGAAGGAACGGTGAAGGTGCACATCGCCGCCATCCTGCGCGTGCTGCAGGTGCGCAACAGGACCGAAGCGGTCGTGCGGGCGCGCGAGCTCGGGCTCTGCCCGCCGTCGTAGTCGGTGACGGGCAGGCCGCTGCGCGGCGGTCTATGCCTTTTGGCAGATGCCGTGAGTGCAGGGCTCTCTCCTCTATGTGAAGGTGGCACGGATCGCCGTGCCTCACTAGATTGGGTCCCTCGTCGCGAGCACCCTGCAACGCGACGGTCCGCTCGAGGAAACGCCATGTCACTGCACCGCTTCCGTGTCGACGACGCCGACTGGCATCCGCACCCGATCTCACTCGCTGTCTACATCGCCGGCGTCGCGGTGCTCGCCTGGGGCGTGCATGCCTTTGCCCAGATGCCCGAGGGCCAGGGAGGCGCATCGCCGCGGGCGGAGCCGTGGCGAGCGGCCGAGTCCAAGTGGTCGCGGGCGCCGAAGACGGATCAGCAGCGCGTCGCGCGCTCGGTGACCGCCCCCTAGACCTTCAGTTCACGCCGCAGGTCCGGGAACACCTTCCCCGATCGCCTCGTCGCCCGCGTGCCCTGAGCGCAGCACGACGAACGCCTTGACGATCTGCCCGCGCTCCTCGTCGGGCGCGCCGATCACCGCGCACTCGGCGACGGCCTCGTGGCGCAGCAGCACGTCTTCCACCTCCACCGCGGCGATGTTGTAGCCGGCCGAGATGATCATGTCGTCGGTGCGCGACTGGTAGAAGAAGTAGCCGTCGGCGTCCTGCCGGTAGGCGTCGCCGGTGTAGTTCCAGCCGCCCTTCACGTAGTCGGCCTGGCGCGGGCCGCTCAGGTAGCGGCAGCCGCATCGGCATTGGTACACACCCTGAGCAACCATCCGTTGGATGCGCCCCGGGTGTAGCCTCAGCGACCACACCACAAGAACCGGAGGAGACCCCATGAAGAAGTTCGTCCTGGCCGCAGTCGCGGCGGCCGTATTGGCCCTCGCCCAAAGCAGCATGGCAGGCCCGCCGCCTGCCTATTTTGTCGACGAAGCCAAGTTGCCCTTCGCCGCACTCCCCGGCCTGCCGGCCCGCCAGCTCTGGGGTGTGCACAACGGTGCCGGCTACCGCATCGAGGTGCCGGCCAACTGGAACGGCAAGCTGGTGCTGTGGGCTCACGGCTACCGTGGCACCGGCCTCGAGCTGACGGTCGACGACCATCCGCTGCGCCCGCTGTTGATCGGCCAGGGCTATGCATGGGCCGCCTCCAGCTACAGCCGCAACGCCTACGACCCGTCCACAGGCGCCAAGGACACCCATGCACTGGCCAAGCTCTTCAACGGGCTGGTGGGCAATCCCGGCCGAACCTACATCACCGGTGCGTCTATGGGCGGCCACGTCACCGGCATCGTGGCCGAGCAATGGCCCGCGTCGTACGACGGCGCCATGCCGGTGTGCGGCGTGCTGGCCGATTACGAGCTGTTCGATTTCTTCCTGGACTTCAACGTCGCGGCACAGACCCTGTCGGGCGTGAACAAGACGTACCCCTACGGCAGCGACTACCTGACCGTCACGGTGCCGGCCACCAAGGCTGCCCTCGGCCCGGCCTTCCCCTTTGCGTTGAATGCGGCGGGGCAGGACTTCAAGTCCCTTGTCCAGCTGCGTTCGGGCGGCCTGCGCCCGGTGTTCGACCAAGGCTGGCTGTACTGGAACGGCGTCGCCGGCGACTTCCTGTTCGGCCTCGGCGTGGGTGACGGCACGCTGACGCGCCAGCCCGGCGTGGCGGTGCAGAACTCCGACGTGACCTACCAATTCGATTCCATCCCCGCACTCAGCCCCGCGGAGAGCCTCTTCAACAACAGCGTCCAGCGCGTGACGGCCGACCCGCAGGCGCGCCGCACCAACGGCCTGGCCAACGTGACGCCGACCACCGGCGACCTCCGCATCCCGATGCTCACGCTGCACACGCTGGGCGACCTGTTCGTCCCCTTCCACATGGAGCAGGAATACGCGCGCCGCGTCAGCGCCAAGGGGGGGTCGAAGTACCTGGTGCAGCGCGCCACGCGCGACGTCGGTCACTGCGCGTTCACACCGACCGAACTGGCAACGACCTTCGTGGACTTGGTCAAATGGGTCGAAGGCGGTGTCAAACCTGCTGGGGATCCCGTGCTGGACGCGGCCGAAGTAGCCAAGCCGACCTTCGGCTGCACCTTCACCGACAAGACCACCCCTCGCCTTTGGGACCAGGTGCCGGCGCTGGCCTTCCTGAAGCCCCCGACCTGCCCGGCGAACTGAAGCCGCCGAGAGGATAGAAAAGGACGGTGCCGCAAGGCACCGTTTCAGGCGATATCGGGAAACCGGGGCGCAGACTCTTCGCGCTGAACGCCGAACGCGTTGGCCATGAACGACACGGCGTGGTAAAGACCGGCGAGCATGACGAGCTCGATGAGTTGCTCCGGTGCGAAGCTCGAGGACACCTCTTCCCACACGTCCTCGCTGACGTTGCTGGTGGCGTGAAGCTGGTCGGCCAGACGGATGACGGCGCGCTCGTCGCTCGACCAGCACGCGTCTTCCGGTGCACCGTGCACGGTCGAGCGGACTTGCTCCGGAGTCCATCCCGCCTTGTTGCCGAAGGCGGCGACGTGGACGCCCCATTCGTACTCCGCGCCGCATCGAGCGCAGGTACGCAGGATCATCAGCTCGCGGATGCGCAGCGAAATGCTCCCTCGGTCGAGCAAGCTGCCCGCGAAGAACCGCTGGAGAACGCGTGGATTGCGGGCCACCGTCCGGAACAGCAGAAGGGGCGGAGCGCCCCGCATGAGCTTGTCGAACTCGGCCTGGATCTCGGCCGGGTACGGAGGGTCGATCGGGGCGATCCGGGCGGTGGACATCGGCTGCAGCCTGCCTCGCGTGGCGGGTGGCGTCGACGGGCCGGCGCTCACGCCTTCCCCATGCGGGCGGCGGCGTTCTCGACCGCAGACTCGGCCATGACCTGACCGTACCCTGCGATCACCAGCGAACGCACAGCGTCCTGACGGCTCTGGCTGGCGAGCAGTCGTTCAGCTTCTTTCTCGGCGGCCGGCAAGCCCTTCAGCAGACCTCGCAGCCTGCTCGGCGCGCTGTCGCCGGGTGCGGCGATGGCTCTCGACAGGTCGGCGAGAACGTCTTCGATCCGGCGCAGTCGCATCGCCGTCTCGTCCACCTCGAGACGGGAAGGCTTGACGTGCAGGAAAGCGCTGGGGATCGCGGAGATCGGGTTCGCGGCAGTCTCCTGGAACGCTCTGGTGAGCGCTGCACGAAGGTCCCTGCCCCACTCGGAATTGTCGGTCGAGTACGTGATGACCCGCTCCTGACTGATGTCGAAGAAGATCTTCATCTCCTGCGGTGCGACGAGAACCGTGGGCTTGCCCAGGGCATGCGCCAATCCAAGCTCGTAGTGGACGTTGCGGTTGGCCTCCGTGATGTCGGCAAGGACGACACTGCACTGCGACAAGAGCTCGACGATGTTCTGCAGGACCGAGCCCGCGCTCGAGATCTCGTCGGCACGCCTCGGGCGGATCCCCGCCTCCGAGATGGCCGGCGCGTAGACGTCGTTGTAGTACCTGTCCCGAGGGCCACCGAACGGCATGATGACGAAACACGATTCGGTCGTGGAGCCGGTCTTCGACGACATGGACACCTCCGTCGGTTGGACGCCTTGAAGCGGTCAGGCGAAGTGTCGCAGCGGCCCTACCCTCGCAACCGGAACCTCTGCAGCTTCCCCGTCTCCGTCCGCGGCAACGCCTCCCGAAACTCCACCGCCCGCGGGTACTTGTACGGCGCCACCGTCGCCTTCACGAAATCCTGCAGCCCCTTCACCATCGCCTCGTTGCC
>Ga0207712_10001124_pt1 | contig 18653 bp, 21 predicted proteins | sample KBSS44metaG_FD_184402 | JGI IMG/M metagenome (GOLD analysis project Ga0207712, IMG submission 184402) | Switchgrass rhizosphere microbial communities from Kellogg Biological Station, Michigan, USA - KBS S4-4 metaG (SPAdes) (version 2) | ecosystem: Host-associated > Plants > Roots > Rhizosphere... | reverse complement strand
AGGCCTCCATCCGGTGGGCCTGGACCTTGCTGAATTTCTTGAAGATCGAGGTGATCGCAGCGAACCGCTCGAGCGCGGCGGGCTTCAGCGTCTCTTCCATCTGGGCGAGCGACAGGGTGTTGTCCTCGTCGTCTTCCTCGGCGGCCTGCGGCTGGGTGCGCCGCTCGACCATGTCCTCGTCGTCTTCGTTACGGTCCGCCTCGGGCTCGTCGGCGACTTCTTCCTCTTCCTTGATCGACGGGCCGGCGACCTTCTCGCTGATCTCGCTCTCGCCGCCGCCTTCGCCGCCTTCTTCCGTCTCGGTCAGCTGCTCGGCGGTCGGCCCTTTGGACAGCATCGCTTCGAGGTCGAGGATCTCGCGCAGCTGCATCCGGCCTTCGTTGAGGGCGTTCGACCAGGCGATGATCGCGTTGAAGGTGATCGGTGATTCGCACAGGCCCCAGATCATCGTGTCGCGGCCGGCCTCGATGCGCTTGGCGATCGCGATCTCGCCTTCGCGGCTGAGCAGCTCCACCGCGCCCATTTCGCGCAGGTACATTCGGACCGGGTCGTCGGTTCGGTCGGTCGGTTCTTTCTTGGTCGCCGCGGCCGGGCGGGGGCCGCCGTCGTCGAGCGGGTCGACCTCATCCTCGAGGACGCTCTCGGGCTGCTCCTCCTCGGATTCCTCTTCCTCGCCGCGCTCCTCGGATTCGACGACCTGCACGCCGCGCTCGGAGAGCTGCGACATGATGTCCTCGATCATCTCGTTCTGGTCGGCGGGGATCGCCGCGTTGATCTCATCGATGGTGATGATCCCGCGCTTTTGGGCGCGCTGCATCATCTTCTTGATCGACGCGTCGTTGAGGTCGATCAACGGCGCGTCGCCGTCCTCGACCGTGTCGACATCCTGGTTCTCGTTTTTCGCCATATGTTCTGCCGCTTAATCGGTGCCGGCGAGTGACGCCAGCCTCTGCCTCAATCCTTGCTGCGCCGTGATCAGGCGCTGCTGTTCTTCCAATGCCTCGTCGGTGAAATCCCGCTTCAGCCGTTCGGTTGCGTCGACCAGGGCCAGTTCCACCTCTTCGCTTGCCGCGATGATCTCCACCGCTGCGGCCAGATCGCTTCGGGCGCGGTCCGGGTCGCTGTCGCGGCGGGTGAAGGAAAAGCCCATGGCGCGAGGGCCTCCGCCCGACGCTCCGTCGACGCCCAATATGGTCATTACGCTCGTTCGATCAAGCGCGGCTCCGGAGAAGGCGGCGTTGACCAGCTCGTCGCGCAATTTCGCGGTCGATTTGTCGGCGATCGGAATGTGCGCGAGCTGCTCGCAATGGGCCGAAATCTCTTCGGGAAAATAAGCGAAACCGAGGATGAGCGCGCGGGCGGTCGGAGCGTCGATGCCGCTGGCGGCGATGGCCCGGGCCTTGGCCCCGACCGGCGGGTCAGGGGGCGTCCAGCGCGCGCCTTTGACGAACGGGCGGCGTTCAAAGGTCCGTTGCTCCCGGCGCGGGGCGACGTCCTCCTCGAATTTCCGCAGCCACTGATCGCGGTAGAGGCGCCGAAGCTCGGGATCGCCGATGGTGTTGGCGTGCTCGAGGAGGCGCTGGCGGAGGCCCGCGCGGGCTTCGGGGGTGGTGAGGGGCTGCGCGTCGCGCTCGTACCGCCACAGCCGCGCGTCGAGCGGCTCGGGTTCGGCGAGCATGGCCTCGATTGCTTCCCTGCCGCCGGAACTGACGACGTCGTCGGGGTCCTGGCCCGCGGGCAGCTCGACGAAGCGAAGGGTCCGGTCGGGCCGGATGAAGGGGAGGGCGCGCAAGGCCGCCCTGACCGCAGCCTTCTTGCCGGCATTGTCCCCGTCGAAGCAGAGGATCGGCGAGGGGTCGAGGCGCCACAGCCGCTCGATCTGGCCTTCGGTGAGCGCGGTGCCGTTGGGCGCGACGGCTTCCGCGATCCCGGCGCGGTCGAGGGCGATCACGTCCATATAGCCTTCGACCACGATCAGGCGCTTCGCGGTTCGGCTCGCGGGGCCGGCGCGGTCGATATTGTAGAGCGTCCGGCCCTTGTCGAAGAGGATCGTGTCGGGCGAGTTCAAATACTTGGGTTCGCCCTCGCCGAGGATCCGCCCGCCGAACGCGATCACCCGGCCGCGCGCGTCGCGGATCGGGAACATCAGCCGCCCGCGGAAGCGGTCGTAGCTGTCCTTGCCCTGCTCTTCGGGCTGGATCAGCATTCCGGTTTCAATAAGCCGGTCCTCGCCGAGCTTGTCGAGCGCGCGCTTCAATGCTGTCCGGTTGTCCGGCGCGAGGCCGAGGCCGAACCGCTGGATCGTCTCGTCGCCGATGCCGCGTCGTTTCAGATAGTCGCGAGCTTCCGCGCCTTTGATGCCCTGCAGCTGCTCCGTGTAATATTTCGCGGCCTCGGCCATGACGTCGGTCAGCGACGCGGCGCGGTCGGCGCGCTCTTTCGCCATCGGGTCGGGGGCCGGAACCTCCATCCCGGCCTTGCCCGCAAGCTCCTTCACCGCGTCCATGAACGGCATTCCGCGATGGTCTGTAAGGAAGCGGATCGCGTCGCCGTGGGCGCCGCAGCCGAAGCAATGGTAGAAACCCTTGTCGTCGTTGACCGTGAAGCTCGGCGTTTTCTCGTCGTGGAACGGGCAGCAGGCCTTCCACTCGCGCCCGGCGCGGAGCAGTTTCACCGACGGCGCGATCACCGCGCTCAGCACCGTTCGAGAGCGCAGTTCATCGAGCCATTGCGGGGATAGGGTCACGGGATCGACCCTATGCCCGAATCGCCGGTCTGCAAGACGCAAGGCAGGACTTATCCACAGACTCAGATGCTTAGCCGACTCGACCGAGTCGCGGCCAATGGTTGGGGTGAAGATTTAACGGGGCAGGCAGCGCCTTGATTTGAAACGATTCATTTCGGGTCGTGAATGAGGGTGTTTGAGTCTAATCTGTCGCCGTTCCGACATACGGCGGCGAAAGACCGTCGAAGAGGAGCCACAAGGAGGGGGATTATATGTTGAAGAAGATCGGCGGGCTCGCCCGCGCTCTCTACATTCTGCTCGCGATTGTCGCCGGGGTCGTAACCCTCGGCACGATGGATGTTGCGTTGATTCTGGTCGTGCTCGGCCTGATCGCCGGCCTCTCGATGCCGAGGGAAAGAATGGTCCTCGCGGCGGCGGCCGTGATTGCGCTGCCCACTGTCGGAGCGGCGCTTGGCCATATTCCGGCTGTTGGAGCCCAACTCACCGCAATATGCGGCAATCTCCAGACCGGTATCGCCGGTGCGCTCGCCAGCGCACTTGCAATACTTCTGTACGAACTCACTATGGACGGCGTGATGGGGCTGACCGGCGCCGGAGCGACCGGAAAAGCAGCGCACGCATAAGTTTCGGATGAGTGATTGTGGGCTCCGCCGCTCCCTGCGGCGGGGCCTTTTTCTTAGGAGAGCGCCGTCTTGACCAGCGCGCTCGCCCGCGCCGGTTCGATCGAGGCGCCGAGCCGCTCCTTCACCAGTGCCATTACCCGGCCCATGTCCTTCATCGAGCTCGCGTCCGTTTCGGCGATGATTTCGCGGATCTTGGCCTCGGCCTCGGCATCGTTGAGTTGCGTTGGAAGAAACCTCTCTATGATCGCGATTTCGCTTTCCTCGGTCTCAGCGCGGTCCTCGCGGCCGCCCTTCCGGTAGATTTCAGCGGATTCGCGGCGCTGCTTGATCATTTTCTGGAGCACTTCGGTGACGAGCGCGTCGTCGTCCTTGGGCGCTCCACCCGTACGGGCCTCGATGTCGCGGTTCTTGATAGCCGCCTGCACCATGCGAAGCGTCCCCGTCGTTTCCTTATCGCCGCCTTTCATCGCGGCGATGGTTGCGGCCTTGATGTCGTCGCGGATCATGGGACGGGCAGTAGCGTTGCATTTTCACGCTGACCAGCGTTGACCCTGCCCGCCAAAGCGCATAGCGGAAATGCCTTAGCGACATCGCTGGTTTGACCCCGAACGGAAGGCTTTCCCGCCCATGGCCGACGCTCACACTTCGCACGCGCCCCAATCTCCGGGCGCGACCGGAGTCGTGGTTTTTGCCGACGGGCGAACGGTGTGGGGACAGGGCTTCGGAGCGGAAGGGCAGGCGGTCGGGGAGCTTTGCTTCAACACCAGCATGACCGGCTACCAGGAGGTGATGACCGACCCTTCCTACGCGAAGCAGGCGATCGCCTTCACCTTCCCGCACATCGGCAATGTCGGCGCCAACGATGAGGACATTGAAGCGGGCGAAGCCCACGCGCTCGGCTGCCTGGTGCGCGAGGTGGTGACCGAACCGTCGAACTACCGATCGAACCAGGGTTTTGCCGACTGGATGCGCAAGTGGGGCCGGATCGGGATTGCGGGGGTCGACACTCGGGCATTGACGAAACTGGTGCGGACCGAAGGGCCGCCGACGGTCGCGATCGCGCACAGCCCAAGCGGGCAATTCGACCTCGAGAAGCTGCAGCGCATGGCCGCCGAATGGCCGGGGCTCGAAGGGATGGACCTGGCGAAAGAGGTCAGCCGGCTTCAGGTCGAGCGCTGGACCGGCGGCAAATGGGCCTGGGGGCAGGGCTATGAGATGGGCGGGGACGACAAGAAACGCCCGCACGTCGTCGCCATCGACTACGGGTCGAAGCGCAATATCTTCCGCTTGCTTGTCGAGGCCGGGGCCCGGGTGACGGTGGTCCCGGCGACTGCATCGTTCGACGAGATCATGGCGCACGAGCCCGACGGCTTTTTCCTGTCGAACGGCCCGGGCGACCCGGCCGCGACCGGAAAATATGCGGTTCCGGTGATCAAGAAGATGCTGGAGACGAAGAAGCCCCTGTTCGGCATCTGCCTCGGTCACCAGATGCTTGCGCTCGCGGTCGGCGGGAAGACGAGCAAGATGTTTCAGGGCCACCGCGGCGCCAACCACCCGGTCAAGCGGCTCGCCGACGGCCAGGTCGAGATCACGAGCATGAACCACGGCTTCGCGGTCGAGCGCAAAGGCCTGCCGAAGACCGCCCGCGAGACGCATGTGTCACTGTTCGACGGCAGCAATTGCGGGATCGAGCTGACCGACCGCCCGGCCTTCAGCGTCCAATATCACCCCGAGGCGAGCCCCGGACCGCAGGACAGCTTCTATCTGTTCGAGAAATTCGTTGGAGCGATGAAGTGATGCGGGGCCGCTTTCGCTTCAGCTCGGTCTGTTGCGCACTGCTATTCGTCGCAACTCAATCCACTGCTGATCAACCCAAAGATTCCTTGGATATCTACGTAGTGAGAGGGGATTCCGCCGAGCTTACGCGCTTCCAATCGGAGGTCGGGAAGGACTGGCAGGGCGGCAAGTTCCTTGAGCCGTTATCGAGCAAGACCGAGTATCGTTATTGGGCCTTTCCCACACGCACGGCTCCCCAAGCTCGGACATTCATTTTTGGCACCATGAATCATGGGCTCAGACTTGGCTTCGAGACGTACAAGGAAGCGACATATTATCCTAAGGAGCGCGCCCAGTTGGACGACATTATTTCTCGCTGCAGGCTCAAGTCGGATCCATTTTTCATAGAGCCAGACCATATAATGCTCGTGAAGCTGCAGACGCGAAAAGGGTCTGAAGCTTCGGACTGTATCCGGGGGGAATTGGACAGATCAAAGTTGGAACAAGAGATGCCGATCAAATTCATCGGCACTGAAGACTCGAGCGAACGCGGCTAATGTCCCGTCGTTCTTCCTTTGTTATTCTGGTGACCCTCGCGCTCTCCGCCTGCGTGAAGCCGCAAATGCATACGGAGGCGCAGCTCAACGATGTTGCGCGCGCCTGCGGGCTGGCGCTCGGCGAACTGATGCAGGATGAGAGCGAAAAGAAGCTCCTGCTAGCGATCCGCCAGGAGCCGACACTCGAGCAGCGCGCGTGCGTTGCCCGCTGGGCCCGCCGCAACGGGCTCAAACCCGTGTTCGTCAACATGCAGTTCCCGGCCGGCTGATGCCAAAACGCACCGACATCTCGTCCATCCTGATCATCGGCGCGGGGCCGATCGTGATCGGCCAGGCGGCCGAGTTCGACTATTCGGGAAGCCAGGCGGTCAAGGCTTTGAAAGCTGAGGGTTATCGGGTCATCGTCGTCAATTCGAACCCGGCGACGATCATGACCGATCCGGAGCTGGCCGATTCGACCTATATCGAGCCGGTCACCCCGGAAATCGTCGCCAAGATCTGCGAGAAGGAAAAGCCGGACGCGATCCTCCCGACGATGGGCGGGCAGACGGCACTCAACACCGCACTCGCCCTCTTCAAGGATGGAACGCTAAAGCGGCTCGGGATCGAGCTGATCGGCGCCAATGCCGAGGCGATCGAGATGGCCGAGGACCGCCTCAAGTTCCGCGAGGCGATGGACCGGATCGGCCTCGAGAGCCCGCGCTCCGCGATCGCTCACAGCCTGGAAGAGGCGCTGACCGCGCTCGAAACTGTAGGCCTGCCGGCGATCATCCGCCCCAGCTTCACGCTCGGCGGGACCGGCGGCGGCATCGCCTACAATCGCGACGAGTTCGAAGCGATCGTTCGCGGCGGGATCGAAGCCAGCCCGACGAATGAAGTGCTGATCGAGGAATCGGTGCTCGGCTGGAAGGAATTTGAGATGGAGGTAGTCCGCGACCGCGCGGACAACGCCATCATCATTTGCTCGATCGAGAACGTCGACCCGATGGGGGTCCATACCGGCGATTCGATCACCGTCGCGCCGGCCCTCACCCTGACCGACAAGGAATATCAGCGGATGCGGTCGGCCTCGATCGCCGTGCTTCGAGAAATCGGCGTTGAAACAGGTGGTTCCAACGTCCAGTTCGCAATCGATCCCAAGACTGGACGGATGGTCGTCATCGAGATGAATCCGCGGGTGTCGCGGAGCTCGGCGCTAGCATCGAAGGCAACCGGCTTCCCGATCGCCAAGGTCGCCGCGAGGCTCGCCGTCGGTTACACGCTCGACGAGATCGCCAACGACATCACGGGCGGCGCGACCCCGGCAAGCTTCGAGCCGACCATCGACTATGTCGTGACCAAGGTTCCGCGCTTCGCCTTCGAGAAGTTCAAGGGCGCTGACGCCATCCTCACCACTTCGATGAAGTCGGTCGGTGAGGTGATGGCGATCGGGCGGAGCTTCCACGAAAGCCTGCAGAAGGCGCTGCGGGGGCTGGAGACGGGCCTCTGCGGCCTCGATCGCGTGCGTGAGCTGGAAAATGCTGACCCGGCGCAGATCGAAAGCCTGCTGGCGCGGCCGACCCCGGACCGGCTGCTGGTCGCGGCGGAAGCGCTGCGCCAGGGCTTTGCCGTCGAGCGCGTGGCCGAGATCGCCCATTTCGACCCCTGGTTCCTGGAGCGGCTGGCCGAGATCGTTGAGGCCGAGGAAGACGTGCGTCTGAAGGGCCTGCCGGCCGACGCTCTCGGGATGCGGCGCCTCAAGGCCATGGGATTTGCCGATGCTCGGCTGGCGCAGCTCTCGCTTCGCTCCGCCGGCATGGAACGCGGGATGAGCGAGGCGGTCGCCGCCGGCGGGTCGGGCGTAGTCCACAGCGCGATCCGGGCGATGACCGGCGGAGTGACCGAGGCGGAAGTGCGCGACCATCGGCTGAGGCTCGGAGTTCGGCCGGTTTTCAAGCGGATCGACAGCTGCGCCGCCGAGTTCGACGCAACGACGCCCTATCTCTATTCGACCTATGAGGCGCCGCTGTTCGGCGAACCCGAGGACGAGGCCGAAGTCGAAGCCAAGCGCAAGGTAATCATCCTCGGCGGCGGTCCGAACCGGATCGGGCAGGGGATCGAGTTCGATTATTGCTGCTGCCACGCCGCATTCGCGCTGCGCGAGGCCGGGGTGCAGACGATCATGGTCAACTGCAACCCCGAGACGGTTTCGACCGATCCCGACACCTCCGACCGGCTCTATTTCGAGCCCCTGACCGCCGAGGACGTGCTGGAAATTGTCCGGCGCGAGCAGGACAAGGGCGAATTGCTGGGCGTGATCGTCCAGCTGGGCGGCCAGACGCCGTTGAAACTGGCGGCTGAGCTTCAGGCAGCGGGGGTGCCGATTCTGGGGACATCGCCCGACAGCATCGACCTTGCTGAGGACCGCGAGCGGTTCGCCGCCTTGGTGCAGCGCCTCGGGCTCAAGCAGCCGGCAAACGGCATCGCGCGGAGCCGCGACGAGGCGCTGAGGGTCGCGGAGCGGATCGGCTATCCGGTGTTGCTCCGGCCGTCTTATGTCCTCGGCGGGCGCGGAATGGAGGTCGTCGAAGGGCCCCAGCAGCTCGATTACTACATCGCCACGGCGGTTGAAGTGTCCGGAAGCAGCCCGGTCCTGATCGACCGCTATCTGCGCGACGCGATCGAGGTCGATGTCGATGCGATCTCAGACGGCGATGACGTCACGGTCGCGGGCGTGCTCCAGCATATCGAGGAAGCGGGGGTCCATTCGGGCGACAGCGCCTGCTCGATCCCGCCGTACAGCCTCAACGCGGAGACCGTGCGGGAGATCGAGCGGCAGACGAAGGAGCTGGCGCTGGCGCTGAAGGTCCGGGGCCTGATGAACGTCCAGTTCGCGGTCAAGGATGGGGCGGTCTACCTGATCGAGGTCAACCCGCGCGCGAGCCGCACCGTGCCCTTCGTCGCCAAGGCGATCGGCAGGCCCGTGGCGAAGATCGCGGCGCGGGTGATGGCGGGCGAGGATCTCGCCAGCTTCGGCGAGATTTCACGGTCGCTGGATTATGTCGCGGTCAAGGAATCGGTGTTCCCCTTCGCGCGCTTCCCAGGAACCGACCCGGTGCTAGGACCGGAGATGAAGAGCACCGGCGAAGTCATGGGAATCGATCGCGATTTCGACATTGCCTTCGCCAAGGCTTTGCTTGGATCGGGGATGGTCCTGCCGCAGGGTGGAACGGCGTTCGTGTCGGTGAAGGATGCCGACAAGGACAATATCATTCCGGCGGTTGAGAAACTGGTGGAGCTGGGCTTTTCGATCATCGCCACCGGAGGGACGCGGGACCATCTCGCCGCGAAGGGAATCCCGGTCGAACGGGTGAACAAAGTCGCGCAGGGACGTCCGCACATCGTCGACAGGCTCACCGACGGCGAGGTCGCATTGGTGTTCAATACTACGGAGGGTTGGCAGTCCCTGAAGGACAGCCATTCCATCCGTACGACCGCTCTCCAGCGCAAGGTCCCTTATTTCACGACGGCGGCGGCCAGCCTGGCCGCGGCGCGCTCGATTGAGGCCCTTAGGGGCCACGCGCTTGAAGTCGCCTCGCTCCAATCCTATTATTCCGCCTCGTAGAAACGAGCTTCCACACACCCTCCACGTTGATCGCGACGCCTCGAGGCAGGCGCGCCGGGGCAGGGTTTTGAAAGGGTTTTTCAATGGCGAGTGCCGACAAGGTACCGATGCTGCAGGAAGGGCACCGCAAGCTCAGCGATGAGCTGAAGCGGTTGCGAATCGAAGAACGCCCGGCGATCGTCGAGGCGATCGAAGCAGCGCGAGCTCACGGCGATATTTCCGAAAACGCCGAATATCATGCCGCCAAGGAGCGCCAGGGGCAGGTCGAGGCGACGATCGCCGACCTCGAGGACCGACTCAGCCGGGCGATGATCATCGATCCGACGACGCTATCGGGCGACAAGGTCGTTTTCGGAGCGACCGTCACCTTGAAGGACGAGGATGACAAGAAGGTGAAATACCAGCTTGTCGGCCAGGTCGAGGCGGACGCGAAGGACGGCAGGATCAGCTACAATTCGCCGCTCGGCCGGGCGCTGATCGGGCGCCACGTCGGCGAAGAGGTCGAGGTTTCGACTCCGTCGGGCGACCGTTACTACCAGATCAAGAAGATCGAGTTCGTCTGAGCCGCCCGGTGGCTCGGATGTTCCGAAGCGCGACAGCGATCATCGCGGCGCTGACCGCGCTCGGATGGCTGGTCGCGGCGATCCTCGGGCTCAACGATTATGCCGCGGCGGCGATGGGCTTCATTCCGGCGCGTCTCGGCGGCGCGATCGCGTCCTGGCCGGCAATTCCGGCTGTCCTGACGCCGCTGACCGCGACCCTGGTGCACGCGAACCTGCTGCACCTCGCGACCAACCTCCTGATTTTCGTGTGGTGCGGCCATGAGGTCGAGCGCGCGCTCGGGCGGGGAAGCCTGCTCGTGCTCTATGTCGTTGGGGCCTATGCCGCCGCTGGCGCGCAATGGCTGACCGATCCGCTCGGCACGGTCCCGATGATCGGGGCGAGCGGGGCGATCAGCGCGATCATGGCGGCGTTCGCGCTGAGCTTCGGCCGCCCAAAGCTCGTCACCCGCTCGCCGAGGGTAAATCGCTGGCTGCACATCGCGCATTTGCTGGTCGCGTGGGTGGTCCTCCAGCTCATGCTCGGCTGGCTGATGGGCGGGCAGGGTTACCTGCTCGCGACACCCGCGCACATCGGCGGCTTTGCGGCGGGGCTGATGCTCCAGCGGCCGCTGCTCCTCTGGAAATATCGTAACGCCTAGCCGGCGGGCTGCTTCGGCCGCGAAATTCCGGGGATGCTGCCTTCGAGATCGGGTTCGAGCAGCCGGTGCAGGTGGACGATCACATATTTCATCTCGGCATCGTCGACCGAGCGCTGCGCCTTGCCGCGCCAGGCGTCCTCGGCCGCGGCGAAGCTGTCGTAAATGCCGACGAGGTCGATCGTATCGAGGTTGAAGTCGAGCCCCTGCGGATCCGTGACCCGACCGCCGAAGACCAGGTGAAGCTTGCTCATGTCCCCCTGCTAGCAGGAAAATGGGGCAATAGTCAGCGCTGGTTCTTGACCGCGTCGACGGCCGCCTGCCCGGAGGCTTTGGCTGCGTCGGTAACGCCCTGGAACAGCGAGCGGATCGTCTCCTCGCCCTTCTCCCGCGTGAGCCCAAGCTCATTGAGCTTGTCGCTGCCCGTATCCCTGGCGGCCTCGACCGCGGCCTTCGCCGTCTTGCGGACTCGGCGAACAGCGGGCTTCAGCGCCCGGGTTTCAGCCTTCGTGCGCGGAAGGAGCGCGGCGATGAGCGCGCCGGCGGCAAGCCCTCCCGCAAGCGCGAGCAAGGGAGCCTCGCTCAAGCTTCCGGCGGCTCGCTCGCGGGCGCCTTCATAAGCGTCGATCGCGCGCTGGCGCGGAGTGATTGCGGGTCTGTGCTGGTCGGTCATTCGACTGCCTCCGTATCTTTTTTCGTCTTCCGCGGCGCTTTTTGCCGCCGTTTCGTTTCACGTTTCGCCGTAAATCCCTGCGCGAGCCTGCCGGCGAGGTCCATCAGCGGCTCACGGGCGAGGAACAAGGTGATCGCAGCCACCACACCGCCCGTCGCAAGCGGCCGCGCCTTGACCGCGTCGACCGCATTTTCCGCGAGGTCGGCGCCCTTGTCCTTGGCGCCCTGCCAGGCATCGCTCGTCAACCGCTTCGGGCTGAGTCGCTGCTGGAGTTGGTCCGCACTGGCCATGAGCCTTGCCCGGCGGCGCTCCGCCTCGATCTTCAGCGCGGCGATTTCGGGATTGTCTCTCATAGTTCGCGGCTCAGGCGCTGGGAGCCATACCAGCCGCATCCGGCGGCGAGCGCGGCGAAGATCAGCAAGCCGATCACGCCGGCGGCAAGAGGCCCGACGAATTTCGTGAGCGCGATCACCACTCCGACCGCAAGGGCCGTGATTGCCGCCAGCGCCAGGATGAATGCCGTGACGAACAAAATGGCCGGGAAAATGAGCGCCTTGCCCTTGGCCGCGGCGATCGCCTTGAGGACGTCGAGCTCGGCTTTGGCGTAGGCTTTGCCTTCCTCGACGAGCTCGTGGACCAGCTCACCGATCGGCTGCTCGTCGGCGCCCTTGGGCTGAGGCGGCTCCCCGCTCGGATCAGTCCGCTTGAGCATCAATCCTCATCATCGTCGTCGTCTTCATCCTTCGCGAGGCCGGTCTTGAGCAGCCGGGCAAGGACAAATCCGACAACCGCAGCCCCCGCGAGCGCGATGCCGGGTGAGTTGCGGACGAACTCGCGCGTATCCTCGATCAGCTCGTCAGGATCCTTTTCGGCGATCGCGTTCGCGGCATTCTCGATCGCGGAGGCGGTGCGGCGCGCGAAATCGCCGTAATCGGGGCCGAGCCTCTCTTCGATTCCCGGGGCCGTGTCTCCGACCAGCTTGGCAACATTGCCCAAGGCCTCGGCCGATCGCTCGAGTCCCTGTCCGACCAGCCCGCGGGCCTTTTCGCCAGCCTGATTCGAAATATTTTCCGTGCCCCGGCGGAGACGGTCGGCGAGTCCGCTATCCTCATCGGATGTGCGTTTCGGAACCAGGGTGGTGGCTGAGCGGCCGGATGCCCCCTCGATCACTTTGTCCGTTCCTTCCGGCAATTCCGCGGTCTTGTCGTCGGCCATAACCCGTACCTCCTCTTCCGGCTTCAACCATGAGCCGGCGGCCTTCGTTCCTGCGCGTCGGGCCGAATGTTGCACGGTCGGACGCGCTGCTTATTAGGGCCTTGGGTCGATATGGCTCATTCCAGTTACGAAACAAGGTCACCATGACGCGAATTACAGCCGTCCACGCGCGCCAAATTCTCGACAGCCGCGGCAATCCAACGGTCGAGGCCGATGTCCGGCTCCACGATGGCAGTTTGGGCCGGGCGGCGGTGCCGTCGGGCGCCTCGACCGGAGCTCATGAGGCGGTTGAGCTGAGGGATGGCGACAAGAGCCGGTGGGGCGGCAAGGGGGTCGAAAAGGCCGTCGCCAACGTCAACGGCGAGATCGCCGGGGCGGTCGTCGGCCGCGATGCTGAGGACCAGGCGGGGCTCGACCAAGCGTTGATCGCGCTCGACGGGACCGAGAACAAGGGACGCCTGGGCGCCAACGCAATCCTCGGAGTCAGTCTGGCGACCGCGAAGGCGGCAGCTGCGTCCTTGGGCCTGCCGCTCTACCGCTACGTCGGGGGCGCGGAAGCCAATTTGCTGCCGGTGCCGATGATGAATATCCTCAACGGCGGCGTGCATGCCGACAACGGCATCGACTTCCAGGAATTCATGGTCCTGCCGGTCGGGGCGCCGAACTTCGCCGAAGCCTTGCGCTGCGGGGCCGAGATTTTCCATGCGCTCAAGAGCGCGCTGCATTCGGCAGGCCTCTCGACCTCGGTCGGGGACGAGGGCGGCTTCGCTCCAGCGATCAGGAATAGCCGGGAAGCGCTGGATTTCATTGAGAAAGCGGTCAGTGCCGCCGGCTACAAACTAGGTGACGACGTGCTTCTGGCGCTCGATTGCGCCGCGAGCGAGTACTTCAAGGACGGCACCTACCGCATGGAAGGCGAGGGGAAGACGCTCTCGCCCGCAGAGAATGCCGATTTCCTTGCCGGGCTCGCATCCGATTACCCGATCGCGTCGATCGAGGACGGGATGGCCGAGGACGACGCCACGGGGTGGAAGGCCCTGACCGGTAAGCTCGGCAGCCGGGTCCAGCTGGTGGGCGACGATGCGTTCGTCACGAACGTGACGCGTCTGCAGTGGGGGATTGACCACGGAATCGCCAATTCGATCCTGATCAAGGTCAACCAGATCGGGACCTTGAGCGAGACGATCGACGCCGTGCGGCTCGCGCACACAAACGGCTACACCGCGGTGATGTCGCACCGCTCGGGCGAGACCGAGGATTCGACCATTGCCGACCTCGCGGTTGCGCTCGCCTGCGGCCAGATCAAGACCGGCAGCCTTGCGCGATCGGACCGGACGGCGAAATACAACCAGCTGCTGAGGATCGAGGAGGAGCTTGGAGCGGCTGCGCGCTATCCGGGCAGGGGCGCGATCAAGGCCTATAGTCCCAGCTGATTCACAAGCTTATCCACCACTTATCCGCGAAATATCCACCAAAATATTCGATTGTGCTTGCCTTCATGACGTCTTCGTGATTCTTCTTTCAGAGTCATGGGTGCAGCGAACCGCAGTCTGGGTCTCATCCGCCGCTCGGCGATGCCGGCGCTGGCGCTGCTCGTCGTCGGCACCTTCGCGGGCCACGCGATCGCCGGACCCAACGGCCTGCTCGCCTGGGGCGGCTATCATCGCGCGCTGAAGGAACGGCAGGCCGAGCTCGTCCAGTTGCAAAAGGAAAAAGCGCAGCTGCGGCACCATTCGGTGTTGCTCGATCCGCGGAAAGCCGACCCCGACATGGCCGACGAACTGGTGCGCAAGGACCTGGGGCTCGTCCGACAGGATGAGGTCATCGTTCCGCTGGACTGACCTTGTGAGGCAAATCGTCCTCGCGCTCGCTCTATTGCCGTTTATCCCTTCGCCCGCAGCAGCCTTCCCTGCGCGCATCCCACCGATTGACCAGTGCAAGGGCGACCCAAGCTTCACGAAGTTCCTCGCCGACCTGAAGCGTACGGTGGCGAAGAAGGACCGGCCCGCCTTCCTCTCTTTGCTTGCGCCCGACGTGCTCGTCGATTTCGGCGGAGGAACGGGTTCCAAGGCTTTCGAAGATCAGTGGGAGTTCGATCCGACCGAATATGGCAACCTCTGGGACCAGCTCGAAACGATGATCAAGATGGGCTGCGCGAAAGACGGCGGATCGCGAATCATTCCTTCGCTGCCGATGCAGGTCGATCAGGATGTCGCGATGGAGTGGGTCGTGATCTTGCCGGGGGCGAAGCTCTACAAGATGGTTGGCGAGCTGAGCCCCAAACCGCAGACGATACCGTGGACCGTCGCGACCGTGACCAGCCGGGCCAGCGATACGATGACTGGCGTCCGGCTCCCCGACGGTCGCGAGGGGTACGTCCCGGATGATCTGGTCTACGAGCCGATCGGCTATCGCATGATCGTGGAGAAGCGCGCCGGCAAATGGATGATCACCGCGTTCGTCGCGGGCGACTAGTTGCCGCTTCCCTAAGCGCTGCCTATAGGCGGCACCGCTTCCAACTTGAGAGAGAGTGCCGTGGCGCGAACCGCCAAGAAAGCTGCTGCTCCGGCAGCTCCTGCCGAGCCCAAGATCGCTCGCCCGCCGCAGCCCAAGCGCTGGAAGGCGTCGAAGGACGAGCTGCTCAAGCTCTACCGGGAGATGCTTCTGATCCGCCGTTTCGAAGAGCGCGCGGGCCAGCTTTACGGCCTCGGGCTGATCGGCGGCTTCTGCCACCTCTACATCGGCCAGGAAGCGGTCGCGGTCGGGCTGCAGTCGGCCATGACGGTTGGCAAGGACAGCGTCATCACCGGTTATCGCGATCACGGCCACATGCTCGCCTACGGCATCGACCCCAAGGTCATCATGGCCGAGCTTACGGGCCGCGCCGCCGGAATCTCGAAGGGCAAGGGCGGATCGATGCACATGTTTAGCGTCGACTACGGCTTCTACGGCGGTCACGGCATTGTCGGCGCCCAGGTCCCGCTCGGCACGGGCCTCGCATTTAAGCACAAATATGCTGACGATGGCGGTGTGTGCCTGGTCTATATGGGGGACGGCGCGGTCAACCAGGGCCAGGTCTACGAGGCCTTCAATATGGCCAAGCTTTGGGACCTGCCGGTCATCTACGTCGTCGAGAACAACAAATATGCGATGGGGACGTCGATCGCTCGCTCCTCGTCGGAGCCTTCGCTCTATCGCCGCGGCGAAGCGCACCGGATCCCCGGCCTCCAGGTCGACGGAATGGACGTGCTGGCGGTGCGGGGCGCGGCCGACGTCGCGCTGGAGTGGACGCGCAGCGGCAAGGGTCCGATCCTGATCGAGTTCCTGACCTACCGCTATCGCGGCCATTCGATGTCGGACCCGGCGCGCTACCGGACCCGCGAGGAAGTCCAGGGCGTGCGTGAGCACAACGACCCGATCGACCATGCCGCGAAGGAGCTCGAGAAGCTCGGGGTCAAGGAGGACGAGCTGAAAGCGATCGACAAGGAAATCAAGGATATCGTTGTCGAAGCTGCGAAGTTCGCTGAGGATGCGGCGGAGCCCGAGGCGGCTGAGCTTTACACCGACGTGCTGGTGGGGAGCTACTGATGGCGACCGAGCTCAAGATGCCCGCGCTGTCCCCGACGATGGAGGAGGGAACGCTCGCCAAGTGGCTGGTCAAGGAAGGCGACGAAGTTAAGTCGGGCGACATCCTCGCCGAGATCGAGACCGACAAAGCGACGATGGAGTTCGAGGCGGTCGACGAAGGCAAGATCGCCAAGATCCTGGTGCCGGAAGGAACCGACGGAGTGAAAGTCGGCCAGCCGATCGCGATCCTCGCGGGTGACGGCGAGCAGGTCAGCGATACCCCCGCCGCAGCTTCTGCTGAACCCAAGCCGGCGATGACGGACGAGCCGTCGGTCCCGGCCTCGGAATCCCAGGCCGAGGAAGCGGCTCCGACGCCGCACGTGTTCGAGACCGCGGCGCGCGATCTCGTCGCCGACGTCGCCGCCACCCACGATGACCCGGAAGTTCCCGAAGGTACGCCTCTGGTCACCCTGACCGTGCGCGAGGCGCTTCGCGACGCCATGGCCGAGGAGATGCGCAAGGACGAGCGCGTGTTCGTGATGGGCGAGGAAGTCGCCGAGTACCAGGGCGCCTACAAGGTCACTCAGAACCTGCTGCAGGAATTCGGAGCCAGGCGAGTCGTCGACACTCCGATCACCGAATATGGCTTCGCGGGGCTGGGCACCGGCGCCGCGATGGGCGGCCTTAGGCCGATCGTCGAGTTCATGACCTTCAATTTCGCGATGCAGGCCATCGACCACATCATCAATTCGGCGGCCAAGACCAATTATATGTCGGGCGGACAGATGCGCTGCCCGATCGTGTTCCGTGGACCCAACGGCGCCGCGGCGCGAGTCGCCGCCCAGCACAGCCAGAATTACGGCAGCTGGTATGCTCATGTCCCGGGCCTCATCGTGATCTGCCCGTACAGCGCGGCCGACGCCAAGGGGCTGCTCAAGGCGGCGATCCGCAGCGACGACCCGGTCGTGTTCCTCGAGAACGAGCTGCTCTACGGTCAGCATTTCGACGTTCCGCAGCTCGACGATTACGTCCTACCGATCGGCAAGGCGCGGATCGTCCGTCCGGGCAAGGACGTGACCATCGTCAGTTACTCGATCGGTGTCGGGGTCGCGCTCGAGGCCGCGCAGGAGCTGATGGGGCAGGGGATCAACGCCGAGGTCATCGACCTCAGAACGCTTCGCCCGCTCGACAAGGCGACGGTGCTGGAAAGCCTGAAGCGCACCAACCGGATGGTCGTGGTCGAGGAAGGCTGGCCGGTCTGCTCGATCAGCTCGGAGATCATCGCCATCGCGATGACCGAGGGCTTCGACGACCTCGACGCTCCCGTGATGCGGGTGACCGACGTCGACGTGCCGCTCCCCTACGCCGCCAACCTCGAGAAGCTGGCGCTGATCAAGGCGTCGGACGTGGTCGAGGCGGTGAAGGCCGTCACCTATCGCTAATGCCATGCGGGACCGCGACCTGGTCCGGCTCTACTGGCCGGTCGACTTACGGACGGCCTTCGATACGCTGATGGATATCGACGACGCGATGGCGGATGTCGTCACGCGCACTTCGGAACCGGGGCTCGCCGCTATCAAGCTCGCATGGTGGCGAGATTCGCTGAACGAGCTCGACAGTGCGGCACCTCCGCATGAGCCGCGATTGATGGCAGTGGCCCGCAATCTGCTGCATCGCGGCATTAACAGAGGTAGCCTCGCTGCGATTCCCGCAGGGTGGGCGGCACTCCTTGATGAGCACCCTGACCCAGACGCGATTATCGAGCGGGGGACTGGCCTGTTTGCTGTGGGTGCCGGCATTCTTCAGGTGACTGAGAACAGGTTGCTGGAGGCCGGTTCGCTTGTTGCGTTCGCGGAAGCCAAGCGGCGTGGCTTCACCACTTTCAACTATTCAAAGTGGCCGATGCGTTTCTCGCGGCGTCTGCGACCCTTGACCGCGCTTGCCGCTCTAGCTGCGCGCGATCTGCGGCAGAGCCATTTGGAACCTGAGGGCACACCAGGAAGGGCGTGGACTCTGCTGCATCATCAACTGACCGGGCGCATCCGACCGTAGTTGACAGATACGCCTCCGAAACGGAGTGTGCCGGACGTGCCGAATCTCCCTTGAAGGAGATTTTCATGGCGCGTTTTCTCGCCGGCGCTGCGGCTTGTTTCTTGCTTCTGACGGGCGCCTTCATCCTGTGGCAGTCGCATGCCGAGCCGGGCCCCGGTCTTCCCGCCGCCCCCAAACCTCGGCCCGCGAGCGCGCTCCTGACCCCGGCCGGCCCGCTCCACGCGCCCGAGGCGGACCCGAAGAGCCGCGAGCAAAAGCGCTTCAGCCGGACCGACAAGAACAAGGACGGACGGATCGAGGCCGAGGAAGTGTTCGGCGCTCGGCGCAAGGCGTTCACGAAGCTCGACGCGAACGGGAATGGCGCGCTGTCGTTCGAGGAATGGGCGGCGAAAACGATCGAGAAATTCCACGGCGCGGACAAGGATCGTTCGGGCTGGCTGACCTCCTCGGAATACGCCCTCACCGCACCGCCTCCGCCCAAGCATCCCGTGAAGTGCGGGTGTTAGGCTAGGGCGGGTTCCCGCACCCGTTCCAACCACTCGGCCAGTTTTGCCCGCGCGCGGTCGGTGTACGCCTTCTTCCGATCAGCGCGTTTGAAGCGGCCGCTGACCGGCGGCATCAGTCCGAAATTGACGTTCATCG
>Ga0207712_10001120_pt1 | contig 18678 bp, 7 predicted proteins | sample KBSS44metaG_FD_184402 | JGI IMG/M metagenome (GOLD analysis project Ga0207712, IMG submission 184402) | Switchgrass rhizosphere microbial communities from Kellogg Biological Station, Michigan, USA - KBS S4-4 metaG (SPAdes) (version 2) | ecosystem: Host-associated > Plants > Roots > Rhizosphere >... | reverse complement strand
TTGATTGGTCTGCCGCTAGTCGGCTTCATCATCCTGGGCATGGCGACGGCCAAGAGCCAACCTCAATTCTGGAGCGTGTTCAGCTCGCTCACGGTGATGTTCTGGTTCCTCTATCCGTTTATTTTCGGACTGGCGGCGCGTGTGGACCCGAAAGGCCGGGTCGCATCGGCCACCGGCAGCGGCAAGATCCTGCTCGCTTCGGGCGGGACAGCGCTGGCGGGTTTTCTCGGCGCGAACTATGGAATGCAGAGCTATGGCTACGCGGCGATAGGCATCTGCGTTTTGTCTGCGGCGATGGCTGCTTGGGTTGTCACGCGCCTGAGGGAGCCCCGCGAGGCTCGTGTCTCGCCTCCTCAAGCCGCGTGACAGGGAAACACGCAACCCAAGCCCTTTGAATGGACTAAATCTGCCTACGACATTCTCGCCAAGGTTCAAAGATTTTGTCTGCGAATTTCCAACTCAATGCACTTCAGGACGCAAAGTGCAGGTTGTTCGAAATACCCAACGGACGCGTCAAATAACTCGTCATTTAACGCGACGATCCAGGTTGCAAATACAAAATAGAAGGAGGGCTAAATTATGGTATCGAACTTGATGAAGAAAAAGGTATTGATAGCATTATCGGCAGCAATGGTTGTGGCAAGTTTCCAGACAGACCTTCAGATTTCCAAAGCGTATGCTCAAACGACGCAGGCAACGATCTATGTAGCCGTAAGCGGCAACGATCAGACGGGAAACGGATCTCAGGCAAATCCATACGCTACGCTGGTGCGTGCGCAAACGGCCGTAAGGGCAATAAATGCCAGCATGACCGGCGACATCATCGTCAGCGTCGGGCCCGGAAAATATTACCTGAACTCGCCAATCATGCTTGATGAGCGGGATTCCGGAACCAACGGTTATCGCGTGATCTGGCAAGGTGGTAATGGTTCGAACCCCAGTGATGTCAGCGCGGAACTCATCGGCGGGCAGAAAGTTACCGGCTCCGGATACAACTGGGTACCCACGACGCAAGCAGATTCGACAACCTACGACCTTCCGTCCAGCGTTGTTGGCCTCGTATACAAGTTGCAGTTGAACCCAGGCGATTATGTTTACCGTGACATCAGCAATCACGATTACATGTCCGATCCGGCCTATCCCAACGGCTACTATGGGCATCAGGGTTTCAATACCTTGTATGTGAACGGCAAGGCCGCAATCCTGGCGCGCTCGCAAAATTACGTCGAGCAGAAGGGTTTCGCGACGCAGAGAGGCGATTACTGGTACTCCGCCGGGGTTGCCGGCACCACGTCCATGTCCTCCATGGTGGTGTATCAGGCCGGTGGTGGAACCACCGGTCCGTCGGCCTCCGACATCGCCGGCTTGCAGCATGCGCAGCAGCGTGGCGACAAGGTCATCGCGCAGGTCGTGGTTTGGGATGCGGGAACGGATGACTGGATGTCCAACACGCTTCCCATATCCACCATCAATACGACAGCGCGCCAGTTGAAGGCGCCGCCATCGCCGACCACCTCGCTGTATCCCTACAACTATACGATTCCGGGGATTTCCACCCCGCTTCCGACCCAGGGTGGACCGGCGCTCTTCAGAACCCATTACCTGATATCAGGCGCCGAAAGGTACTTCCTGCAGGACAACCTCGCCTTCCTCGATACGCCGGGAGAGTATTTCTACAACAACTCCACGGGCGTCTTGTACTACTACCCCAAGTCGGGCGAGGAGGTTCTTGCCAACCAGGACATCGTCGTGCCGAAGACGCAGGAAATTTTCCACCTGCAGGGTACCGACAAGCCCGACCTGAAGAATTATCGCGATGCCCCGAATCTGGCGAAGCAGGTAAGCAACGTCGTCATCAGCAATTTCACGATGGAAGATACCGAGTCCGCTGATTGGTATACGACCGGCTGGAATGCCTTCGAGGGGAACAATGACGGCAACTGGGGCTTTTATCCTCCAGAGGCGATGGTACCGGGCACGACGATACCTGATGCCAGCGAGTGGCGTGAGCGCGTCCAGTTCAGGCACGGCGCCGTCGTCATGACGAACACCAATCACGTAACGGTGCAGAACAGCTACATCAAGAACATAGGACAAAATGGCGTCGTGCTGGACAGGGACAACACCTACAACACCATTCAGAACAGCGTGATTGAAGACGTGGGCCTCAATGGCGTGCACAGCGACGGTGGTTACCAGGGCGTCGGTGCATACAACAACAATCACACGATCTACAACATGTACATCCATAATGTCGGCCATTTCGGCGGCGCCATTGGCAGCATCCATCTGTGGAATACCGGGAAATCACTGTTTTCCCATGCGATTCTCGATGGTTCGCCACGCCGAACACTGGCCGTCGAGGGTGGATATCAGCGGACGGGTTGGGCTGCTACTTATAACCCGCTGACCCAGCTCTACAACGTAGGCAATACGTTCCAGTATATTTTTTCAACCCACGGTGAGCAGGATTCCGCCGAGGATACCCCGATCTTCTTCGACAACCTCATTCGCGGTGACCAGGTGTCCAGTGTCCTGGGATCGAGTACAAACCCCGATCCTGCGCAGGTCATAGATCCCACGACGGGCAACCCTTATGGGCCGCAGAAATACAATACGCTCAACCAGATCGTGACCGACCTCGGCGGCGTTGTATCTTCGTCGATCGACAAGTGCACGGTGCACGGCATGGATTTTGCGATGGGTACGACAGGAAGCATTTTCAGCAATATCAAGGGAACGAACGAGCAAAACTTCAACCTCTCCCTTTACAGCAATTCGTACCCCAATGGGACGGAGTATCACAGCGTTACCAACACCAACAACAATTTCCCTGGCCAGTTCGCCAATCAAGCTGCGTCCTTTGACGATTCGCAGATGCAATACGACCAGATCGGCGTAACAAGCAGTTTTCCGTTCCAGTCTGCAATCGTGAGCACCGCAAAATTTACCCCGCCAACGAACGACGTTTACTTCTCGGATGATTTTGAACTCGGTTATCTCGATTCGACGAAATGGACCGTCGAGCAGGGAACTCCCGCAATCTCGAACAACTACATGTCCGAGAGCGCGATCAAAGGTCACTACTCACTCGAGCTCGCGGGTACCGGTACCGGCTATCTCTACGTGCCTGCCAATCCCAACGGAGTAACGGTGAGCCGTACCTTCAGTCAGGAACTGAACAAGAAAGTTTCGGTGATGTTCTTCGATAGACATCTGCCTTCGGAGAGTTGCAATACCGAATTCGGCACTATCACCAGAAGCTTCGTGCGTGCAGACGAAGGAAGCGCCGCAACCCAGGTGGCGATCGGTTCCTATCAGGATTACGACGTCAATAATGGCTCAAGGAACTACTTCTATTACAAAGACGGCAGCACCATGGTCAGGACCAATGTGCAAAATAGCGTGGGCTGGCACAACTTCCAGTTCGACTATTCAACGCCGGGCACGGTCGTTCTGTCCATAGACGGGACTCAAGTTGCTAGCCTCAGCCGTCCGTCGTTCAAATATGTTTCGATGAGCGGGCTCGCCGGCAACAACGACAACTATGTCGACCAGGTGTACATCTATGGCGGTGTCGATGCTTCGCCCAATGTGGCGCCATCTCTCCCGATTCCCGGAAATATTGCGGGGACGGCCACCGTAACAGTTTCAAGTGCGTCCTCTAGCGGTCCCGCATCCAACGCAATTGATGGCAATGTGAGCACGGAGTGGGTGAGCAACGGTGAAACGAATCCGTGGATCCAACTGAGTTGGAATAGCCCCCAAATCATCAATGCACTGACCTTCTATGATCGTTCGGATTTGACCGATTGGGCGCCGGGCGGGACGCTTACGTTCAGCGATGGCAGTTCCATGACCGTTTCCGGGATACCCAATAACGGCGCCGCGCACTTGTTTAGCTTTCCCAGCAAGACGGTGTCGTGGGTGAAATTCCAAGTAGCCGGCGGCCAAGGACCCAACGTTGGATTGGCCGAGGTGGTCGTGTATGGGCAGCCAGCAGCCAATCTTTCCTCTACCGCAACGGCTACTGCTTCGTCCTCCTACTATACCGGCCTGTATCCTCCGTCCAATGCGATAGATGGCAATGTAAGCACGGAATGGGCTTCCGCCGCCGAACTCAACCCGTGGCTCCAGCTAAATTGGACTACTCCGCAGAGCGTCAGTGCAATTACGTTCAGAGATAGAGCGAACGGGGTCGACTGGGCGCCTGGCGGAACGCTGACGTTCAGCGACGGCAGCACGCTGACTGTGTCCGGCATACCAAACAATAACAGTCCGTATACGATCAGTTTCCCGACCAGAACGGCGACCTGGGTCAAATTTCAGGTAGCCGGCGGGAGCGGATACAACGTCGGATTGGCGGAAATGACTGTATACGGGCAGCCGGCGGCCAACGTCTCGCTCACTGCAACAGCGACTGCGTCATCGTCCTACTCCACCGGTCAATTCCCCCCCTCCAAAGCCATCGACGGCAATGTGAGCACGGAATGGGCTTCTTCTGCCGAAGTCAATCCATGGCTTCAATTGAATTGGAGCGCGATGCAGAATATCGGAGGGATTGTCATCAGCGATCGAGCCAATACGGCTGATTGGTCGCAGGGTGGAACGTTAACCTTCAGCGATGGCAGCACGATGAACGTCACGGGCATTCCCAACAATGGAAGTCCGTTTGTCGTCACATTCCCGACCAAGATAGTGAGCTGGGTCAAATTCCAGATAGCCGGCGCCAGTGGATCATCCAATAATGGACTGGCGGAGTTCGACGTGTATGGGCAACCAGCGGTCAACCAGGCACTCGCTGCGGCAGCGACAGCTTCATCATCCTATTCCACCGGTCAATATCCCCCTACCAATGCCACTGACGGCAATGTGAGCACGGAATGGGCTTCCTCAGGCGAGCTTAATCCGTGGATTCAATTGAATTGGAGCAATCCGCGGAACATCAGCGCAATCACATTCAGAGACAGGGCGAATGGAGTCGACTGGGCGCCCGGCGGGGCGCTGACATTCAGCGACGGCAGCACGGTAACTGTGTCTGGCATACCAAACAATAACGGTGCATATACGGTGACCTTCCCGAGCAGGACGGCGATTTGGGTCAAATTCCAAGTATCCGGTGGCAGCGGATACAACGTCGGCCTGGCCGAAATGCAGGTGTACGGCAACTAGAATCGGTGCAAGGTCTTAGAGCGCCAGGAAAGATCAGAGCAAGTTAGACAGCCAGCGAGGCAGGATGCCTCGCTGGCTGCTCAAGCACAGCTTGATTGGGATCGAGTACGTGGACGGACTTCGGGCCAACCTTGCGGTGACCGATCCCGATATTTCCGCAGCCGCTGGCTATGTTGCTGGCGGTAGAGACATTTCGCCGAAAGCGCGCCGCACTTTGACGACCGCGATGAAACTCGCACCTCGAAACGGCGTTCGCTACAAAATGCGGTGCCGACCTTATCTCCGTGAATGTGAGGTAGGGTGAGAAGAGGTTCGTTTCGTTATGGCAATAGGGGGCCGTGCGGTCGTCAATCAGTCATTACAGTAGCTGCAATGGACTATCTGTGTTGGAAGCGCAGCCGCCATCTGAAGTCGCGTGACGACGATGCATAAGACATAACAGCCATCGATACCGCGCTGGCGCAGGCGGCACTCTTCGATTCCATTTCCAGTGATGAGCTTTGTAATGAAGAATTTGCTGAAAACACTCCGACTTGTCGGTGCTCTCGTTTCCGTGACGTCGCTCTCTCCTGCGTACGCTGCCGACAAGGTTGAAGCCGAAGCACAGGCGCGCGCCAAGTGGCCGAACCTGCAGGAAGTCATCGTCGTGATCAAAACGCATTACGACATTGGCTACACCCGCCCGGCGAAGGACGTGGTGCAGTACTACCGCACGGAAATGATCGATCGCGCAGTGGGCGCGATGGAAAAAAACAAAGCCGCCCCCGAAGATCAGCGTTACTCCTTCACCATGCCGGGTTGGGTGCTGCACAAAGTGCTCGACGACTGGCAGGGGCAGACTCTGGAGCGCAAGGCAAAGCTAGACGAATTCGTGAAGTCCGGCCGCTTCCGTTATCACGCGATGCCGTTCACCCTCGAAAGCGATGCCTGCGAGCCCGAGGAAATGACGCGCGGCCTGGAATTCGCTTCGGATATCAGTCGCCGCTATGGTCTTCCGCTACCCATCGCGGGCAAGACGAGCGACGTGCCCGGCCACGGCGGCGCCCTGGCTACGGTGCTGGCGGATGCCGGCATCAAGTTCATGCACATCGGCGTCAATTATCCGTCCGCATTCGCTACCACGCCGGGCTTGTTCTGGTGGGAAGGGCCGGACGGTTCGCGTGTGCTCACGCTCTACACGAGCACCTACGGTTCGGCGACGGGCTTCAACTGGCCGGATAATGCGGGCGGCGGCGAGCCCTACGTCGGCAAGCATTTCCTGCCGCCGGAGAACTGGCCGTACAAAATATGGCCGGCGATTCTTGTGACGATGGATAACTCCGGGCCACCCACGGCTGAGGCGGTCGCCAAGTATTTCGATGAGGCGAAGAAGCTCCTTCCCGCCAACGTGAAAATCCGCATGGGGACGATGGACGATTTTGCGAAGGAGTTCCTCGCCGATCCTCCGGCCAATCTGCCGGTGCTCAAAGGCGAGATGCCGGATACGTGGATACACGGTCTGATGAGCGATCCGCGTGGCTCCAGCACCTCGCGCTTCGTGCACGCCGAATTGCCCGGCGCGGAGTTGTTGCGCACCGAGCTTAGAGAGCGCGGCGTGTCGCTCGATTCGGCGAAGAAGGAAATCGCCAACGCCTACGAGAACATCCTCCTCTACGGTGAGCACACTTGGGGCGTCGCTCCCGCGGTGAACTCGTACGGCGATGCTTTCAAGAAAGCGGATCCGAAGCTCATCGCCTACCTCGAAAACTCGTGGGAGGACAAGAGCAACTACATCCGCGAAGCGGACCGGATCACGAAAAAACTCAGCGAGGAAAACCTCAAGGCGATCGCCGACAATGCGCCGGCCAAGGCTGGAGACGTCGTCGTTTACAACTCGCTGCCGTGGACACGCTCGGACACGGTCGAGGTCGGCGGCAAGCGCATCTTCGTCAAGGACGTTCCACCGAGCGGCTACAAGGTCGTGAGTGCCGCGGAAGCCGCGAAACCGGCGGATGTCCTCGAATCACCGTTCTACAAGATCGTCCTCGATCCCGCGAACGGCTCGATCGCATCGCTCGTGGACAAGCGCACGGGCCGCGAATGGGTCGACAAGGATGCGAAGTGGAAACTGGGTCAGTACTTGAACGAGCGATTCACCTTCGAGCAGACGCGCGACTACACGATCAAGTATCAGAGTCTGCGCATCAACCCCGGAGCTGCCCATCCCGGCATGCACAAGCCCGGCATGCCGTCGGAGAAGAAGGTGCCTTATCGCGCTGCCACCGCTGTCAATGGCGTGATCACCCTCGATGCGAACTCCGCCACGATCACATCTCCTGCGCGACCGGCAGACCATCTGCCCGCCACCGAGCTCAGGGTGACGCTGGATCAAACGCGCCCGCTTATCGATCTGGAACTCACCATCAAGGACAAGGCTCGCGACAATTGGCCCGAGGCCGACTGGGTCAGCTTCCCCTTCAAAATCACCTCTCCGAGCTTTCGCGTGTATCGCCAGCTCGGTGTCATCGATCCCGCGCAAGACATCCTCCCCGGGGCCGATCGCGACCTTTTCTCGGTGGGTGCGGGTGTAACCATTACCGATTCCCATGGCGCGGGCGTCTCGGTCATGCCGATCGATCATCCGCTGGTTTCGCTCGATCGTCCGGGCCTGTGGAAATTCTCCAAGAATGCCGAGGAGTTCACGCCGAAAGCTCCCGTCGTGTTCGTCAATCTGTTCAACAACCAGTGGAATACGAACTTCCGCTATTGGTATACCGGCAGCTGGTCGTCGCGTGTGCGCCTGACGACGTTCGATGCGAAAACGCCCGCAGCGGAAACGATCGCCATTCCCGCGCTTGAGGCACGCCGACCGCTGAGCGCCATCGTTGTCGGGCAGGCCTCGATTGCCGCGACCAAGCTCCCTGAGCAGATGAAGGGTATCGAGGTCTCGCGCAAAGGCGTGGTCGTCACCGCCTTCGGCGAGGACCCCGACGATCACAAGGGCACGCTCCTGCGCGTGTGGGAAATGGCAGGCACGTCCGGTCCGCTCACGGTCGCGCTTCCGGCCGGGACCAAAGCGACCAAGGCACTGCCGGTGGATCTGCGCGGCGAGAAGCTGGGAGCGCCGCTCGATATTCATGACGGCAAGATCGCCTTCACCCTCGGGAAATACGGGCCGGCGTCATTCCTGTTGCAATGAGGGTGAATGCTTGGCGCCGCGGCGGTGCAGCTCTGCTGGGTCGAACTCGGCGCCGCATCGTCTCATGTGCAGGCGGTGTGATGGCCGCATTCGCCTTGCTCGCATCGCCGTTTGCATGCGCGCACGGCGATGGCACCACGGGTGGTGAACTGAAGGCCGACAAGGATGGCAGCAGCGTCAGCCTCACGTTGAGTGTGCGTGGCTTGTCTTCCGCCGGGATCGTCAGGCCGGAGATGTATGAGCTGCCGGATTTCTTCGACGCGCAAAACAAGCCGCTGCCGCAACTCGTCGAGAACGCGCGCCAGCTCTTGATTTTTCGCGTCGGCGAAACCGTGATTGCTCCGATCATCGAGCCGGGTGCCGCGGACCCCGACGCGGCGCAACGAATGGTGCGCTTTGAGTGGAAGCTGCCATCGGGCAGCCGATCGTTCAGCATCGAGCGCAGCAAGCCCGACAGCGTGGACGGAATAGCTGACTGGCTTTTCACGCAGGTGAAGGAAGACGGGACTCCGGGAGATCCGCGCTACGTGCAGGTGATGTACGGTGATCGCGCGACGTTCGCCCTCGTCGGCGCTGGGGACTCCGCAGCGGAAGAAATGGTGGAAACAGGGAAGCTCGGGATCGGCCAGCTGCTCTGGCTCGGCTTTCGCCACATCGTGCCGGAAGGCGTCGACCACATGCTCTTCATCCTGGCCCTGTTCCTGCCCCTGCCGCGATTGGGCCCAATCGCCGCGCAAGCTACCGCGTTCACGCTTGCGCACTCGGTGACGCTTGGGCTCGCGATGGCGGGCCTCGTGCTTGTGCCATCCAGGGCCGTCGAAGCAGTGATCGCCCTGAGCATCGTCGTGGTGGCGCTGGGCAACTTGCGCACCAGAAAAGTGAGTGCGAGCCGCTGGATCATGGTATTCATTTTCGGCCTGGTGCACGGCCTTGGATTCGCAGGGTCCTTTGCGCAACTGAAGGCAAGCCCGGGCGACCTCGGCCGCACCCTGCTGTTCCTCAACCTCGGCATCGAGCTGGCTCAGCTCACCGTGTTGGTATCGCTCACGGCGCTCGTCTATTTCATCCGCAAAAAAGAATGGTATCGACCGCGTGTGGTCGTCCCGGCGAGTCTCGTCGTTGCCGCGTATTCGGCATGGCTCGTGGCGCAGCGGATTGCAGGATGAACCAACTATCTCCAATGGACGGAGGAGACTGGAAGTATCGCTTCAGTCTCCAGACAAATTTGACTAAGACGGTGTAGACCATGAACCGAAGAACCACCTTGATCCTTGCTGCCGTCGCTTCGCTCGGTGGACTGCTTTACGGATACGATCTGGGCATCATCAGCGCCGCGTTGCTGTATCTCGGCAAGTGCATGCGCTTGACCGAGGAGCAGACCGGCTGGCTCGCCTCGGCGGTGATGCTCGGAGCCCTCGCGTCTTCCTTGATCGGCGGAGGTCTTGCCGATTTCATCGGACGCAAGAAAGCGATGATCGCTTCCGGTTTCGTCTTTGTTGTCAGCGTCGCGATGATCGTGTTCTCGGACAGTTTCCCGATGCTCTTTGCGGGACGCGCGATGCAAGGCCTCTCGGCAGGTATGATCGCTGTCGTCGTGCCGGTGTACATGACCGAGTGCGCTCCGCCGAAGATTCGTGGCGTCACCTCCACCATGTTCCAGTTGTGCATCACGATCGGCATTTTCGTCGCGATGGTCACGGGCTGGTGGTATACCGCCGGCGTGGACGCCGGAGTGAAAGCGGCTGTCGGCGACGCCGCGAAAGTCCTCGCCGTGCAGGATCACGCCTGGCGCATGATGTTCGCCTCCTCCGCGTATCCCGCGCTGGTGTTCATCGTCATCGCCTTCCTCGTCAGCGAGTCGCCGCGCTGGCTCTTCAAGCACGGCAAGAAGGACGTTGCGATGCGCGTCTTGCGCGCTTCGCGCGACCCTGCGCAGGCGGAACTCGAAGTACGCGAGATGGAGGAGCTCGGCGTCGGCTCCCAAGCCCGTTCCAAGACTAGCGGTGACTCGCTGTTGCAGAGGCGCTACCTGCTTCCTCTGGTCCTCGCCATCACTCTGCTCGGCATCAACCAGGCCACCGGCATCTGCGCCGTCCTCACCTTTCCCGCCGTCATGCTCAGCCAGGCCGGCATGACCGCCGCCGGCGCTGCGCAGGCCGGCGTGTGGATGGCGCTCGTGAATGTCGTCTTCACCATTCCCGGTGTGTTGCTCGTCGATCGCCTCGGTCGCAAGTGGCTGCTCAAGATCGGTACCGGCATCATCCTGCTTGCGCTTGGCGTCGGCATCTGGACCTACCACAAGACCGAAGCTGGACTCGTTGACGTGACCACCGCGCTTTCCGCGCAGGTGCACGACAACACGCTCACCGTCCCTGTGAAGGACATCGCGCCCAACGATGCCGCGGTGACCCAGGTCAGCGTGCGCTATGCGCTCGGCGGCAAGGAACAACCACTGCTTCATCTGCGCAGCGACGCGGAAAATCCCGTGCTCGAAATCGAAGCCGGTGCGCAGGGCGCCAAGCTCGAGATCCTGCGCGCGAAGTTCAGCGCCGCGCCATCGCAGACGGACGGCCGCATCATCTTCGTCTGCCTGCTGCTCTACCTCGTCGGCTTCTGCTTCGGCCCCGGCGTGTGCCTGTGGCTCATGTCCGCCGAACTCTTGCCAACGCGCGTGCGCTCGATGGGCATGGGCCTCGGCGTGCTCGGCAACGCCGGTGTGACCGTCGCCACCACGTCGCTGTTCCTGCCCATCGTGGGCAATTTCGGCTACGCCGCGATGTGGGCCTGTTGGTTCGTCTGCACCGCGGTTTATTTCGCCTTCGCCGCGTTCGTCTTGCCCGAAACCAAGGGAAAGACGCTTGAGGAGATCGAGGCGCATTTCGCCAAGGATCGCCATGCCGGCGAAGCGTCCGCGATCAAGGCCGCGGCGTAATTTTTTTCAATGCCAAAGACAACCACGATCAACGATGAAACTCGGATTTGGACTCTACCGTTACATGCTCGATGAGGGCACCACGGCTTTGCGCTCGGCGTGGAAAGTTTCCGATATGAAAATCAGATTATTTGGCCGCCGTATTTGAGAGAGTTTTGAACATGAGCCACTTACCGCAGAATCATCATGCTCTCCGTCATCTTGCATTCGCAGCGCTAGTCGCGCTGTTGTCATGTGCCAACGGCGCGGACATCACGAATAGTCCGACAGCTCCCGCCGGCGCAGTCCCTGCGAACGATGCGTCCTTTCCCTTGGATTTCACCTGCGAGCCGCAGCCTTTCTATCGCCATCGCAAGGATGGCAAACCGGGTCGCGAACTCAAGGTGGATCTTGTCGGGGGCCGACTCCATGGCGAGGCCACGGCAGAAGTCGTGGTCAGCGGTGGTCCTACGGAAACGATCCCACTCGAAGCCGTGCCCGGCGGCTTCGGCAACTTCCGCCTTCTGCTGCCACCCGGCGTTGGCGTGGACAAGGAAGCCCAGGTTTCCATCACGCTCAGGCGCGGTAAAAACTCGCTGGCGAAACAAGTCATCGTTCCACCCAAGCGTCAGTGGACGGTGTACATCTATCCGCATTCGCATGTGGACGTGGGCTATACGAATACCCACGAAAACGTGGAATTCATCCACAAGCAAAACTTGCTCAAGGGCATCGAGCTCGCGAGAAAAACCGCGGATTGGCCCGAAGGCTCGCGTTTTGTCTGGAATCCGGAAGTCACATGGCCAATCGAACGCTACTTAGCCACGGCGACGCCCGCCGAGCGCGAAGTCGTCTTCGACGCCATCCGCAAAGGCTGGGTCGCCGCGGATGCGGGCTATATCAACGACAACACCTCCGTCGCCAACGACGAGGAAATGTTCCACTACATCGGCTACAAGGCGAAATTGGAAAAGTCAGCGGGCGTCAAAATCGACAGCTTGATGCAGGTTGACGTGCCCGGCATGTCCTGGGGCGTGGTGCCTGCCGCGGTGGAAAGCGGCATCCGCTACATCATGGCCTTTCACAATGGCGGCGACCGCACCGGCAACACGAACGACCTCAACTACCGCCCCTTCTGGTGGGAAAGTCCGGATGGCAAGTCGCGGGTGCTGTTCTTTCAGCAAGGCAGCTATAACCCCGGCGCAGCCATCAAGGGCTTGAGCTATGCGATGGCGATGCTGGGCCAAACGAATCGGGAAAAGCTCAAGCAGCAACTCGATTTGAAAACGAAACAACCGCGAGCGAACTTCGCCGACAAGTATTTCCTGCCGACCATGCAGTTGCTGGAAACCGGCTCAGCGGCCCCCTTCGACCTCGCTACCATTTCCGGCGGCTTTCTGTCTTACCTCAAGCACATGGAGAACACCTCGTTCTATCCCTACGACATCTTCGCGATGTCGTGGGCCATGGCCGACAACACGCCGGTCGATCAGGACCTGCCTGAAGCCGTGCGCAGCTGGAACGAGGAGTACGCCTACCCCCACGTCATCATTGCCGGCACGCACACGATCCTGTCCGCCTTCGAGAAAAAGTACGGCGACACGCTTCCCGTGCTGCGCGGCGACTTCACCGAGTACTGGACGGACGGCCTGGGCACGGCTGCCAAGCAGACCGGCATGAATCGTCATGCCAAGGAACGTCTGGTCCAGGCCGATACGCTATGGTCGATGCTCAACCCGGGTGTGCCCGCGCCCCACGCGGATTTCGGTGAAGCGTGGCGCAATGTGGTGCTCGCCTCCGAACACACCTGGGCGTACGCCAATCCCGACCAACAGCCGATGCAGGATCTGATCCTCAAGGCGAAGTTCGGTCGCTTCGATCAGGCCGACAAACGCAGCAAGGAATTGGAAGCTCGCGCTCTCGCCCCGCTGACGACCAAGGAGGGTCCGTTCATCGCCGTGTTCAACACGCTCTCGTGGGAACGCTCCGAGCTCGTCATTCTCAGTGCAGAACAATCCCGCGCCGGCAACTTCGTGCGCGACGAAACGGGCGCCGCAGTCCCATCGCAGCGTCTCTCCACTGGCGAGCTCGCCTTCATGGCCAGCAACGTACCTGCGTTCGGCGCGAGAAACTATGTTCTGGGCAACCAGCCAAACGAGTTCAAGTACTCTGCCGCCAGTGCGCAAGACCTCACGCTGGACAATGGCATCGTCCGCGTGACCCTCGATCCCGTCACGGGCAATGTCGCCTCGCTCGTCATGGGCGGTCGCGACTTTGTGGATACGAAGGCCGGCGCCCTCAATTCCTACCACTACCTGCGCGGCGCGGAAGACGGCACCAAGGCCTTGGGTCCCACGGACGTCAAGATCAGCGTGAAGGAAAAAGGTCCGCTCGCCGCCTCCCTGCTCGTCGAATCGAAGGCGGAAGGCAGCAATCGACTGGTGCGCGAGGTGCGCATCACGGCGGGTTCTGCGGAAGTGGCGTTCGACAACCTCATCGACAAAGTCGCGATCGTCGAAAAGGAAGGCATGCATTTTGGCTACGCCTTCGATCTCCCGGGTGCGCGAACCCGCGTGGACATCCCCTGGGGCGTGATCGAAGTGGACAAGGATCAGCTCAAGGCCGGCAACCGCAACTGGATCGCCTTCCAGCGCTGGCTCGACATGTCGAACGCCGATGCCGGAATCACCTGGACATCGCTCGACGCCCCCGTCTTTGAATACGGCAAGATCAGCGCCAACATCCTCGGCGCCGCGCTTTACTCGCCGCAGTGGCTCAAAGAGCTCACGCCCTCGTCCACGATCTACTCTTGGGCGCTCAACAATCACTGGCATACGAATTTTCCGCTCTCGCAAAGCGGCTTGCTGCCATTCCGCTACCGCATCCTTCCGCATGCAAGCGGCTATGACGCCGTCGTGGCGAATCGCTTCGGAACCGCCCAAGCGCAGCCGCTGGTTGCCACCTTAGTGAAAGCAAGGACGGAGATCCCCGCGCCGGCGACCATCGACAATCCGCGTGTTGTCATTGCCATTCTGCGTGCGGAAGAAGGCGGCAAGCTCGCGCTTCGTCTGCGCTCATTATCGGATCGCACGGAAAAGGCCAAAGTCACCTTCGCCGATGGCCGCGTCAAGGAAGTCAACCTTGGTCCGCTCGGCATGGAAACGCTCGAGGCAGATTAAGAACCGCACGTCCGTCTAACAACATCTCTTGAAATGCGCCGATGAAGCAGGCTGTGTCGCGAGGGCGGCACGGCAGTCTCGTCGTAGCTAGTCGTGTGCATTCGCTACGCACAGAACCCGTTTGGGTGATTCCGCACTCGACGAGCTGCGCGTAAGTGGCCTCCCTCACAAAGGCAGCATTCGTTGCTGCTCGCTCTTCGCAGCAACTGCTCACTCTGGGCCGATCGTCGTGGCGACGAGAAATCATTCTCTATCGGAACTGATCGACGCCGGTCGAAGACCGTCGGCCGTTGTCGACCTCGTGCCCGCGGACGCGAGGTAGGGTGGGAGGGAGCGTGATTCGTTACGGTAGTAGAGAGCTGTGTGGATTGCCGATCTTGTACTGAGGCTGCCCTATCTGCCCGTGCCTCAATTTCTCCCTGCCATCGCAAAGATGGCCAAGGCATGTTTCTGACGAGAATTTGAAGTATCAGACATGACACTAGATGTGGTGGAAGCAAATGTAACTGAGCGATCCCCGTGGGCGATTGCGGCGCTCGAGACGGAGCAATCTGTTGCGGAAGGTGCGATTGGCCTGAGCAAAGCCGCATACCAGCTCATCTTGGACGGGCTGTTCAGCCGTCGCATCGCGACTGGGACGCTTATGTCGCAAAGTGAGCTTGTCGAGCTTTTGGGTGTGCCCATGCAGCCCCTGCGGGCCGCTCTGCGCGTGATCGAGATCGAAGGCCTGGTCGAGATTCATCCGCGGGTCGGCATCAGCTTCGTCAGGGCAGACATAAAGCTGATTCGGCGCACCTATCAGTTCCGCCAGATCATCGAAGGCGACGCGGTCCGCCGCTACGCCGAGAGGGCATCGACTGAAGAGATCGAGGCGCTGCTCGCCGAGCACGAAGAATTCATCGAGGAATTGGATGGAGGCGGTTTGGACTCACTCGACAGGCTGCAGGGGCTCGAGCACCGCATGCACGATGGTCTGGTTGGATGTTTGGCCAACCCACTCATCGAATCGACTACGAAGCGTCTGCAGAACTATACGACGCTGATTCGTATGGATCGTCACGAAACCCTGCCGCTGATCAGCCAAACGCTCCGAGAGCACGCCAAGATTCTCGCGGCCTGCCGAGACCGAAACGTTGAATTGGCGGCAGCCGAAATGACGGCGCATTTGAATTCGGACATGCATCGCGCGATGGGCCTCTGAGTAATCACGAATTCCGTGCCGGCGTTGCTTCACGCTGGACCTCATCGCAACTTCGCTGGGCACAATTGCAGCGTTCCCATTCTTTGGAGTCATTCGGAAGTGGAGGTTGAAGCAAAATAGAGAATTCATGTGCCGCTGCGTCGATTTGGCGCGAAGCGCGGGCTATCGAGATGCTTTACAGACACATAAACAGACTCACCAATGCAACGAGGTTGTCAACGAAAATCAACTAGAGGGAGGGCCAGATTGTGATATCAAAATTGATGAAAAACGGCACAGTGGTCGCATTCGCGGTGCTAACAGTTCTATTAGGGCTTCAAACGGGTTTTCCGCCGTCAAAGGCCTATGCCCAGACGAACCCCACAGCGTTCTATGTCGCCGCAAACGGCAATGACCAAACCGGCGACGGATCTCAAGCGAATCCATTCGCCACTCTAGCACGCGCTCAAACTGCGGTCAGGGCGATAAACGGCAACATGGGCAATGATATCTATGTATACATTGCTGCCGGTACATATTATTTGAACAACGGCATCACGTTCACGGAGCAGGACTCCGGAACCAACGGCTACAACGTCATTTACAAGAATTTGAACGCCATTGACAGCGCGACCTTTGTCGGTGGCGTCAAGGTAACTTCATCGTGGTCGTTGGTCACTCAGAATCAGGCCGGTAGCACCTGGGTCGACAATGATCTTCCCGCTACCGCCGTGGGATCAGTATATAAAACAAATATCGGCGCAGGGCTGGACAAGAACGTTCCCGGCGTCCTGAGTGCCAACACCAACAACGGAGTCGACGTAAATCATGTCGGCATCAATACGTTGTATGTAAATGATGAGCGCGCTGTGTTGGCTCGCTATGCCAACAAAGTTGGCATACCCACGATGCCATCAGCGAATACAAATTATCTCTACTATTACGCCCCATCGAGCAACAACACGCAATTGGTGAACAGTGGTGGCCATCTTCCAGCCAATATCCAGCAGGGGCTGACAGATGCGTACAGTCATGGTGACTTGACTGCCTCTATTTTCGTGTGGGATGGCGGCGCCATTAATTGGGTCACGGACACAATCCCCATTGGCTCGATCGATACATCCGGGGCAAATGACGTACTGCATTTTTTGCACGATGCCAATAACCCGCAGCTATACGTGCCCATGTATGAACTCAGTGCGCAGGGCTCGTACGGGCTGTATTTCATCCAAGGCAACATCAGTATGCTGGATCAGCCGGGAGAGTTTTTCTACGACAACAGTACCGGCGATTTGTACTACTACCCGCTCGCTGGCTCCGGCCCCGTACAAAACCAGAATATCGTCTATCCGACAACGGAGACCTTGATCAATATTCAAGGGTCATCCCGGACCAGTCCAGCTCACAACATCGTCTTCGACGGACTGAAGTTTGAAGATACGAGCTTCCCGGACTATTACACCTACGGCTGGAATTATGCTGGTTCTGGGTACGGCCTTGGATGGTATCCGTTGCAAGCTCAGGGCAGCACGCAACCGTCCTATTGTGAGACGGCAGAGCGCGTCGATAACGAAGTCGGGTTGTTCCGGTTGAGCAACACGAATCACATCACGATTACCAACTCGCATCTCAAGAATTCAGGCATGTTCGGGGTGGACATGTATCTCGCCAATGACCACGACACGGTATCCAACAGCCTGATAGAAGACACGGGGCATGGCGGCGTCCACCTCGAAGGCGGCTACCCGGGCACGGGTGGAACGAATATTTCCGGCGGGTATACCGGCTCTGATCCGGATAAGGATGGCAAGGCCGCCCCCATCAGCTATAACAATACGAACACGGTGACCAACAGCGTCATCCACGATGTCGGCCAGCTCGTCGGGCAGACCGCCGGCATTCAATTGTTCAACTCCGGCAACAACACGTTTTCGCATCTGGATATCTACAATTCGCCGAGAAGAGCCATCTGGGTGCAGGCGGGATATAGCCGCAATCCGAGCACGATGGGCCCGATTGGCGCGCCGAACGGTTCATCGTCGGGAATCGTCGGAACGGCCGACGACGCCAATTTCAATCCGCTGACGGATATGTATGCGTACGACAACCATTTCGAGTACATCTACTATTTCAATTGCGAGCAGAATTCCGGCGACGACGGTGCATTCTTCAGCGACTGGCTATATGGGGAGAGCGGCACAGACACGACAAATTACCGACCGAACTACATCAATCAGTTGATTGTCGACAAGATCGGAGTCTGGCCCGGCACCACGGAGTGGGTGTCACCCAACAACATCAACCTGGACATGGGTGACAAGGGATATGTCATGTCGAATATCAAATCCATCAATCCGCAGCACTACAACATGCGGTTCGACAATGGCACCTACTACACCATAACCAACACCAATCTCTTGTACAGCGGGGCTTATGCGGGCCAGGGCATGTATGGGACATTTGACGATTCCCAGATGCAATATAGCCAAATTGGCGTTGGTCCCACGTTTCCGAGCGCTTTTTCTTCTGCTGTCCCCGTCACGGCCGTAACCCGACCGACCGACATCTATTTCAGCGACGAATTCAACTGGATAGATCCCACCAAGTGGTCTTACAGCGGCCCCGCTCCGGTGCTATCCAGCCTGTTTATGTCTGAGGGCGGGTTTGCGGGAAATACATTTTCCCTGGATCTGAACGACAGCGGCTCAAGCAAGACCGTACTGTCCAGACAATTCGCCAGCAATTTGAACAAGATCGTCAGCGTCAAGGTCTTTGATCGTCAGAACGCGAGCTACTGCGACTACAGCGGACAGGGATATGCCTATCAGTTCACCGGCAAAACCTTTGCCCGTGCCGATGACGGTACTACAGCGCATCAGTTGGCGTTGGGAATCGATCCTGCGGTAAACGCCGGCTATTACATGGTGAATATCGGCGGAACGGAGACGGCGACTTCGGTGCCGCGCGTCTACGGCTGGCACACACTGGTGTTCGACTACAGCACGCCGGGTACGGCGAAGCTGTCCATCGACGGAACGGTCGTCAATACTCTTACCGG
>Ga0207712_10001119_pt1 | contig 18702 bp, 11 predicted proteins | sample KBSS44metaG_FD_184402 | JGI IMG/M metagenome (GOLD analysis project Ga0207712, IMG submission 184402) | Switchgrass rhizosphere microbial communities from Kellogg Biological Station, Michigan, USA - KBS S4-4 metaG (SPAdes) (version 2) | ecosystem: Host-associated > Plants > Roots > Rhizosphere... | reverse complement strand
CGCAACCGGGGATCGAGCGCGACGCGGACCCCATCGCCGAACAGATTGCAGCCCAGTACCGTGACGATGATGCATAGCACCGGCGTCAGCATCACACAGGCGGAGCTCTGCATGTCGCTGCGGGCATCGGCGAGCATCTGGCCCCAGGTCGTGATCTCAGGCGGTACCGACAGCCCGATGAAGGATAGCGTGGCCTCCACGATGATGGCGACGCCCATCTCGATCGAGAACAGCGTGATCATCAGCGGCACGACTGCCGGCAGCACTTCGCGCAGCATGGTGCGCAAGTGGGTGAAGCCGATCAAGCGCGCGGCCAGCACGTAATCGCGGCGGCGGATCACCAGCACGTCTGCGCGAATGACGCGGCAGAACCGGGTCCAATCCACCAGCACGACGGCCAGAATCACCTTGTCGACGCCGGTGCCGAGCCCGACCAGCAGGATCAGCGACAGCACCACTGGCGGAAATGACATCCAGAGGTCGACCAGGTAGCTGATGGCGCGGTCCACCAGGCCGCCGAAATAGCCGCTCAGGAGGGCGAGTGTACTTCCCAGCAGCATCGAACCAAGTGCCGCCACGATGGCCACGGTCAGGGCCACCCGCGCGCCGTAGATGGCGCGCGACAACACGCAGCGTCCGAGGCCATCGGTGCCGAGCGGGAAATCTCCGCTGCCGCCGGAGGCCCACATCGGAGGCGTCAGCATGTGCAGCAGGTCCTGTTCCAGCGGATCATGAGGCGCCACCCAGGGTGCGAACACGGCCAGCAGCAGGATCACCAGCAGGATGCCGCCGCCGACCCACACCCGGCGTTGTAGCGCGAGTTGCCGGAGTGCGGCGCGGGTGACCGGAAACCGTTCCGCGCGCGGGGCCGGCGGCGTCGTCAGGGCGGTTGCCGTCATAGGGTTCTCAGTCGCGGGTTCAACACCGCATACAGCACGTCGACGATGACCGTGATCACCAGCATGAGCACACAGAAAATCAGGGCGATCCCCTGGATCAGAGGCAAGTCGTTGCCCTTGACGGCCTGGATCATCAGGTTACCGACCCCGGGGAAGCCGAAGATCATCTCCACCAGCAGCGCGCCGCCGAACAGGAAGCCGAACTGCACGCCGATCATCGTGACGGTGGGCAGCGAGGCGTTCTTGAGCATGTGGCGCCACAGAATGCGCGTCTCCGACAGGCCGCGCAGCCGGGCGACCTCCACATAGGGTTCGTTGGCGGCGTCGATCAGGCTGGAGCGCAGCACGCGGATCACCAGCGGGGCAAAGCCCAGCGCCAGCGCCAGCGCAGGCAGGAAAAGGTGGGACAGCGCGCCCAGCCAGGCGTCGAACCGGCCCACCAGCAGAAGGTCGACGAGCGCGAACCCGGTGATGCCAGGCAGCGAGACGCCGTCGCCGACCCGCCCGCTGAACGGCAATACCGGCCAGAACACGCCGAATGCCAGGATCAGCAGCAGGCTCCAGAGAAACGACGGAATCGACTGCATCAGCGCCACGATCAGGTCGGCGGCGGCTTCGCGCTTGCGCTGGTGCAGCACGAAGGCGAGCACGCCGCCGGGGATGCTGATCAGCAGCGCGAGCAGCAAGCCCGTCAGCGTGAGTTCGAGCGTCGCGGGAATCGCGGCGAGCATCAGCTGGACGACGGGTTGCCGGAAGTTGATCGAGCTGCCGAGGTTGCCGTTTACCGCCTGCCACAGCCAGATCAGAAACTGCTGGGGAATCGGCTTGTCGAACCCGAGCTGCTGGCGCAGCGCGGCCGCATCGGCGGGGGTCGCCGATGCCGGCAGCAGCATCGCGAGCGGGTCGACGGGCAGCATGCGCAACACGACGAACACCACCAGCGACAGCAAGAACAAAGTCGGAATCGCCAGCAGCAGCCGGCGCAACACGATGGCGGAGATGATCTGGAACATGTCAATGGACCGGGCGTGTCATGTCAGCCGCTGATCAGCGGTACTTGAACTCCGCAGGCAGGATGTAGCCGCTGCCGAACAAGGTCGGCTCCAGGGTGGACGAATAGGCCACCGTTTCAACCGCCTGCAGCAGCGGGATGGCCCATGACTTCTGCGACGATTCGACGTTTAGCTGCTTGTAGCCGGCCATCCGCTTGGCCTCGTCGACTTCGGTCATGAGCGCATCGATGCGGGGCGACAGCGACATGTCCTTCCACGTCGAGAACCGCAGGCGTGGATCGAAGATGCGGCCGGCGTAGTTTTCCGGATCACCGGTGCTGTTGGCCCAGCTGTACAGCAGGGGACCGGTCAGCTTGCCGTTCTGGGCCGCCTCGATCAGCTTCGCCGGCGTGGTCTCTTCGATCGTAGCGTTGATGCCGACCGTCTTCCACATCCCCGCGATCGCACGGGCCAGATCGTAGTCGTTGGGAAATACGCCGTTGGTGGATAGCAGCGTGAACGACACCGGGTTGCTCGGCCCGAACCCGGCGGCATTCAATTCCGCAAGGGCCTTGGCCTTGTCGAACGGATAGTTGAAATCCGCCACATAGGACGGCGTACCTTCGGGTGTCATCACCGACAGCGGCTTGGCCACGCCGCCGTAAAAGGCTTTGGACAGCGCCGCCTTGTCGATCGCCAGATGCATGGCCGATCGCACATGGTCGTTATCCATCGGCGTCACGTAGCTCGGAATCCGGATCATGTAGACCGAGGAGAACGGATAGACCTTGGTCTCGATGCCGGTCTTCTGTGCCAGCCGCTGCACCTCGCGCATCGGCAACTGGGTCGCCAGCCCGACCCGCCCGGATTCGATCAACGCGACCCGGGCCGAGGCTTCGGGGACGATTTGAAACACGACCTGCCGGATCGAAGGCGAGCTGCCCCAATACTTGTCGAACGCTTCGAGCACGATGCGCGAGCCGCGCACATGTTCGACCATCTGATAGGGACCGGCGCCGATCGGTTTGGCGTTGAAGCCTTCCGGACCGACGCGCTCCATGTAGGCCTTGGGTACCACATAGGCGGCCAGGAACGCCAGATAAATCGGAGCGGCCGGCGTCGGGCGGTTGAAGACGATCACGCCCTTGGTCGGCGAGATCACCTCGATATCGCTGACCGTATTGAGCATGCCGCTGACAATCAGCTTCTTGTCGGCCTTGCCGCGATCCGCCAGGCTGAACTTGACGTCCTCCATGGTCAGCCGCGTGCCATCGTGGAAAACGATGTCGTCGCGCAGGGTGATCTCGAGGCGGGTCGCCTTGTCGTCGGTCCACTTCCACTCCGTCACCTGGCGCGGCTGCAACGCTAGCTGCGGCGAGTAGCGCAACGGCGAGTCGAAAACCGACTGGTACAGATTCTGGATGGTGGGAATCGACAGGGCGTTCGGGTCCCAGGTCGGGACGTCGACCGGATTGGCGATCGAGAGCGTTGATTTGTCGACGCCCTGCGCACGCGCCAGTTGCCAGGGCATCAGCGCGCCGACGCCCGCAGCCAGCGAGCCCAGGATCATGCGGCGCCGCGCCGGATCCTCGAGTTCCGGCTGCACATCGGCGTGATCCGGGTCGGCGGAAAAATGCTGGGGATCTGTCATCATGCGTACCCGTAGGAAGGTGGAAGAAGTGAACGAGAGATGCAGAGCGAAAGCAAAACATGCGCCAGGGATCGCGACCAGGAAATCATTCGACGCGTGCGGTGGTGAGCGCGTCGTAGCTGCGCTCCGCCAAGAACACGAACCGGACCATGCTGTCGTGGGCCGCGACGGAGTCGTGCCGCGCAAACGCCGTGTGCAGCTCCTGCAACCCGGCGACCACGACCACCTGAATGGCGGGGTCGCGCAAGGTACTCATGCGCACGGTCAGCACCTGGTCGGCGCACCGCGTGATCACCGCCGCCAGGCGGGTATTGCGCACGGCGCCGAGCCAGGTATCGCGGAAGTCGGCGTTGGCGCGGAACAAGCGTGAGAAATCGGCGGTCGCCTGCGCGGCCTTGGCTTCTTCAAGCGCGGCTGCCAGCTGCGCGATGTCAGCGCGTGAGATGTCACGGGCGGCGAGTGCGGCGGCCCGCGGCTCGAGCAGCTTGCGCAATTCGAACACGTCCATGACGTCGTCGCGATTGAGGGTCGGGATGCGGTAGCCACGCGCCGTGCTGACCAGACAGCCCTCGGCCACCAGTTGCAGCAGCGCCTCCCGCACCGGCATGCGGGACATGCCGAGCTGGGCGGCGATCTCGATGTCGACCAGCCGATCCTCTGGCGTCGCCAGACCGGTGCGCAGGCGCGCGCGTAGCGCCTCGTAGGCGATGGCGCTCAGGCTCGGACGCCCCGGCGCATCCGGTACGGACACGTCCTTCAAGGGTGATGTCTTGCTGCTCATGGCGCCATTTTCCGTATACGGTTTTGAGCCAAGAAGCAGGGGCACCTTGGCCGAGCCGCCTGCAATCGTCGCGCAATTACGAAATTTGTGAGCTTCATTGCGTGATTCCGAGAGCGCATTGACTTCAATCTCACACAAACAATATATTATTGTCAATCGCTTCACGTCTCCCAAGCCTCGGGAGACGCTGCAAAGGCCTTCCCCGATCATGAGCTCTGCAAACGCGATCGACGCCCTAATGCAGGCGCTCCGCGACGACCTCGTGGCCACCGGCCCTGGCATTCCCGATCGCCGCTATGGCGACTGGAGCGGTGTACCTTACAGCGTGCCGCTGGCGCTGCTACGGCCCCGCAACACCGAACAACTCGCGCGGATGCTGCGGATATGCCACGAGTTCGGGCAGCCGGTCGTTCCGCAGGGCGGACTGACCGGCCTGGCCGGCGGTGCCTGCTGCGGCCCCGGCGAGGTGGCCGTGAGTCTCGAGCGGATGAATGCGATCGAGGAGATCGATGCGGTGTCCGGCACCCTCACGGCGCAGGCCGGATGCACACTCCAGGCCGTGCAGGAAGCGGCCGAGGCGGCGGGCTTGTTGTTTGCGCTCGACCTCGGGGCAAGAGGCAGCTGTACCATCGGCGGCAATCTGTCGACCAACGCGGGCGGCAACCGCGTCATCCGCTACGGCACCATGCGCGACCAGTTGCTCGGCCTCGAGGCCGTGCTCGCCGACGGCAGCGTGGTCGGCGGCCTGCACAAGATGGTCAAGAACAACACCGGCTACGACCTGCGCCATTTGCTGGCCGGGGCCGAGGGAACGCTGGGGATCGTCACCCGCGTCGTCCTGAAACTGCACCCGCGACCGAAATCCGTTTCGACCGCGTGGTGCGGCCTGCCAAACTACGACGCGGTGACTACCCTGCTGCAGCGCGCGAAGGCGGAACTGCCCGGGGGCGTCTCGGCGTTCGAAGTGATGTGGCCGAGCTACCTGGATTTCATGCTTGATAAGGTCAGGGGGCTTCGCGCCCCGCTGTCCGGGCGCCATGCCATGAACGTGCTGATGGAGAGTGCCGGCGCCGATGTGATGCGCCATCCCGCGGAGTTCGACGAATTCCTCGGCCGCATGCTGGAGGAGGGTGTGCTCGAGGATGCGACGGTCGCGCGCTCCACCTCGGACGTACGGTCGCTGTGGGCGGTGCGCGATGCCACCGCCGAGTTTCCGACCCTGTTGCCTGGCATGGCGGCCTTCGACGTCAGCTTCGCGATCGCTGACATCGACCGGGCCGCGCTCGAATGCGAGGCCCTGCTGCGCCAACGCTGGCCCCACTGCACGGCGCTGGTCTATGGCCACCTCGGCGACGGCAATTTGCACGTGATCGCGCACGTCGCCGATGGCGCGGCGGCGGAAACCCGTGCCATCGAAGAGGTCGTCTACGATTTGGTGCGCCGCTATCGCGGCGCGGTCTCGGCCGAGCACGGTATCGGCAGCCTCAAACGCAAGGTCCTCGGCCACAGCCGCAGCCCCGCTGAGCTCGCGGCCATGCGCGCGATCAAACACGCGCTGGATCCCAAGGGCATCCTCAATCCCGGCAAGGTGCTCTGAGCCCTCTCTCGTCGTTCTTCGTTCGCAAAGGAACCCATCATGACCGCTATCGGCAAGAAATTCCGCATCTGGGCGCAGGGAGCCACCGACCAGACGGGGCATCAGAACTACTTAGCGCATCTGCTGCCCTATTTGCAGACCTCCGTCGATCCCGATTTCGAGATCGAATTTCACACCACGACACCATCGGTCACGACCCTACATGCGCTCTCCGAGTTTCTCTTTTCGCGCGAAGTCATTCGCGGGGCGATTCGGGCCGAGCGCGAAGGCTACGACGTGTTCTTCATGAACCACTTCCAGGATGTGGGGCTTTACGAAGCCCGCGCCTCGGTCGACATTCCCGTGCTCGGGCTGGGTGAGAGCACCCTGCTTCATGCCTGCACTCTGGGACGCAAGCTTGGCTTGCTGGCCATCACCCCGGCCTTCATCCCCCTCCACACCGATCAGGTCCAGCGCTACGGGCTGCAGCAACGCGTGGCAGGCATCCGCGCCATCGAGGCCAGCATGGGCGACTACATGGAAGCCTTCACGTCACCTGACAAGAAGGCCGAACTCGAAGGGGCGTTCATTCGCGAGGCGCGCAAGCTTCTCGACGCGGGGGCCGATGTCATCGTGCCGACGGGCGGCATCCCGATGATGCTGTTTGGCAATGTGCGTGGCGCCAATGTTGATGGCGCACCGGTCGTCAACGGCGTGACGGTCGTGATCAAGGCTGCCGAGATGGCCGTGAAGCTGCGCCGTCTGAGCGGGATCGGCGTCAGCCGGATCCCCCAGTCCGGCTTTGCCTTGCCGGACACCAAAACGCTGGACGAGTTCCTCAACCACGGCTGAAGACACTCTCTCCGCCATTTACACGATTTTGTACGCCCACCTGCGATTTTGGATGATTTCGCGCGCGAAGCGCGCTGTTGGGCCTTGATCCTTACGCGCGGCGCATACTGCAGGAGTTCTCGTCCCGCTTCGGCGGCAATGTAAATTGAAATACAGCCCCCCGCGGCTCGTTTGCACTGGCCCACAGCCGGCCGCCGTGCGCCTCGATGATTGACCGGCAGATCGCCAGACCCATGCCCAATCCGGCGGACTTGGTGGTATAGAAGGCCTCGAAAACGCGGTGCGCACTTGTGAGGTCCAGGCCTGGGCCCGAGTCCCGAACGGTAACGAGCACGCTGCCCGCAGCTTCCGTCTGCGTACTGATCAGCAGTTCGCGCGTCTCCGCTGCGAGATCGCTCATCGCCTCGGCTGCGTTCATGATCAGATTGAGGATTACCTGCTGCAGCTGGACGCGATCGCCGTCCACGGACGGCAAGCTCGTCGCGAACTCTGTCTGCAGCGCGACACCATGCAGCACTTCGCTCCGGGTCAGGGTGATGACGTCGAGGATGGCTTCGTTCAAGTCGAATCGGCTGCTGCGAGGCGGCGCCTTCTTGATGAGGGCCCGGATTCCGTCGATGACGTCGCCGGCCCGTCTGCCGCTCTCGATAATCTGGTCGAGGGATTGCCGGACCTCCTCGAGAGCGGGCGGGCTTGCGCGCAGCCAGCGCAAGGCGGCGTAAGCGTTGGTGACCGCAGCTGCGATCGGCTGGTTGACCTCGTGTGCGATCGAGGCCGTCAGCTGGCCCATGGTCGTCACGCGATTGACATGCGCCAACTCGGTCTGCGCCTCGCGCAAGGCCTGCTCCGCTTGCTTGCGCTCCGTGATGTGCCGCCCGACGCCGCGGTAGCCGGTGAAGCGTCCATTTGCGTCAAAGACCGGCAGCCCCGAGACGGCTACGTAGCGCTTGCCACCGTCGGGCGTAGGTCGCGCGAGCTCGAAGTCACGGAACGGCAGGTGGGCATCGAGCGTCTCCCGATGCTTACGCCAAGCCTCCTCGTCAGGCTCCAAATAGGGCACTTCCCACCGCGTCTTACCAATTTCTGAGCCCGGCGTCGGTGCGTCGGCCAAGCTTTCGGCGAACTCCTGGCGGATGAAGCGATGCTGCGCATCGGATTCCCAGTATACGTCGAAGGAGAATTGTACGAGAGTACGAAATCGCTCCTCACTCTCCCGCAGAGCCTCTTCCGACCGCTTGCGCTCCGTCAGGTCGACGACAAAGGAGACGCCTTGGTCTCGTTGCTCGTCGAAGGCAGCCATGCCGATCAAGACGGGCACGCGACTGCCGTCCTTCCGGAAATACTCCTTTTCGAACGGCTGCACGCTTCCCGCCATCTTTAGCTGGGGGATCCACCATCGCTCGTGGCGGTCGAGCCATTCCGGGGGCGTGAGGTCAGTCCAGCGCAGGCGGCCTGAGACGAGATCCTCACGGCCGTATCCCACGATGTTGAGAAACGCATCATTGGCCTCCAGAATCCGACCTTCAAGCTCCCAGATGATGATCCCGATGATGTTGGCGTCGACGAGGCGTCGGATCTTCGCTTCGCGTTCTCTGACATCGCGGTACAGAGTCGCATTTTCCAGCGCGATCGCAGCCTGCGAAGCGAGCAGCTTCAGCACCGGGATTCGCGCCGGTGCAAAAACATGGGGCGTCAATGTATTCTCAAGGTAGAGCACGCCAATGAGCTTGGCATGGTTGATCAAGGGTAAGCAGAGAATCGAACGAGACTGGTGCTGATTAACGTAGGGATCCGTGGCAAACGGAGGCTGGATCGCGGCATCGTCGAGAACGGCAAAGTCCCGGGTTCGCAGCACGTATTGGAGAATGGATTCCGGAAGTAGAGCCGCGGTCGCGAGGACGTCGCGCAGCTCCACAATAACCCTGTCGCCGCGGGTTGTGGCTTCCGCCTGGATGCGCGGCTCGGTGTCGCGCGACAGAATCAACAAACCTCGCTCTGCCCCTGCTTGTTCAAGGGCCGTGCGCATGAGCGTGTCGATGAGCTTCTCCAGCACCATCTCGCCCGACACCGCTTCCGACACCTTGATGACGGTCGCGAGGTCGAGATGCTCGACCGGCGCCCCAATCGTGCTCATCGGGCCGGGCGCTGATCTCTCCTTCCTGAGGTGCGCGTACTTTTCCTCGAGTTGTCTCACCTTGCCGTCGGCTCGCCAGCGCTGGTAGCCGTAGTGAGCGTCCCGCAGATATGCGTGCGCGATAGTCTCGAACCCGCGCGCGGCGTAGAAGCGCGCAGCAACCTCGTTGGCGAGCGCTTCATCCTGCACGAAACCGTTCTCTCGGGCCGAGCGGATGGCCTGGTCGTAAAGACGCATGGCGTCAAGATCGCGATGTTCGATTCGCGCCATTTCAGCTTGCACCAGCACGGCGCGGCTCTCGAAATTCTGCGGGCAGCAACGCGCCCAGCTGTCGAGTTGGCGTTGGTGTTTGGATAGCAGGTGGAGAAAATGCGAGCGCTCCTCGGCCGGCACCGTGTCAAGGTAAGCCGCAAGCGTCAGCGCGACATAGAAATTGTACTCCGATATCTCGAGATAGGCGAGAAAAGACGGAGAGAGCAGCCGCTCTGCCTGAGCTGCGGCCTCCATGGCCGATGCATAGTTGGCCGCGTAGTAACGTGCTTGCAGCTTGCGGATCCAATATCGCCAACCCGCGTATGCCAGTCGCGGGTCGGCCGCGAGGTGGTCCTCAAATCGGCGCTCGTCGAATTCGGCACCGCTAAAGGAGCCAAACTCTGGTGTCAATCCGCGAAGCATCCGGATCAACCCGAGTTGTGTCCTGATCACATCGGCTACGAGACCGAACTGCGCCTTTTGCGCGAATTCGAGAGCGGCTTCGGCTTCACTCTGCACCTCTGCGAGTGCCTCGCCGCTTGCGAGAAGGTGTGTGATCAAAGCGCCGCGCGCAATGTTCGCAAAGCTCAAGTCCCCCGTTTCCTGCGCCGCCCCGAGCGCGGTTCGCACCAGCGCAATGGCCGTGCGCACGTGGCGTGTCCAGGGAACAACGTGCCCGAAACCTAGGTAGACACGTGCCTTGAAGCCGAGCAACCCGCGGTTCTCTACCAGATCCACACTGAGTTGGCCGAAGCGGAACCCCGATGGATAGTCGCCGAACCGGGGTCCCAGCAGCATTCCGAGCCAGGCATAGGCGAAGCATGACGCGGCGCCGTTGCCATGCGCGAGACTCACGTTGGCCATACGAGCAATGACGAGACAGTGCAGATTTGTATCGGTGAAAAGGGCCGGTGGCAGCAGCTCTGCGAGGACGTCTATGGTCGCGCACCAGGTCCGTTCACTCATCGCCGGCAAGGTGATGAGTGCTTCGATCGGGCGTCTCCCGAGCTGTCGCCACATTTCTTCGAATTCCTGCCGGACCTCCTCGTCCCCAGGATGCGGCGACCACGAGATGCCAACGCGCTGCAGATATTGGAGCCCCACCTCGACTGCGCGGTCGCTCTGAGCGAGAGTCATGTAGAGGGGTACACGCACGCGGGTGATCGCGGCAAGATCGACCAGGTTTGCGGCGCGACATGACAGGGTCGCAAGCCGTTCCTCCGCCGCCGCCAGCGCGCCAGTGAGGAATTCGCATTCGGCCCGAAGCAAGTTTAGCGCGAGCGCGAGTTCGTATTTCTGCTCCCAGCATTGTTCCTCCAGCAGACGCGCTCCATCGACAAGATATTTCAGCGCCGGCGCATAAGCAGTCGAGCGTTTGGCACGTTTGCCGGCGAGCAGATTGAGTTCAGCCAACTGCTCGCGTTCGTCTCGAGAGGTGATCAAGGCCGCGCCGCGGTTGAGCTGATGGACGATCTCGAAGATATCCTTCTCCCGGTTCTCAGGGGGGCTCCGCCCCAGCAACTGCCGACCGATTCGCAGGTGGAGCGCCGCGCGTCGTTCATCCGCGGTCAGCGCGTAGGCGGCTTCCTGCACTCGGTCGTGGACAAACCGGTAGGCTCCCGTTTGGTGCTCGACCAATTCCTGACGAACGGGCTCCCATAAAGCTGCATGAACCTGCTGCTCCGAGACCTCGAGGACGATCGAGAGTGTCGCGACTTCGGCGATGTTGCCGAGGCAGGCCAGCTGCTGCAAGGTGTTCTGTGCGTCGACGGGTAGGCGGGTCAGCTTGGCAATCATCAGGTCCGCAACATTATCGGTGTGTCCCTTGGCGTGAATGCGATCGAGATCCCAGCACCAGCACCGTGCGTCATAGTCGAAGACGATTAAGCCCCCATCGGTCAGCGCGTGAAGGAACTGAACTACGAAGAATGGGTTGCCGGCCGTTTTATCATGTATCAGCTGCGCGAGTGGCGCGGCACGCTCCAAATCGCAGCGAAGAGCATCAGCAATCAAATGCGCAATGTGTTCGCTGGCGAGGGGCGCAAGAATGATCTGCTCTACTTTGGCGCCGACGTTCTCTATGGCTTTAAGCTTGCGGCTCAACGGATGAGCAGCATCGACCTCGTTGTCCCGATAGGCGCCGATTATCAACAGGTATCGCAGATCGGACCGGGTCAACAGGTCCTCAATCAAATCGAGCGTGGCCGCATCGAGCCACTGGAGATCGTCGAGGAACAGCGCCAATGGATGATCGGCGCATGCGAATACACCTATGAATCGTCGTAGCACTATTCGGAAGCGATTTTGCGCCTGCTGCGGGGGAAGCTCGGGAACCGGCGGCTGTTCTCCTACGATCAGCTGCAATTCAGGAATCAGGTCGACAACGAGCCGTCCATTTGGGCCCAGCGCCTCATGAAGAGCTTGACGCCAGCTCGCCAGCTCGGCGTCATTCTTACTCAGAAGAGATCGCACAAGGCTCTGAAAAGCCTCCACCAGCGTCGAATAGGGAATATCGCGCTTGTACTGGTCGAACTTGCCTGATGCGAACAGGCCGTGGCGTGCAACAAGTCTATGATGCAGCTCATTGACCACAGAGGACTTGCCAATGCCGGAATAGCCGGAAACCAGCACCAACTCCGGCGCGCCGTTCCTGATCACGCCGTCGAAGGCGGCCAGCAGAGTTTGTATCTCTCGCTCTCTTCCGTAGAGCTTCTCGGGGATCAGCAGCCGGTCGGGCGTGTCGTATTGCCCCACTGCAAACTCGTCGATGCGCCCCCTGGTTTCCCATTCACTCAGGCAGCGGCGTAGATCGTGCTCGAGGCCTGCGGCACTCTGGTAGCGTTGCTCGGCGGACTTGACGAGCAGCTTGAGGACTATGGCCGAGATTGCGACCGGTACAGTGCTCACCCGTTCGCTCGGCGCCACCGGCTTTCTCGCAATGTGGCAATGCACCCACTCCATGGAATGTGCCGCCGTGAACGGCAACGAGCCGGTCAGCATCTGATAGAGCGTAACGCCAAGCGAATAGAGGTCACTGCGGAAGTCGACCGAGCGATTCATCCACCCGGTCTGTTCGGGCGCCATGTAGGCCAGCGTGCCAACGATGAACTCCGGCGGCCCAGGCGGGCGCCGCTCGCGGGCGAGGCGCGAGGCGATACCGAATCCGGTGAACCGGACCCGTCCGTCTTTGCAGTTCACTAGGATATGCGCCGGCTTCACGTCCTTGTGGACGAGGCCGCGCTGATGGACCTTTCCCAGAGCTGTCGCGATGCCGATCGCCAAGCGCAAGAACAGTCCCACCTCGATGGGGACACCGAGCCGTCTGGCGAGCGGCTCGCCGCCGGGATCCTCGAGCAGGAGCATGGTCCCTTGGCTGTTCCGCAACAGCTCTAGTGGCCGTACTGCCCAGGCACCGTCCAGTTGGTCCTTCAACCCAAATTCGTTAGCAAGGCGATCAAGGTTCGAGGGTGTTGGATGCTCCGCGGTTGGCAATATGGCCAGCACCGGCTTCCGCTGGCCATCGGCGTCCAGACGCCATCCCCGGCCGAATACGCGCTCGCCGTCTTCCAACAAGACCTGGAAGTTGCGTTCCGCATCAGCGCCGAACCGAAAGGATTTCTCCAACGGCCGCACTCCGGCATCACTTTGGTGGTCGCTGTCGGACATCGCGCCAGCCTTGGCTTTTACCGATCGTCCGCCCGCTTCAGCCCAAGCCGAGCTTCAACGACAATTCTGCCACAGCCAGCGTAGTATGGAATGTCTTTCTGGCGGTTCAGTTCGCCGCAGGACGGCCTGACTAGGGCGGAACCGACACGCATGCTCGTGCCGAACGATGACGAGAGTAGCCCGGAAATCGCGTCGTGATTGGTGTGCAACGTGTGCGCGACGAGAGGCGCCCATTGCAGGCAGCCATTAAGCGGCGGTCATCGATGTGACGCATGATCTCTTCCAGACGCCTTGTGATCACCTGCGTGTCGCGATCAAGAACATCATTCATCGCAATCCATCCGAGCAGTGGGCCTGCTTCAAGGTAGGTGGCAAGCAGCTTTGCGAATGGCGTTGTTGCTTGAAATCGGCAGGATGAGGCCGCTGTATGCGGAACGTCAGCACCCTTGTCGCTGCTACGCCCACTTGACCCTGCCTTTCCGATCGAACGTCAATTCGGCATTGATACCGGCCCTGTCGTGCTGGTGAAGTATTCACGCTCGATTAAGGCCGGAGAGCAAAGCTTCCAGGTCTGGCAAGACGATGCTGCCTTCATGAAGCGGCAGCCGGGCTTCATTTCCACCCAGCTTCACCGCGCGATCGGCAAAACTCATTTTCAGCCGTAGCGCAAACGGTGGGTTTTGGTCTAGGAAGCTCGAAAACGCTTTATCTTTCAATGGGGATTGACTGACACTCTCTCCGCCAGCTTTCACAAGGGGATGTGCTCTCCAGGCGAGCGCTCTAGCAATTAATCCCACTCGCTACAGCAATTTCTAATATTAGGGCACGGACTCATTAGCGCGGAGCCAAATGCGGATTGATGCGAGCTTGATGAAGGCTAGGTAGTTGGCCGCAAGTTTGTCGTATCGGGTCGCGACACGCCGACATTGCTTGATCTTGTTGAAGAACCTTTCGATCAAGTTTCGTGCGCGATACAGGTACGGGCTGAAGCAGATCGGGTCTTTGCGATTTCGTTTCGGCGGGATGTTCGCCCATGCTCCTTGCTGGCGGGCAAGCTCCCTGATCCAATCCGCGTCATATCCACGATCCGCGAGTAACATCGTTTGTGGGAGCATCGCGCTGAGGAGGACCGAACAAAGCCGATTGTCGTGGGCCTCACCGGGCGTGAGGGCGAGATGGACCGGTAGCCCGTTGGTGTCTACGACCGCGTGAATCTTGCATGTCAGGCCGCCTCGCGACCGCCCCATATCCTGCTGATTGTTGTCCGCGATACAGGCTCCGTGCTGGTGCACGCGCACAATGGAGGTATCGATCATCTGCACCGCCGCGTCATGACCGGCGGCCAGCGCGTCCATGATCTGGTCCCAGACGCCAGCCCGCCGCCACCGAACGAAGCGATTGTAACAAGTGGTGCGGGGGCCGTACGTCTCTGGCAGGTCGCGCCATGGCGCACCTGGTCGGAGGACCCAAAAGATCCCGTTGAGCACGCGCCGGTCGTTCACACGCGGAATGCCGCGCGGCTTGTTCGGCAGGAACGGCTTGATTGCCGCCCATTCATAATCGGTGAGTTCGTAGCGCATGATTTGAGGCTCCGGTTTGGGCGCTTGAATCACGTCCAAACCGATGCCTTCAACCGGCAAACCCGAACATCCCGCACTTCCGAGATTAACCGCGAACCGGACACGCCGTCGACTTGCCAAAATCGACGCGAATGACCCAGAACGGACCTCGCGCTTGCTTTGGCCTAGGTGCAGAAATCAAAATATTAGCAACGGGCAGATTGGTTGAGTCCGAGCGATCCCGCTGTGTCCGGGGAGCCGATTGCTGACCCCCCGGCGGGAGAAGCTCGGAGCAGGCAATTACCAGGGCTGGCCTTTGCCAAACGACCAGTCCTCTTTGTTGACGAAGACCATGTTGATCATGATGTCGTCAGGGCGTACGCCGAGCTTGCTGGTGAGTTCGTCGGCAATCTGCCGGTAGAAGGCAAACTTCAGTTCTTTGGTGTTACCGACGGTGCTGGTCACCTGGATCAGGATGAAGTCGGGCGACCGATCCATGTCAAGGAAGTGCCGATCGTAGATGAGGTTCTCTGGCGCGTGCTCATTGACGACGATGAAGCGGTCGCCATCCGGAGCCTTGAGGACGCCGACAATCCCTTCATACACGATGTCGGCGACTTTGGCGCGATAGTCTGAAGGTTTGCCCTTGATCAGATCGATACGTGCAAACGGCATAATACTCTCCTTTGTTTAGTGGTTTAGAGACGGGTTGTTGAGGCGGTTGGGTTAGGGCCGGTTATCCAGTTCCGGCACGCCGCTGCTACGATCCGCGTAGGCGGCCAGGAAGGTCGGCCGGCGCTGCCAGCGCTGCCAGAACGCATCGATATGTTCGAAGCGCTCGTCGAGCGGGGTTGCGTTGACCGGGAACTTGGAGAAGGCGATCGCGGTCGCCATGGTGATGTCGGAGAAGGTCGGTTGGTCGCCGCCGAGCAGCCACTCGCGGCCGTCCGACAGATGCTGGTTGACGAGGGCGGCGTGGGCCAACGCCTCTTTGCGACTATGCTCGCCCCAGGCGTGATTGGTAGTGAGTTCGAGCTTCGGCCCCAGCCCCTGATGGAGGACGTGAAACGCGGTGACGATCCGGTAAAGGATGTGCACCCAGATGCGGTTATCCCACATATTATCGAGGCCCTGCTGCTCCGGGGTCTCGCCCATGATCCGCCGACCGGGGAAAGCCTGGTCGAGATAACGGACGACAGCGGCGGTTTCTGAAATGAAGGTCCCGTCGGGCAGCTCAAGAGTGGGAGTTTCACCCCACGGGTTCATCTTCAAATGACGCCACTGCCGTTGCTCGCCAACAGGCGTCATGTCGTAGATACGCTCGTTGAACTGATCCGCGATGCCTTTCTCGTGCAGGAAAATCCGAAGGCGCTGCGGGTTTGGAAACGCCGACGGCGAAGTGAATAAGCGAAGCGAACCGTTTGAAGCTTGAGGGCGCGTGTTCATTATCTATCGTCCTTTGTCTACCAAGTGATTGGTAGTCTCGATTTAGGGCTTTAAATTGATGCCGTCAAGCCCTACCTTCCACTTGGTTGGTTTTTTTTGACGAAAGAGGAAAGGCTCAATGAGCACAGGTTCGAAGGAAGTTATTCTTGCCGCCGCGAAGCGGACTGCGATGGCGCATGGCTACAATGGCTTGAACTTCCGAGACATCGCCGCAGAAGTCGGCATCAAGGCACCAAGCCTCTATCATCACTTCGCGACGAAGGCCGATCTTGGAGCAGCGGTAGCGAAGCGCTACTGGGAAGATATCGTCGTGGACCTTGAAGCCATATCGAGCCAATCGCCCGATCCGCTCAGAGCGCTGCATCGCTACCCCGAGATTTTTCGTAAATCGCTTTCGAACGACAATCGCATGTGCCTTTGCAGCTTTATGGCTGCGGAATATGACGATCTTCCGGAAGCGGTGAAGAAAGAGGTTCATGCCTTTGCCGACGTCAATGTGGCGTGGCTTAGCAAGCTCCTGTCTGCTGCTGGACTCGTCAAACCTAAGGAAACTCAGGCGCGGGCTCGGGCGATCTATTCTGCTGTTGCAGGCGCCCAGCTCTTCGCGAGAGGTCGCTCGGACATTTCACTCTTCGACGCGATGATCGACAGCTATCGTTCGGCTGGACTTTTGCCGGCGTAAGCGACGACCCGGCCATCTTCGTCGTTTCGCCTTGCAGGGGCATCGACACAACGCCGCAAGGCGACAGCCGTCCTGCCGTTGGCGCATAAATCAAAGATATTTGGAAGAACGAGTTCGCGTTGAAAACATAAAGCAGCAGCGGCACAATCGGAGCGTGAAGCAATTCTTTGAACTTTTCCTATCGCCGTCATGTTGCATGTTGGCACAAAGCGTCGGTTTTCGCGGTGCAAGGCGATGTCCGGAGTTGGGAGTAAAGCCGACCTGCCGGTTGAACGCCCGGACTTCTAACTTTGACCCGGTTCGGACTTTCGATTGGCCCACTTTTAAGTAAACTAACAATCAGCCTAGCGATAGCTCAGCAGCCCTGACCTCGCTTGGTTAGGCCCGGTGCTTGACTTACGCCTTGTGCCGTACCGCTTACCGACTGCAGGAGTCTAAAAATGATCCGCTTCTTTACTGCCGTTTCTCTAATAATAGTCGCCACGGCGGCAAACGCTCAAACGCCGTACGCCGGTATGCAAACCCGTACCATCAAGTCACTTTCAGAACAGCAGGTCGCCGACCTTGGAGCCGGGCGCGGCATGGGGCTGGCGTTGGCTGCGGAGTTGAACGGCTATCCAGGCCCCTCTCATGTTCTTGAACTGGCCGACAAGCTGGACCTATCGGTCGATCAACGCGCCAGTGTCCAAGCTATGTTTGATGCCATGAAAGCGGAAGCAATACCGCTTGGTTCAAAGCTGCTCGAACAAGAAGCCGATCTAGACAAGCAATTCGCCAGCCGTACGATTACGCCCGAAAGCCTCAAGGCAACGACGGCAGCAGTGGCGCTGACGCAAGGCCAGCTTCGCGAGACCCATCTCAAGTATCACCTATCGACGGTAGCGGTTCTCAGCCCTCATCAGATGCATCGTTATGCTGAGTTGCGCGGCTACGGCGACAAGCCGATGAAACATCATCACTGATGTCTAGAGCGCGGCGTCTTATGATGTCGCCTGTTGGCAGATATTGTTGCAAAAGTCGGTTGAGGCCGGCTACGAACCGTGATTCCGTTACGTTGACGCGAATCTCGGCGAGGTCGATCCATGATGGGCCGTCTGAAGAGTGACCAAGGTCAACTGTTCTACGAGTTTCATCTTGGCGACGCGGTTCCCGAAGATCACCTGGTGCGGAAGGTCGATGCTGCTCTCGATCTATCCTGGCTTCGCAGCGAACTTGCCCCTCACTATTCGTCGATAGGTCGCCCGTCGGTCGATCCGGAACTGATGATCCGGATGCTGGTCGTGGGGTATGTCTTTGCGATCCGTTCGGAGCGGCTGATCTGCCGTGAAGTGCAGGTGAACCTAGCCTATCGCTGGTTCTGCAAGCTCGGTATCGAGGACGCTATCCCGGATCATTCGGCATTTTCGCGCGCCCGCAACGAGCGCTTCCGCGAGGGAGAGGTTTTTCGTCGCATGTTCGAGCGCGTCGTCGAGGCGTGCATCGCGACCGATCTGGTTGGTGGCGAGGGCTTTGCCGTTGATGCGAGCCTGATTGCGGCCGATGCCAATAAGCAACGCTCGATCGCAGGTCAGGATTGGCGCAGGGATCGCGATCCGGCGAGGTCCAGCCGTGCGGTGAAGGAGTATCTGGCGACCCTCGACGATACAGCGTGGGGCGCTGCCAGCGACGTTGTACCGAAGTTCGTCTCGCCATCCGATCCCGCGGCCCAGTGGACCGGCGCTCACAAGGGACCGGCATTCTTCGCTTACTCCGACAACTATCTCATCGACGTGAAGTTCGGCGTTATCGTTGACGTCGAGGCCTCCCGCTCCATTCGACAGGCCGAGGTCGGCGCGGCAAAGACCATGATCGAGCGAACAGAGGAACGCTTCGGCCTTAAGCCTGAGCGGCTTGTCGGAGATACCGCTTACGGGGCAGCTCCGATGCTGAACTGGCTGGTCGAGGAGAAAGGTATCTCGCCCCATATTCCTGTGTTCGACAAATCGAAGCGGGACGATGGCACCTTCTCGCGTAGCGACTTTCGATATGACCAGACGGGCGACGTTTACCATTGCCCAGGCGGGATGCGGCTCGGCACGAGTGGCACCGTGCACGAGGGCAAGACGCTCCTGTATCGCGCCAGCAAGCTTGACTGCGATGTGTGCCCGCTCAAACCGCAGTGCTGTCCGAAGGACCCATCGCGCAAGATCCCACGCGACATCCACGAACACGC
>Ga0207712_10001115_pt1 | contig 18744 bp, 18 predicted proteins | sample KBSS44metaG_FD_184402 | JGI IMG/M metagenome (GOLD analysis project Ga0207712, IMG submission 184402) | Switchgrass rhizosphere microbial communities from Kellogg Biological Station, Michigan, USA - KBS S4-4 metaG (SPAdes) (version 2) | ecosystem: Host-associated > Plants > Roots > Rhizosphere... | reverse complement strand
TATTCATTATTGTGTTCCCAATATTCCATCTGGTTTTGCAAGAACAGCTTCTCAAGCTATAAGCAATGTATTAATGCCACTCTTACTGGAAGCCGGTGAAGAAGGTGGCTTTGAAAAATTATTGTGGCATAAAATACATCTTCGCAGCGGCATATACCTTTTTAAAGGAGCACTGACGAATTTTTACCTCAGCCAGAGATTCGATCTCAAATACACCGATCTGAATTTATTGATCGCAAGCCAGCGATAATTGCTTTTTGTATAAAATAGTAAGATTAGTTGCAAACGGTGGATAGGTAACCTTTCGCTCCCAATCTTGGTCTATTGTTGGAAACATTGCATTCATTTTTTTGACAAACCCATCCCAACCATTATTTTCTTCAGAAAAACTGATTATAGATTCATCGAGAACAATATCAAGACAGACTTGATCAGTGGTAACTAGATCTCTTTTATAGGCGATTATTTCATTGATTTCATTCCATTCAACTTTTCGATAACTTCCTTTTAGTAGAATGGAGAATCCAGTTTCACCATAAGTAAATAAATCATCATTTCTTTCCATAAGATAAAAATATCAAAAGATTTTTTTAAAAAAATTAATTAAACATTTGTTTAAATCAAACATTTGTTTAATTTTGCCGTCCACCTTCAATATGCTATATGGATTACAATGAAAAACAAGTACAGATTATGGAAATGGCGGAAACACTTTTTGCAGAGAAAGGATTTAATGGTACTTCAGTACGTGATATAGCAGAGAAAGCTCACGTAAACCTTGCCATGATCTCGTATTATTTCGGTTCAAAAGATAAACTGCTGGAAGCTTTATTCGGTTACCGGGGTGAGCATCTGAAGCTCAAACTGGAAAGTATAATAGATGATAAACAGCTGGGCTCACTTGATAAGATGAATATCCTGATCGACCACTATGTTGATAAGATCATGAAACAACAATGTTTTTCCCGCATAATGGCAAGAGAGCAAGTGGTTAATCATACCGGCATTACGGGGAAATTGATCTTTCAAATGAAAAAAAGAAACCAGGAGCTGATCTCAAAGTTGATACATGAAGGACAAAAAAGAGGAGAGTTCAAAAAAAATATCGATATACCATTGATGATGGCGACTCTTATCGGCACTGCAAATACGATGGTCGCCACTCAGTACTATTACAGGGAGCTTAACAATCTTCAATCGATGAATGAAGAAGAATTTCAAAAGCATATAAAGAAAAAACTCAGCCAGCATTTAAAAAAATTATTCAAAGCAATATTGACCAATGAAGAGTAAACTGAAAGGCCTTGCGATCTTTTTTTCTTTTTTGTCATTAAATGTAAATGCACAGGAAAAGAAAACATTGACGTTGAATGAAGCAATTGATCTGAGCATTCAAAATAGTAAACAATTAAAGACCAGCCAGGCTAAAATAGAAGAAGCAACTGCTGCATTAAAGGAAGCTGTTGAAAGAAAATTACCGGATGCTAAAGTATCTGCTTCTTATATTAGGTTAAACAGCGCCAACTTTGATTTAAAAACAAAAAGTAATAATGGAGGAAGTGGTAATAATTCAGAGCCTCCCAAGGTGTCACAAGCTTTTTATGGGTTGCTGAATCTTTCTTTACCAATTTATGCTGGCGGCAGGATCAGGTATGGAATAGAATCATCAAAGTTTCTGGAACAAGCAACGAAACTGGATGCAGAAGATGATAAAGATGAAGTGATACAAAATACCATTGAGGCCTTTGCTAATTTATTTAAAGCAAAGACCGCGGTAAGATTGGTAAATGAAAATCTTTTGGAAGCACAACAAAGAACAAAAGATTTCAGCAATCTTGAAAAAAATGGATTATTGGCCCGTAATGACCTGCTGAAAGCTGAACTGCAATCATCCAATACAGAGTTGAGTTTAGTGGATGCAGAAAACAATTTGCAATTGGCCAATGTCAATATGGATCTCATGCTTGGTCTTCCGACGTCAATGGAATTGATTTTAGATACAACAGGTATAGAAAAAAAAGATGATACCCGTGTGCTCGATGATTATTTGCAATCTGCTTTGCATGAACGCAGGGATATGGCTGCCATTGATTACAGAAAAAAAGCGGCTGAGTCTGGCGTAAAATCGGTGAAAGGTGAATTATATCCAAGCATTGCATTAACAGGAGGGTATATAGCAGCAGATGTGCCAAATGTTTTTTCTGTTACAAACGCAGTTAATATTGGCGTTGGTGTTTCATACAATGTTGGTTCACTATGGAAGAATAAAGCAAAAGTAGAACAGGCCGAAGCAAGAGTAAAACAGTTGGCAATTAGCGAATCGATGATGGATGATAATATTCGCATGCAGGTTAACAGAAGTTATCTAAATCTGCTCAGCTATCGTAAAAAAATTGAAGTATATGTTAAGGCCGTTGAACAGGCGCAAGAAAATTATCGGATTGTAAAAAATAAGTTTGACAATAGTCTTGCCACTACTACTGACGTGCTTGATGCTGATATAGCACAGTTGCAGGCAAGGCTTAGTTATACGCTGGCAAGAGCAGACGCATTTGTTGCTTATCATAAATTGTTACAAACGGCAGGCTTGCTGAGTGCAGAATTAAAAAAATAATCAAAACAATAATTTATCGGGCATGGAAACAACAGAAACTAAAAGGAAAAGAAATCCTGTTTTTATAGTAATACTTGCAGTTCTCATAATTGGGGGAGCATGGTTTGGTATTTCAAAATACGAGCACAGCCTTCATCATGAAGATACAGATGATGCACAGATAGGAGCTGATATTTCACCCGTGATACCAAGAGTAGCAGGATATGTAAAGGATGTTAGGGTAAATGATAATCAGCATGTGAAAAAAGGAGATACTTTATTGATCCTTGATAATCGTGACTATGAAATAAAAGTTGAACAAGCTGAAGCAGCGCTGGAAATTGCACAAACCAATCTTAATACTGCAAAAGCTACTACTACTGCTGCAAGAGCTAATATTTCTACTTCGCAGGCATCGGTTGGTACAGTAGATGCGCAAATAGAAGCTGCAAAAGTAAATCTATGGAGAGCTTCACAAGATTATGATCGCTATGCGAATCTTATAAAAGATCATTCAATAACACAGCAACAGTATGAGCAGGCATTAGCTGCTAAACAAACTGCAGAAAAACAGTTATCGATTTTACAGGAACAAAAAAAGCAGGCGCAGCAACAAACCAATGCAGTGTCTGTACAAAGCAATGCGACTGCTTCGCAAATAAATGTTGCCAGTGCAACCATTCATCAAAGACAAGTAGATGTTGATGCTGCGAAGTTGAATCTTTCTTATACTGTCATCACTGCGCCGGAAGATGGTCTTGTTTCTAAGGTCAATGTACAGCCGGGACAATTTGTACAGGCAGGTCAACCTTTGTTCAGTGTAGTGCATAGCGATAATGTATGGGTCATCGCCAACTTTAAAGAAACACAATTAGATAAAATGAAAGAAGGACAAAAAGTAATTATAAAAGCAGATGCTTATCATGGTCATAAGTTTGAAGCAATGCTTTCTTCTTTTTCTCCGGCTACAGGGTCCACATTTGCGCTACTGCCTCCTGATAATGCTAGTGGAAATTTTGTAAAAGTGGTTCAGCGATTACCTGTGAGGATCGACTTTACTAATAAGTCAGACACCCTGGTAAAAAAATTAAGGCCGGGTATGAATGTAACAGTTGATGTACATCTCGATTAATTGCTGAATAATGAACAGAACGCTGAAGAGTGCGACGCAACAGGAGTTGATAGTAGTAGTGAAGCCGGGCAAATAAAAAATCTTATGGTACAAGCAAGTTCATTGGTTGAATATGGTTCAAGAAGGGTGATCATTACGATAACAGCAATCATTTGTGCATTGCTCGAGATCGTTGACACTACCATCGTGAATGTGGCGCTGAACGAGATGAAAGGGAACCTTGGCGCTACTACAAATGAGATCGGGTGGGTAGTTACCGCTTATGCCATCGGTAATGTGATCATTATTCCGATGACCAGTTGGCTTTCATTGCAATTTGGAAGAAGGAATTATTTTACTGCTTCCATTATCATTTTTACTATATTTTCTTTTTTATGCGGCAATGCAACAAGTATCGAAGAGCTAATCATTTTCCGGTTTCTACAAGGTATAGGTGGAGGCGCATTACTGGTAACTTCTCAAACGATCATTACTGAGAGTTATCCTCCGGAAAAAAGAGGAATGGCGCAGGCTATCTATGGAATGGGAGTTATCATTGGGCCAACACTTGGTCCACCCCTGGGTGGATATATCACAGAACATTTTAACTGGCCTTATATTTTTTATATCAACATTCCACTTGGCGTCATTGCAGCATTGCTCACACTGCAATTTGTAAGAAGTCCAAAGTATGCTGAAAAAAGCGCAGCAAGTGATATTGACTGGATCGGTATCGGGTTCCTTGCAATCTTTGTCGGTTGCCTTCAATACGTTTTAGAAAAAGGGCAGGAAGAAGATTGGTTTAGCAGCAGTACAATTATTGTTCTTACTGTATTAAGTGTATTGGGTTGTTTCTTTTTTATCTGGAGAGAAACAACATTTCGAAATCCTGTTGTGAATTTAAAAGTATTAGGAAATGGTAATTTAAGAATAGGGACGATCATGTCTTTTATTCTCGGCTTTGGATTGTATGGATCAACATTCATCATTCCATTATACACACAATCCATTCTTGGATGGACACCTACGCAGGCAGGATTGCTTTTTGTCCCGGCGGCATTAACAACTGCATTCATGATGCCCATCATCGGGCAACTATTACAAAAAGGTGCCAAGCAGCAATATCTTGTTTCCTTAGGCTTATTAGCGTTTTTCTTTTTTTGTTTTTGGGGTTATAAAATTTTAACTCCTGATACAAGTAAGCCTACATTTTTCTGGCCTTTGATATTAAGAGGGATGTCAATGGGTTTGCTTTTTATTCCCATCACCATGTTGTCGCTAAGCACACTAAAAGGAAGACAAATAGGCGAAGGGGCAGCATTTACCGGTATGATGCGCCAGTTAGGTGGTTCTTTTGGCGTAGCCATTATCAGTACTTACATGTCACGTAAAATAATGGTACATCGGGCTGATCTGGTCGGCAAATTGGATGTAAACAATTCTCTTGTACAAAATAAAATTTTAGCCTTACAACAGGGATTTATAAGCAATGGAAAAACTTCTGCAGAAGCATTGAAATCTGCATACAAGGCTATTGATTATTCTGTAATGAAACAAGCATCCGTTCTATCTTATATGGATGCCTTTTTATTTATCGGGACGATATTTATTTTCTGTATTCCTTTTGTGCTATTGGTAAGAGGAAAGAAAAATAAACCAATGAATGTAGCGGAGGCAATGCATTAAAAGATGCATTATTTCTTATAATCACTGATATTAATTCTCTCTTTGCAAAATTGATACTCCACTTCATCATTGCTGCTTACTACTAACAGACGGTCTTTACAATATTCATCAACCAGCTTATGATATAGTTCAATGCCAGTACTGTCTAAATTAGTACAAGGCTCATCCAATAATACAATGGAAGTGTCAGAAAAAAGAGTTTGTGCCAATTTTACTCTTTGTTTCATGCCTGATGAATAATAACGTATTTGTTTATCAGCTGCATTTTGCAATTCCAGTAAAGAGATGATCGAATCAATTGTAATTTCTGACAGGAAAGGTTTAAATCCCTGATGAAAATGTAAAAACTCCTTCAGTGTCATTTCTTCAATTACTTCTAAATACGGGGCACAGATTGACACATAACGATACACATTTTCGTTTGCTAATTGCCCATTGCTAATTGCCCATTGAATATTCCCTTCATTCATCATCATGCTTCCGCTCAGCGTTTGCAATAAAGTGCTTTTTCCTGATCCGTTTGGACCAATGATTGCATAAGACCTGCCTGATTCAAAGTTGTAAGTAAGGTGGCGAAAGATCCAGTCACGGTTAAACCGTTTCCCGGCATCAGTCAACGATACCTTCATCGCCGTTTGTTTTTGAAAAGCGTTTAATGATGCCTCTTTGCGAGTTGCGAATGAATTGAACTATCTCGTCTCTTTCATCAGTTGCAGCAAATTCTTCTTCTAAATATTCAACAGCCTGTGAAATGTTCAGGCTTTTACCGTAGATCACACGGTATATTTCAAGAATATGATTGATCTTCTCAACAGTAAACCCTCTTCTTTTCATACCGATAGAATTTACTCCTGCGTACGACAAAGGATTGCGGGCTGCTTTTATATAAGGAGGCACATCTTTGCCAACAAGGGATCCTCCGCTAAGCATGGAATGTTGACCAATGTTTACAAATTGATGGATAGCACACATGCCACCTAGTATTGCCCAATCACCAATCGTCACATGTCCTGCTATCTGTGTGTTATTACTCATGATGCAATTATCGCCAACAATACAATCGTGGGCCAAATGGCAATAAGCCATGAGAAGGCAATTTTTACCGATAACTGTTTTTTCTTTTACCCTTGTACCACGGTTCATGTTACAAATTCACGGATGGTAGTATTATCGCCGATTATTACTATAGAATACTCACCCTGGTACTTTAGATCCTGTGGAATAGCAGCAATAACGGAACCCGGGAATATCCTGCAATTTCTACCTATTCTTGCTCCTTCCATTATGGTTACATTAGAGCCAATCCAGGTACCATCTCCTATCTCAACATCTTGGTGAATAACTGTGAATGGGTCGACCTTTACATTGGTAGCCAGTTTAGCATTCGGATGTATATATGTGTGCGGATGAATCATTAAGTTGGTTACATAAAACAATCGTTTTTAAACGAAGCGGTGCAAAGTTAATCGTTAACGCTAAAAACGGAATTTTTTTTGCTCCTATATTGTTAAAACTCAGGCATTCAGAGTATTCGATCAATATAAGCACGGAAAATCAACCATTGCATTGTAAATTTGTTATTCGTTTATGCATAATCCACCGGATATATTAGCATTGGCTTATAAGCAAAACCTGATGCAGGATCAATTGACCTTGTTACAGGAAAAAGAACAACAGATCCCCGGTTCTGTTCAATACACTATTAAAAGGTATCATCGCAATATTCAATGGAATATTGACGACACCGGCATGATGGTATATCATTATCAAAAAAATAATCCGCGGGAAAATTATTTTGAGCTGAAGTTCTGTGTAAGTGGTAATGTGTATTGCCGTAAAAAAGATACGGAATGCGATATGTGTCAATTCAGCGCTTCAAAAAATTGTTTAGAAAGAGTAGATAGTGTAGATGTTGTAAGCTTTCGTTTCTCACCTATGCAGCTTAGTCAATTTGTAAAACCCAGAAGAGGCAATGCTGTACTGACGGATGATATTCTCAATTTCAGGCATGTTTCATCATTCAGTAAGATACTACCGCTCTGTGGTAAAACAAGAATGGTACTTGAAGCTTTGCTTAATCATACATATACTGATACTCTTGAAAATATTTTCATCAATGCGCAAACACAAATGTTGCTATTATACAGTCTCGATTGTATGCTTGGTGAAAAAGAGATCGATGTGGTGAATTGTAAATTCCTTGCTAATGAAGCTGACAGGGAAAAGATCGTCAAATCAAGAGAGATCCTCATTCAGCATATTGGTGAACCCATCACGATCAAGGAACTCAGTCGGAAAGTAGCTATCAATGAATGCTACCTGAAAAAAGGATTTAAAGAATTATTCGGCACTACGATATTTGATTTTTACCAGAGCCAGCGAATGGAACATGCTAAATACCTTTTGTACGAAAAAGGATTAAGTGTTACTGAAGTTTCCATGATGTTGGGCTATTCTTCTATTTCACATTTTTCTACTGCTTTTAAAAAACACACAGGTCTTAAACCATGTGAGTTATTATTGCGCTGATTAATTTTTCTTTTATCAAGTTTGTTTTTGCGGATTGCGTAAACCATTTTTCTCATTCCGTAACGGATGCTGATTCTACAGGAAGACATTTGCCATAAATTTTATAAACATGAAAAAAGTTTTGGCTATTGTCAGTGTATTATTAATTGGCTTTATTGCAAAAGCACAGGATCGGTACTTCGCAAGAACTTATACATCGAATGTGTTACCAAAAGGGGCTATTGATCTCGAATTATGGCATACATCAAGGTTTGGGCACAAGAACCAATTTTATCATGCACAGGATCAAAGAATGGAATTTGAATTTGGATTAGGGAAAAATCTGCAAACTGCTTTTTATTTTAATCACTGGCAGGAAAAATTCAGTACAACAAACGATGGTACAGAAACAAAGAATGAAGTTGGATTTAGCAATGAATGGAAATGGAAGCTGAGTGATCCGACAATAAATAAAATCGGTTTTGCTCTTTATGAAGAATGGGGAATAAAAGGTGGCGATGAATTAGAACTGGAAACGAAGCTGATCTTTGATAAATACATAGGTAAAAGTCTTTTTGCTTTTAATGCAACCCACGAGTATGAAAAGGAATTTGAATGGGAAAATGGCAAAATAAAATCTGATGGATGGGAAATGCCAATAGAATTTGATCTTGCTTATATGTATAACATTAGTAAATCAACCGGGCTGGGATTTGAAATGCGCAACCACAATGAAATTTCAAAAGATGAAGGATGGGAGCATTCGGTTCTTTTTGGCGGCCCGACATTCATTTACCGTACCGGTAAATGGTTTGTCATTGCAAATTATTTACCCCAATGGGTAAATCTGCATAAAACCAATATTGCACCTCTCAATAAAGTGCTTGATGAACATGAAAGAGTAGAGGCAAGAATTTTAATTGGAATTTCATTATGAGGTTTAAAAAGAAAATAATTATAGGAATGATCTGCCTGGCTGCAGCAGCTTGTGGATCTACAGCCCGGCTTTTTCCTGATGAAAAAAATTTACCTGCCTATCAGAAAAAAGTTCCCAGAATTACATATGGGCAGGTAAAAGAAGGCGCAGTATTATATAGCAAAACCTGCAGCGGCTGCCATAAATTACATGATCCAAAGGAATATACCATCGATGGGTGGAATAAAAACCTTACCGAAATGTTTCCCAAAGCACATCTGGATGATAAGCAAAAACAAGATCTGATCAGGAATTATTTATTTGCTCTTTCAAAATAATTCAGCTTGTAAGATTGTTGACCTTATTGTAATGATACCCTGTATTGCTGATTCTCATGAAGTGATACAGAGCTATCTCCTTTGATGGTTTTATATCCAAGATAAATAAAAATCAATCCAATGAATTCGGTAACATAAAGTACTTCTACATAACCAAATTTGGTAAATGATCCCCCGATGCCTGGTAGTAAACCTCCGATTGCAATTAATAAATTGCCCGTAAATCTTTTTTTAAACTGAACATTCTTAGCATACTTAAAAGCAGAGTATACAGCACCGCCAACAAGAAATATAAAAGCATATAGATTAATAAATGGTGTCATAAGCCGGACAAATTTCCATTCAAGGATTTTTCCTGTCAGCCTGTTATTTTCTACCAACGAAGTATTAACCGGGGAGAGAATAACAAAGACAGCTGCAGTTATTATCACAATGATCAGGATCAATGAAAGGCGATCAGCAATTTTTTTTGAATATAAAAGATATACAGTGCCTTGCGCAAGTGGAGCGCCACCTAATAAAGCTCCCGTAATGTACCATGCTTTAAAATTGACTACCGAAAAACCAATTAATGTGTTAGCGCTTTCTGTGACGGTACCTGCGATATAACATAATACTCCGATCATCCACCAAAAGATATGCGCAGACTTTTTATTAGTATTCCAATGTCGGTAAAGCTGTATAAAAAAGTATAACCCAAATAAGGTAGTAAGAATGGGGATGTAATTAATTAAATGCATAAGAAGTACGCAAAGATGCCCGGTTAAAGAAACATAAATCTCATCCTTCTGTAAAAAATCCTTGTTTTTTTGAATGATCTTAATCAGGACATGGCATGATTGATTAACAAATCGTTGTCATTTTTTTGTAAAAGAAAAATTGAATGCTTATTCATGACAAAGCGATGATAAAATTGATTTATTACTGATAAATCTTTGCCCTTCACCAATTGCTGGAAGATGAAATATTTTTTACTAACATTTGTTTTTTACAATTTTTGTTTCCCTGCATTTTCACAAACAGATTCTTCCAAGCTATTAGATGAGGTCATCATTACAGCAACAAGAACGGAAAGAAAGCTTGGCAATGTTGCGGTCCCCGTTCAGCTTATTAATAGTAAAACTATTCAGCAAAGTGGTTCCGTTCGGTTAAACGATATTTTACAGGAACAAACAGGATTATTCATTACAAGTGCCGGTGCAACAACTTCAGCAGGTGGCGGCGTATTTGGGAATGGAGTGCAGATACAGGGATTATCTCCCGATTATACGTTGATATTACTGGATGGGGAACCTATTATTGGCAGGCAGGGTGGCATTCTTGATCTTTCGAGACTCACAGTTAGTAATATCAAAAAAGTTGAAATAGTAAAGGGGCCTTCATCAAGTTTATATGGTAGCGAGGCAATGGGTGGTGTTGTTAATATTATTACTGAGCAATCTCAACAAGATAAGCTCAACGCATCATTCCGTTATGGAAGGTTTAATTCAACTGATGCCGATCTTACAGCTGCCATAAAACGAAGTAAATGGGGACTACAATTATTTGGTAACCGGAATAGTTCAGATGGTTTTGATCTTGATAAATCGACGCCGGAAAAGACAGTGGATCCTTTTAGAAACTATACCTCACAGCTTCGATTTAATTTTTTGCCAACTACAAAAACAAAGATCAGTTTATCAGCACGGTATTTTAATGAAATACAAAAGAACTTTTTTCCGGTGAAAGATATTGCAACGGGTAATGACATTAATATAATAGGCGATGGTCGGATAAGAGATCTGAACATTAATCCTGTTATTACTCAGCAGTTCAATAACAATCTTCGGTCATCACTGCGATTCTACTTTAGCCGGTATGAATATGAGCAGAAGTTGGAAAAGCAGGCAGAGCAGGATCTTTATTATTATGATTTTTTTCAGCAAGATTTTTACCGTGCAGAAGATCAAACGGATTGGCATTGGGAAAAAAATAATTATCTGAGTATTGGCGGAGGCTTGGTTACAGAGAAATTAAATACTACCCGATATGCGGGTAAAAGAAGCAATGATATTCGTTATGTGTTTGTGCAAAATGAGTGGAGACCAATTGAGAATCTTACTCTTATTGGTGGCTTGCGATATGACGATAATACAGCTTATCAATCGAGGCTAAGTCCTAAGTTGGCGGGCCAATTCAAATTTAATAGCAGGCTTCGTATCAACGCTTCTTATGGCGCCGGTTTTAAAGCTCCGGATTTTCGGCAGCTGTTTTTAAACTTCATGAATACTGCTGCAGGTGGTTATATAGTATATGGCGCTAATGAGATTACTATTTCAGAACTGGAAACACAAAAACAACAGGGCGTTCTGATAGAGATTTTACCCAAAGCTTATCAGCTTGCTTTACTTAAACCGGAAATTTCAAAAGGTATTAATGCAGGACTCAGGTACGATGTAAATGACAAATTAAATTTTAATCTTAATTTTTTCCGTAACGATATTAAAAACCTAATACAGGTTGACATCATTGCCTACAGAAGTAATAATGCTGCGGTATATAGTTATTTCAATGTAAAAAAAGCATTTACCCAGGGAGCCGAGTTACAAGCTCAATATTCCGTTAGTAAGTACATACAATTGCAAGGTGGCTATCAATATTTAATTACTGCAGATAAATCAGATTTAAAAAGTATTAAAAAAGGACTTGTTTTTGCCCGTGACTTACAAACGGGCAATGTCACCAAATTGCATCGCAATGAATATGCAGGTTTGCCTAATCGTTCTGCTCACATGGTGAATACGAAACTGTTTTACGATAATAGCTCGACAGGATGGTCGGGCTCCCTGCGTGCCATTTATCGCAGCCGTTGGGGCACTTATGATAAAGACGGTAATGGTGTTATCAATCGCAGCGATGAGTTTGCAAAAGGTTTTGTTATGTTAAACATAGCTGCTGCTAAAACTATCCATGATTTTAAAATACAGGTTGGCATTGATAACCTGTTTAATTATAAAGATGAGTTGAATCTTCCGGCTCAACCGGGTATTCAACCTTATATTTCTTTAGCTTATTCATTTATTACTAATCATAAATAAAAAAGATCATGAAAAGAAAGCGGAACCTTATGTTTACTCTTGTTGCATTAAGTACCATGGGTATTTTATTTTCCTGTAAAAAAGATGAAACAGGAACTGTGACACTACAATCAAAACAAGTAAAGGATTTGCAAGCTGATACTATTATTGGCATATATACCAGCGGTCCGGCCACTGGTCAGCCGTATGGTTCAGGAAAATTCACTTTTTATAGTCTTGAAACAAATTCATTGATAGCCAATAGTGATTCGGCTACCAACAAATGGGATATCGGCTTGCGTGGTACAACAATTATAACCAATGGAGGAAATAGCGGACCCGCATCCGGAGGTGCTTTTGTTTATGTCGGAACATTCGATGATTTGAAATCAGTCCCGGCAGACTCCGTTTTTCGTATCGATAATGCGCCAACTTCTTATGCTATCCATACAGGAAGTGGCAACGGATGGTATTCTTATAATGGAGCAACGAATATAATTACACCAATTCCCGGTCGGATATTGGTTATTCGTACAGCAAGCGGAAAGTATGCGAAAATAGAAATACAAAACTATTATAAAGGAGGAGTGACTCCTGATGCTTCAGCCAGCGACGAAGACAAATTAAAAAAACAGCGCTATTATACCTTTAGATTTATTTACCAATCAAGCGGTTCTAAGAATTTTTAAGAATTTGAAAAATCAAGTAAAGCCATTTGTTTAGACGGATGGCTTTTTCTTTTTTTATAGCAGGTTGATTAAATACCCGCGGCGTTATTTCCTTAACTTCGCAGACTTTTTAAGCCATGAGCAGCAGATACAGGGAATTTTCCGGGTTAAATCTTCCTGCAATTGAACAGGAAATCTTAAAGGGCTGGTTTGATAACCAGGCTTTTGAAAAAAGTGTGTCGTTACGTGAAGGCGCTACTCCATTTGTTTTTTATGAAGGGCCGCCCAGCGCCAATGGTATGCCCGGTATTCACCATGTTATTTCCCGCACATTAAAGGACCTGGTTTGCCGCTATAAAACCATGAAGGGTTTCCAGGTAAAAAGAAAAGGCGGCTGGGATACACATGGATTGCCCATTGAATTGGGCGTAGAAAAAGAGTTGGGTATAACCAAAGAAGATATTGGTAAAAAAATAACTGTTGAAGAATATAATCAGAAATGCCGGGAAGCAGTGCTGAGATATAAAGATAAGTGGGATGACCTGACAAGAAAGATGGGTTATTGGGTTGATCTCAATGATCCCTATATCACTTTTAAAAATGAATACATTGAAACGCTTTGGTGGCTGCTGAGTGAATTATATAAGAAAGGATTGCTGTATGAAGATGTAAGCATTCAGCCTTATTCACCTGCTGCGGGAACAGGTTTGAGCTCACATGAATTAAATCAGCCGGGTTGCTACAAGGATGTAAAGGACACGAGTTGTGTGGCAATGTTTAAAGCAATTCGTAATGAAAAGAGTGAATTCTTGTTTCAAGAATCAGAAGCCGCAAGTCAGAAGTCAGACTTCCGGCATCATACATCGGATATCTTCTTTCTTGCGTGGACGACTACACCCTGGACGCTTCCTTCTAATCTTGGATTAACTGTTGGCCCCAATATCGATTATGTTTTAGTAAGAACGGTCAATCCTTATTTACATAATCAAATTGATATTATTCTTGCCAAAGCTTTGCTATCAAAATATTTTGCCAGTGAAAATGAGAATAAAAGTTTTTCTGAATATAAAAATGATGGCAAAAATTTGCCTTATTCAATAATAGCAGAGTTTAAAGGAAAAGATCTGGAAGGACTTTCTTATGAACAGCTACTTCCTTTCCAGGCAAACAAAACAGATAATCCAAATGCTTTTAAAGTTTTAATAGGTGATTTTGTAACCACTGAAGATGGAACTGGCATTGTTCATACGGCGCCTGCTTTTGGTGCGGATGACTTTAAAGTTGGAAAAAAATATGGCATTGGCATATTGACAATGGTTGATCGCCAGGGAAAATTCGTAGATGGATTAGGAGAATTCAGCAATCGTTATGTAAAAGATTATACTGATGATCCAAAGTATGTAGATGTAAATGTTGATATAGCTGTTAAATTAAAAAAAGAGAACAGGGCATTTAAGGTTGAGAAATACGAGCATAATTATCCGCATTGCTGGAGAACTGACAAGCCTATTCTTTATTATCCATTGGACGCATGGTTTATTAAAACGACTGCTATAAAAGACAGGATGGTTGGATTAAATAAAACCATTAATTGGAAGCCAAAATCAACCGGAGAAGGCCGTTTTGGTAATTGGTTGGAGAATATGGTTGATTGGAATTTAAGCCGGTCAAGGTTTTGGGGAACACCGTTGCCTGTTTGGAGAACGGAAGATGGCGAAGAAGAAATTTGCATTGGAAGCATTGAAGAATTGAATGAAGGAATTCGAAACGCTAATAGAGTATTAGGCGGAGATATCAATAAGTATTATTTGCACGAAGGAATACTTGATCTTCATAAACCTTACGTCGATGAAATAATCCTTATAAGTAAGTCAGGAAAACCAATGAAAAGAGTTCCTGACCTCATCGATGTATGGTTTGATAGCGGCGCTATGCCTTATGCTCAATGGCATTTTCCTTTTGAAAATAAGGAAACATTTAAGCAAAATTTTCCCGCAGATTTTATTTGTGAAGGTGTTGATCAGACAAGAGGTTGGTTTTATACACTGCATGCTATTGCTGCATTGGTGTTTGATTCAGTTTCATTCAAAACTTGTGTATCAAATGGATTGGTGCTTGATAAGAATGGAAATAAAATGAGTAAACGTCTCGGCAATGTGGTTGATCCATTTAAGACCATTGAATCATTTGGCGCTGATGCTACAAGATGGTATCTCATTACGAATGCATCCCCGTGGGAAAATATGAAATTTGATATTGACGGTATCAAAGAAGTCCAGCGAAAATTTTTCGGTACACTTTATAATACTTACCAGTTTTTTGCTTTGTATGCTAATGTGGACGATTTTTCATTTAAAGAAAAGTATATTCCTTTAAATGAACGTCCTGAAATTGATCGATGGATTCTTTCTGCATTAAATACACTGGTGAAGAAAGTGAATGAATACATGGACGATTATGAGCCAACGCAGGCCGGTCGCCTTATTGAAGATTTTGTTGATGAACAATTGAGCAATTGGTATGTAAGATTGTGCAGAAGACGTTTTTGGAAAGGAGAATATGAGCAAGATAAGATCTGCGCTTATCAAACCTTATATGAATGCCTGGAAACAATAGTGAGATTAATAGCACCCGTTTCACCATTCTTCAGCGATGCTGTTTTCCAAAACTTAAATGAAATAACAAATCGATTCAAGGCAGAATCGGTTCATCATGTCGATTTTCCTGTAGCCGATAAATCAATAATTGATGAGTCATTGGAAGAAAGAATGCAATTAGCGCAGGATGTCTCTTCTTTAATATTATCGCTCCGCAAAAAAGTAAATATAAAAGTCCGCCAGCCTTTGCAAAAAGTATTAATACCGGCTTTAAACGCTTCTATGAAATCTCAATTGCAAAAAGTGGAAGATCTTATAAAAGCGGAAGTAAATGTGAAAGAAGTAGAATACCTGGATGCCGACAATACATTTATCAGTAAGAAAATAAAGCCCAATTTCGTAGCTCTGGGAAAAAAACTGGGGCCAAAAATGAAGGCAGTTACTTCTGCCTTATCACAGTTTAACCAAACAGATATTGCAAAATTTGAAAAAGAGGGTAATTATAATTTGCTGATTGAAGGTGAACCCGTAATATTACAAATAGCCGAAGTAGAAATAACCAGTGAAGATATTCCGGGATGGACTGTGGCGAATAAAGGACAATTGACTGTGGCGTTAGACATTACCATCTCGCCTGAATTAGAAGCTGAAGGCAATGCCCGGGAATTTGTAAACCGAATTCAAAAGATTCGTAAAGACAGTGGCTTTGAGCTTACTGATAGAATAGAAGTTAAAGTTGCTGCTCACAATGGCATGAAGAATTCACTTGCTCAGTATAATACCTATATTTGCGCCGAAATTTTGGCAGATAAGCTTGAAATACTGCCCGAAATTCAGGATGGTACTCAAATTGAAGTGAATGATGTTTCTCTAAAAGTAATTGTTTTAAAAAAAGGGTAAACTATGGCAAATAAAAAAAAGCCGGCTCCTAAGAAAGTAGCCAAACCCGCCAAAAAAGTAGCGGCTAAAAAACCCGTTGCTAAAAAACCCATGAAAAAAGATAAAAAACCCGCCCCGAAGAAAGTCCCTGTTGCAAAAAAACCTGTTCCTAAAGCACCTGTAAAAGCAAAGCCTGCTGCTCCACCTCCGAAAGTGGAAGAGAAGCCTGTTGCAAAAAAGCCAGGAGCTTCTGATCCCAAATCATTAGTATCGATAAAGCAAAAGGTTAGCCCGGTAATAAAAAAGGAGCCACCCAAACCAACCAAAGTGGTTATACCAAAGACAACTACTAAAAGTTCTGTGAAGTATGAACCTGAGTTTACTAAATCGGTTTTGGATTCGCCAGCTTACCAGCATTCAGGGCCTTCGATGCGCTATTCTGATGCCGATCTTGCTGAATTCAGGGAAATAATTCAGAAAAAACTCGATGCTGCCAAAAAAGAATTAGCCTACCTGCAGGGATTAATAACCCGCAAGGATGAAGGTGGTGATATGGATGAAGCTCGTTACATGACCATGGAAGATGGAAGTGTAAGTATGGAAAGAGAGCAGCTAAGCCAGATGGCAAGCAGGCAGATCACTTTTATTGATCACCTGGAAAAAGCAATGATGCGTATTGAAAATAAAACCTACGGTATTTGTCGTGTTACGGGTAATTTGATCGATAAGGCCCGGCTTCGTGCAGTACCACATGCCACATTAAGCATCGAAGCAAAGCAATTGATGAATAAATAAAATTAAAGCAGACTTTTTATAAAGACCTTTCAATAACTGAAAGGTCTTTATTGTTTCAGAATGTTATTTTCTTTTATCAAGGAATATTTGAAATCCAATTCCAAGCATAAACCCATGATTGCTGTATTTGAGTGTAGGCTCTGATATGGCAGTCTGATCTACACTTCCATTGTTAGCAAGATCAATAAGAGTAGTTGTTTTGTAGGTTCTTTTGTTATAAGAATAAGTATAGCCTACAAATAAATCAAGACCCGTATGTTCGTTCAGCATTTTTGTAAAACCTAATTCAACACCTGTATTAATAAAAAAATCCCCGGATGACTTTCCATCATAAGAATTTTTATCGCTATTAGTAAAATAAAAACCCTTATTGCTAGCAGAGCCAATACCGCCATTCAAATTAAATTGACCAAAAGGCATCATAGTGCCGGACGACTTAAAATAATTTCGGGCAAAACCACCAAATCCCATATTGAAACTATTTGAAATATCCCTGTTGAAAATATTGCCATTGGCTGCTTTGGCAAATGTTTTCTGATGTGTGTATCCAAAATTTAATAAAGCTCCGATGGCTGTATTATCAGAAACAAACCATCCCATAGAAGGATTAAGGTTGATACCGAAATTATTGCCAGTGGAGGTATATCCCGTTGTAGGTGCAGGATAACTATAATCTGATTGGGAAGAATTGAAAAAAGCGCTGCCAACAGATGCACCAACCATCCGGATGCCTTTTTTTAGTTGAGCATTTATCCCTGTATTTATCAATAATAGTAATAGAACGATAAGGGCAAAAACTCTTTTCATTATAAACATTGATTTAAAAAATGAAATCGGCGTTAAATAACAAATATAACTTTTCACCGTATCTCCTTATTGATATTTATTGAAAAGACCAAACAAACTTTCTTTCCCCATCGCCTTTAAAACCTCATTTGTGAAATAGAAAAATTCCCTTTACTTTTAAAAAATCAAAACCTATTATTCGCCCCCAAAACAAACGGTATGAGAAAGTTCAAAACTCTTTCCCTTTTTGCTTTAGCCATTTCTTTTATAGTTGTTAGTTGTACCAAAGAAGGCCCGGAAGGTCCGGTTGGAGCTGCAGGCCCACAAGGTCCAGCAGGTGCCAATGGGGCAAATGGAACTAACGGAACGAACGGAGCTACTGGTCCAGCAGGTCCAATAGGCCCGCAAGGTCCGGCAGGTACTGCTAATGTTATTTATTCATCATGGATTAATGAAGGTCCATGGGCGGATACATCTATGGCTTCATTAGAAGTTGTTTCAGGCGGTAAAGCAAGTCGTATGATTGTTGCTGCACCAAGTCTTTCAAGTACAGTTCTTGATCAGGGTGTTGTTCTTTCATATGTCAAAACAAGCTTGTCTCCAGGCTCCCCGATATTACTTCCTTATTATATAACCGGCAGCTCAGCATTATTAATTGAAATTGGCTCGAGACCGCAAGTACAAAAAATTATTTATTATTGGTACTATCCTACTTCTCCAGGAACTCAAGCAAGCGGGGCTCTTGGTGCGAGTACTCAATTCAGATATGTTATAATTCCCGGAGCAGTATCTGGCGGCAGAATGGCCAATG
>Ga0207712_10001111_pt1 | contig 18799 bp, 19 predicted proteins | sample KBSS44metaG_FD_184402 | JGI IMG/M metagenome (GOLD analysis project Ga0207712, IMG submission 184402) | Switchgrass rhizosphere microbial communities from Kellogg Biological Station, Michigan, USA - KBS S4-4 metaG (SPAdes) (version 2) | ecosystem: Host-associated > Plants > Roots > Rhizosphere... | reverse complement strand
AGAGTAAAACTGGACGTGCAACTTGGTTTTGATGAACACATATTTGCCAGGATCAACGCGGCTATTAATTCAACTGTTTCTGTTTTATTGCTCCTGGCATTGATAGCAGTTAAAAGCAAAAAGTATCTTTTGCATAAAAGAATAATGATCACGGCGATTATTCTTTCCTGTCTTTTCCTTGTCAGCTATATCTGTCATCATTTATTTACAGGCGAAACAAAGTTCGGCGGCGAAGGAAATATCCGCTATGTCTATTATTTTATCTTAGGAACGCACATCATACTTGCTGCTGTTATACTTCCTTTTATTTTATTTACTGCTTATCGTTCTATGATCGGGGAGTTTGCAAGGCATAAAAAACTGGCAAGGATAACCTGGCCCATTTGGTTTTATGTAGCAGTAACCGGGGTGGTCGTTTATTTTATGATAAGCCCTTATTATGGGTGATACTTCGAATTATGTTTCCTATTTATTATTTTGTGATTCATTCGAAAGCGTATGAAAAAGTACTATAATGCATCCATTTTAATCATTGGATTTTTATTTAACACCACAGTTCAAGCACAATCTAAAAAATTCAAGATCGAGGAAGAGCCTTTCTGGATTACTGTAAACCCGATTGACTATGGCAATACAAAATTAGATCACGAAGCTGAAGATGGATATATGGATATTTCGTATGAGAAGCAAGTAAGTCTTACACAGCAAACTACCTATTTTAAGAAAACAATAAGGATCCTATCAGAAGCTGGGGTGCAAAACAGGTCTGAAATAACAATTGAATTTGATCCCTCTTATGAACAGTTAACGTTCCATAGCATACGAATAATGAGAAATGGAAAATGGATCAATAAGTTAAAGGCAGAAAAAATTAAAGTAATTCAACAGGAAACGGAATTAGACAGGCACCTTTATAACCAATCACTTTCGGCGATCCTTGTTCTTGAAGATGTGCGGAAAAGTGACATAATAGAATATAGCTACTCAATTAAAGGGTTTAATACAATATTTAATGGAAAGTATGCTGACTCTTATGGAACTGCTTTTTCGGTTCCTGTTAATAATTTGTATTATAAAGTTATCATACCATCCAATAAAGAGGTAATTATAAAATATACAAAAGCCCCCAATAATCCAGGGATTAAAAAATCTGCGGATGAAACTATTTATGAATGGATTTTGAAAGATGTTCACGCTTTACATGTACAGGATAAACTTCCATCATGGTTTGATCCTTATCCATCTATCTTATTGAGTGAATATAAAGATTGGAAAGAGGTTAACAATTGGGCTTTGCAATTATTCCCAAGGAGTAATGTTTTGACGCCAGAATTAGAGAAAAAGATAAGCGAGATCAGAATGAAAAACCCAAATCCACGGAATAGGGTTCTTGAAGCATTACGATTTGTACAAGATGATATAAGATACATGGGTTTTGAAATGGGAGAAAGTTCTCACAAACCATTTCCTCCCGGAAAAATAATAGATCAGCGATTTGGCGACTGTAAAGACAAGTCTTACTTATTATGTACAATACTTCGGGCAATGAATATTGAAGCAAGCCCCGTACTGATAGGTACTGGTTATAAAAAAACCATTAAGACGTTATTACCCTCACCGACAGTATTTGATCATGTTACTGTTCAAGTTAAGCTAGATGATAATACATTTTATTTTGATCCGACAATACAATATCAACGGGGTGATTTGGATAATATATTTTTTCCTGATTATCAATGTGGGTTAGTAATCAATGAAAACAGCAATAACATTATTGATATACCGATGCAGGAGAAGGGAATGGTAAAGATCAAAGAGATTTTTGATATACCAGATATGTTTGGAAAGGCGCAACTGAAAGTAAAGACCAGTTATTCGGGTTCTTTTGCTGATGATATTCGGAGTAGCTTTCAAAACAATAGCCACTATGAAATGCTAAAAAAATTTCGTGATTATTATGCACCTTATTTCGAAAAGATCAAAGGAGATAGCCTGCATTTTGAAGATGATGAGGATAGTGGAATTTTTACAACAGAGGAATTCTATAGTATTTCTGATCTCTGGAAAATAGAATCTGGTAAGAAAAAGGCGCAATTTGAATCGTTTGTTATTAATGGTATAATGAATAAACCGGCAGACCTTGAACGGCAAATGCCATTTTATATTAGCTTTCCAGCAATTTATTCTGAAAGTATTGAGATCAATGTACCGGAAGAATGGAAAGCTATTCACTCTTCAGATGAAATAAAATGTGATAACTTTTTTATGAAAACTGACTTTTCATATTCAAACAGGAAATTTTTATTGAAATACGAATATAAAACCCTTACGGATAATGTATCCCCCGAGGAAGCCCCATTTTATCTAGAAAGTTATGATAAAGTGAATAAATCGATTGCTTATACTTTGACCTGGGGCTATGATAATAATAATAAAATAGAAACACAGATCAGAGCAGAGGATGTTTTAAAATCTAAAGGCGGTAGAATCCTTCTTTCAATTGGATTGGTTGTTATAATGGTTATCGGAATTATCATCTGGAGAATCTGGAACGCCTGATAATTCATCATTACTTATCCTACACATTTGGAATTAAGGGATGTTTTCGCATCCCTTTTATTTCGGAGAGATAAAGTTGCTAAAAACCCAATTCTTTTATCGGGTCCCAAAAGTGTTTTTCAAAATCAACGATCTTATCGTTCTTCACTTTTATTCCTTCTTTCTTTAATGATTTTTCCATCGAACCGGGTGGGGAAAAATGATGTTTGCCACTTAACATACCAATGCGATTCACAACCCTGTGTGCAGGTACTTTCGGTTTTACTTTTCCTGCGCCATTCATTGCCCAGCCTACCATTCTTGCAGATGATTTTGTACCAAGGCTGGCAGCAATAGCGCCGTAAGAAGTCACTTTTCCTTTTGGGATCTGTCTTGCTACTTCATAAACAAGCTCAAAAAAACTTTCATCCTTTTTACCAGAAGGCTTTACTGATTTTAATTTTGGCATCTCGTAAAGATAGAAAACCGATATTTCTTGCGAAACAATTAATTATTTACCATTGCGGTAATGATAGCAGGTTTCGTTTTTCGCAAATAATATAATTCACCCTTAGTCGAGGAGAAATGGTCCGTGCGGTCTTCATCAACAAAAAGCTGCCATTTGATCATGCTGTCATTCATGATTTCCAAAAGACTTTTTACCACAATAGCTGAACTACTATCCCCAGTCGAAAAATCAAACCAGATAGGAGATCTTTGAAAATCGATCTTATAATCAACAATTTTTTTTCTTTCTCCCATATAATTCAGAATTATAGTTGAGCTGTCAATTACTTCAAGACTGGCACTATCATTTTGTTCACCTAGTATTTCCCATCGCCCAATGAGATCTTTGAATTTTTTTTGCTGGCCAAACCCTGTTATCCCTAAGAAAACAAGTATTCCTGCTATTACTATCATTCTTTTCATAAATCTTATTTTTCTTCAGGGATCGTAATGCAGACTTTGTGCCACTCATTATATGTAAAAATGAACAGGCATTCAGGCCGGGAGATTCTAAACTCTGATGTTCAACCTAACAAAAGGGGGATTATTTTGCTTGCTTATTTTTTTGATCAAGGAGTAAAGAACGTCGCGGCTCTTCCACATTTTTGTATTGGTACGGACAATGCAAACAACCCATGCCGCAGCAAAATCCTTTTTCAAGATGATATTTTTCAGTGAGAACTATATAACCATCTTCGTTTATATAAAAATGAACTCCTTCTTTTAATTCAGGCTGACTCATATTCTTTTAAAAATTCCTGCAGTTCCTTGTCTTTTTCTTTTTCAGGGAAAGTATCAGGCAAAGAAAATTTTAAATAATGTATCCGGTTGCTTTCAGCGATATCCAATGATTCGTAATGTGTTTTAATTTTTAATTCATCGCTGATATTTTCATTGCTGTAAAGATCATCGATGTCTTCAATAAGTTCGCAATTGTATTTTTCAATTATAAGTTTTGTAAAACGATATAAATGGGGGCTGTCAGTTTTTAAATGTATAAAACCATCCGGTGCAAGAAATTGTTTATAAAGCCGGAGAAATTTTGGATGTGTTAATCTTTTTTTAGCCTTTCCTGTTCTTAACTGCGGATCAGGAAAGGTGATCCAGATCTCTTTAATTTCATTGGATGCGAAGTATTCAGTAATGCGATCAATTTGAATGCGCAGAAATCCAACATTGTTAAGATGAAGTACCAAAGCTTTTTTTGCTCCTACCCAAATTCGATTTCCCTTTTGATCTATACCAATAAAATTTTTTTCAGGATGTAAATGGCCAAGCCCAACAGCATATTCCCCCTTTCCGCATGCTAATTCGAGAGTAACAGGATTATCGTTATGAAAAAAATCTTTCCATTTTCCTTTCATGTCTTCAGGGTATTGAAGCACATTGGAAAAAGTTTTTAATTCTGCGAAGCGAATAAGCTTTTTTTGACCCATGGGCGGCAAAGGTAGCAGAAAGAAAAAAGCCCTTCTGTATAAACAGAAAGGCAAACAATCACATGAGAGAATAGAAGCTGTAGGGGGAGGAATCGAACCTCCACGGAGCAGTTAGCTGAAAAGCAAAGTTTAGTGGTCAACCCTGGTCGGCCTTACCATTGGTAACGTCGGCTCTACTTTTCGTTTATCCTGTTATCTCCACCCCCGAGACGAGAGGGCATGTCTGCCGGGCTTACGCCATTTCATCACCCCACAGTATGATCAGCTATTTAAAGAGCTTGATAGAACAAAAGTAAGCGGTTTAACGTTTTCATTCCAAAATATTCAACAATTATTTTAAAAAATTAGATATTATTCAATTAAATTGCATTTACTTGAATTTATTTAAAAATATAATATGGAAACGACCCTTAAATTAAATCTTGACAAATTGGATCACCAGATCATTCACCATATGATGAATGATGCCAATATTTCTTACGCTGAATTAGGAAAAAAATTTTTTGTTTCTGCGGGGACTATTCATGTACGCATAAAAAAATTACAGGATTCAGGAGTCGTAAAAGGAACAAGATTTAATGTAGACTTTAAAAAACTGGGCTATGATGTGATAGCCTTTATAGGGATTTATTTAAAAGAAAGTTCCATGTATGATGCAGTGGCAAAAGAGTTGGGTAAAATGCCCGAGATCGTACGATTAAATTATACTACTGGTAATTACAGCATGTTTGCAGAAGTTGTATGCAGGGATATAAATGAATTAAAAACGGTATTACATGATGAGCTTCAAAAAATAAAAGGAATAGAACGAACAGAGACTTTTATTTCGCTTGAAGAAAGTTTTAACAGAACTATTAAAGTCACCTGAATCGTTTTATCAGTACATGAAATAACCTTAACTTAGTCTCTCGTTTAAAATGGTTTTATGAAGAAAAAGTTGTTACAATTATTTATAGTACCGGCAATTATATTCAGCGTTTTCAGTTGCTCAAGTAAGGGCGGTGGAGGTGGCGGTGGAGGTGGTGATGAAGCCAATCTCGTTGTTACATTGAACCCGCCTGCGGGTTCAACCCAACCTGCGGCACCTCAAATTGATTTTCCACTTACGGTTTCTATTACATCGACAATGCCTCCACAGGGTGTTACTATTGATGTAAAATCCGCTCCTGATGGATCAACTACAAATTTTTTTACTGAATCAAAATCTTCAACAGCAGCTAATAATAATTTTACTATAACCGGTACACCAACTGGTGTTGTATGCGTGACAACGGTAACAGTTACTTCCAAAACAAAAGCAACTAATACGGTAACGCTTTCTTACCGCTATACAAGAAAACCATAATTATTTAACGAACATCTAAAGCGTCACGAAGTCCATTCCCCAATAAATTAAAAGCGAGAACAAGCAACATAATAGCAAAACCCGGTGCCAAAGCAAGCATCGGGTTTTGTGTTATTATAAAACTATAATTCTCTTTTATCATCAGGCCCCAACTTGGTTGAGGTGGTTGTACACCTACTCCCAAAAAACTTAAGCCAGCTTCAATTACAATTGCCGATGCAAAATTGGAGGCAGCAATTACCAAAACAGGTCCCATGATATTTGGAAGTATATGACGAAAGATCGTTCTGAAATGTGAGAACCCTAAAACTCTTGTTGCTTCTATATATTCTAATTCCCTTATGGACAAAACCTGTCCACGGACTAACCTGGCAACACTCACCCACATAGTTAAACCAACTGCAATAAATACTTGCCAAAAACCTTTTCCTAATGCAAACGTGATCGCAAATACAAGTAACAGTGTCGGAATGCTCCAAATTATATTGGTGAGCCACATAATGATATTATCAATTCTTCCCCGGAAATAGCCAGCCAATGAGCCCAGTAATACACCAATAGAAAGGGAAATGATCACAGTGATCAATCCTACACTTAAACTAACTCTTGTGCCAATGATGATCCGGCTTACTATATCACGACCAAACTTATCGGTGCCCAGCCAAAATTTTTTTGTGACAGTAAATGATGCTGGTAGATTATTTATTGCAAATGCCTTTTCTTCCTCCACTCCATCATCAATGAATTTTAAAGCAACGATCGAATCTTTATTAATGGAGCGATAACCATTGATAGGAATAAACTCAAACTCATCATATGTTCCATATAATAGATGACTGAAGAACCCGTTTTTTGTATTTGTTTCTTTTGGAACCTTTAAAAATGTTTTTTTGAAGCCTGGCTTTTGTTTTCGTATTTCAAGAATTATCCTGTTTGAGTAGGGAGATGAGTCAGGTGCAATAAAATAACAAAAGATCGCAGTAAGTATTGCAAGAACAATAATGATAAGACCAGCGATGGCTCCTTTATTTTTTTTCAAACGCTTCCATGCAGCCTGTTGTGATGATGTTGATGGCATACTCATGAGAGGGAAAGATACAACCAAACTATTTTACCCGCCGGCCTTTCCATTCAAAACTTCCGAAGACACCTAGCCAACCTGCAATAACTGTATACAAAATATGCATAGGTTGAAAAAATGGAAACCACTTTATTAGATTTTGTTTATTATAAAACTTTGCAACAGGGTAGATGAATGTTAATTCAATGATAGTTTTTAAAATGAGAATACCAATTAGGCCCAACCATAAGAAATGCATCCAGAAACCGGATATGAATAATGCTAATAGTGCACAATTAAAAAAGTAAACAAGAAATAAAGTACTGAAGATCTTTATATCATTATAATCTGTTGCTTTGCTCGACCAGCGTATTCGTTGGCTAAAAAATTCTTTCCATGTTTTTGCTGCCGGTGTAGTAACAATAACATCTTTTGATAACAGGTAAGAAGCTTTTTCAGGAAATCGTTGCGCAATCTTTTGCATTAATAACATATCATCGCCAGAGGCGATATGATCTATGCCGGTAAAGCCATTCACTTCAAAAAAAACTTTTCTTTCATAGGCAAGATTGGCTCCGTTGCACATATTGTGAAATCTCTTTTGTACAGACGCAGCGGTAATACCCTGCAATACAAGAAAGTCAAGTGTTTGAAATGTCTGTAAAAGATTTGATTCGTTTTCCAGAACAACCGGTGCAGCAATAAAAAATGCGTTTGTTTTTTCTTTAAAAGATGCAATTGTTTTCAACCAGTTCGCTGGTACAATACAATCAGCATCTGTCGTAACGATCAAATCACCCGAAGCAGCAGCTATTCCGGTTTCGATTGCTTTCTTTTTATAAGAATTAATATTATCAAATTCAAGTCGTATAAGCTTTGCAAACGAATAGCTATTTACTACAGTTAGAGTATTATCTGTAGAATGATCATCAACAACAATTACTTCGTAAAGATGAGAAGGATATGTTTGTTTTTCAAGAGACGACAAAAGTTTACCAATATTTTCTTCTTCATTCCTGGCTGGAATTATTACGGAGATCTTTACCGAAGGCTCATGGTCAGTTTGGGAAAATGATTTTAGCTCCAGCCAGCCGGCACGGTAAAACAAGATCAGGATGGAATAAATAATAAAGAGGCCAATGGTTATATAAAGGAGGATCATGCGTTAAGGCAAATCTAAATAAACAATGGTAACCAAGAGGAAAGAGGAAATAAAAACGAGGTGTAAAAAATTAAGAGAAATTAGTTTGGCTTTACAAACCTAATTACTAATTTTGAATAGTTGTATAAACAACTATATGTCAAACAACCATTTTAAGAAAGGCGAATTATACAGTTTTATTACTGGTAAAGCTTCCACCGCCATTGCAAGAAGGCTTCAAAAAAAATTCAACGCCTCGGCCATGAACCTGACTATTGAACAATGGAGTGTTTTATATCATTTATGGAAACAGGATGGGATCAGTCAGCAGGAATTATGCAATGCTACATTTCGTGATAAGCCAAGTATAACCAGGCTTGTTGATAACCTCGAAAAATTGAACCTGGTAAAAAGAGTAGCATCGGAAAATGACCGGCGTATCAATAAGATCTTTTTGACAAAGCAGGCGCAGAAGTTGCAGGAACAAACTATGGAGCTGGCAGAAGAAACTTTAAATGAAGCGTTGGATACTGTGCCACCGGAAAAGATCGAAGTATGTAAGGAAGTATTGCAGATCGTTTATGATAATTTGAAATAGGGCAGGCTAATGATGAGTAGAATACAGAAAGTACAAGAGTGCGACGCAACAGACGACGATAGTAGTAATTCAGTTTGGTAAATAAATATTAACCTACAAAACTTTAAACTTAATACTATGAGCACTGAAGTAAAGCAGGCACCGGCACTAAAAGGTGGGGAATGGCTGATAAAAGAATCTTCACCATTTGATGTGTTCATTCCTGAAAATTTTTCAGAAGAACAATTGATGATCCGCGATATGTGTGAGCAGTTTCTCGATAAAGAAGTTTACCCGATACTTGACCGCATTGATGCATTGGAACCGGGTTTGATGAAAGGCCTTGTTACAAAAGCGGGGGAACAAGGATTGCTGTTAACTTCTTTTCCCGAAGAGTATGGCGGTCTAGGAAAAGATTTTGTTACCTCAACAATTGTGAATGAGTATCTCGGCGCTGGTCATTCTTTTTCAGTTGCGATCGCTGCGCATACAGGGATCGGCACGTTACCTATTTTATATTTTGGTACTCCTGAACAGAAGAAAAAATATATACCGAAACTCATTACGGGTGAATGGGCCGGGGCCTATGGATTAACAGAACCCAATAGCGGCAGTGACGCACTTGGCGCAAAAACCAGTGCGAAACTTAGCGATGATGGTAAATACTATTTACTCAATGGGCAGAAGTGCTGGATAACAAATGGTGGTTTTGCCAATGTGTATACTGTATTTGCAAAAGTTGATGGTGATAAATTCACAGGCTTCATTATTGAAAGAGGAACGGAAGGTTTTACACAAGGGCCTGAAGAACATAAGATGGGGATCAAAGGTTCATCAACTGTTCAATTATATTTCCAGGATTGTAAAGTGCCGGTAGAAAATGTATTGGGAGAAATTGGTAAAGGACATAAGATCGCTTTTAATATTTTAAACATCGGTCGTTTGAAATTGGCTGCTGCTGCATTGGGAGGATCAAAAAGAGCAGCAACGGATTCAGTGCAGTATGCAAAAACGAGAGAGCAATTCAAACAGCCAATTGCAAATTTTGGCGCTATCAAACATAAGCTCGCTGAAATGGCAATTAAAATTTTTGTAGGAGAAAGTGCCTTATATCGTACTGCAAATTGGATAGACAAAAAAGAACACGAGCTACTTACAGCTGGCAAACCTTTTAATGAAGCATTGCTAGGAGCAGCCGAAGAATATGCTATTGAATGTGCCATGCTAAAAGTTTTTGGCAGCGAAGTGCTGGATTTTGTAGTTGATGAAGGGGTACAGATACATGGTGGTAATGGTTTCAGCGCTGAGTATAATATTTCAAGAGCTTATCGTGACAGTCGCATCAATAGAATTTATGAAGGCACAAATGAGATCAATCGCTTGCTAACGCTTGATATGACTTTGAAGAGAGCAATGCAGGGAAGACTTGACCTGATGGGGCCAGCGATGTCAGTGCAAAAAGAATTAATGAGTATCCCGGATTTTGGTGCTGAAGAAGATGGTTCATTTGTAAAAGAGAAAAAATTGATCGCTAATCTTAAAAAAGCGATCCTAATGGCATCTGGTGCAGCTGTACAAAAGCTGATGATGAAAATTGAAAGTGAGCAGGAGGTATTGATGAATCTTGCTGATATGGCTATTGAAACATTTAATGCCGAAAGTGTATTGTTAAGAGTGATGAAGATGGTTGACCAAAAAGGAGAAGCCGCCTGTGCGAATCATATTGACATTATGCGTACATATTTATATGACGCTGCTGATAATGTAAATAAGTTTGGTAAAGATGCGATCAATTCATTTGCAGAAGGAGATGAGCAGCGAATGATATTAATGGGATTAAAGCGATTTACAAAAGCAGAACCATTTAACTCTAAAGATGCAAGACGAAGAATAGCTGATAAGATGGTTAGCGAAGGAAAATATTGTTTCTAAACGATCAGTTTAATTTCCATTGACCGGTTGCACCTTTTGGAGCAGCCGGTTTCTTTTCACCTGCAAAAAAACTCATTAATTCCTTACGGGTGATTAACAGCTCATACAGCTTGCTTTTCCTTTTACCTTCCATATAAAGACCAACTGATAAAATGGTGCAATAAATTATTGTTATAAAATAATAGATCAGGAAAAGATTAGAAAGATCCTGCAAATTAAATACATAATGCATCAGGTATATGATGATGAAACATCCATAAGCAAATGTCAAGGCAGAAGCTACTATCGCTTTTCCCACGAATTTATTATGAATAAAGCTTCGCTTAACGGTATATACAAAATAGTATAAAGAATATCCAAACACGATCGTTAACCCTGGTCCCATCGTCAGGGTTATCGTTTTGATTGTAATGCCATACATAATTATCAAAACAATTTCAAAAACAATAAACACACCCAATAATATTTTCATTCTTTTTCTCTGGACTGAAGAAGGGATTTGAAAAACTAAGAAGCCGAGCATAAGAGGCATATCAGTCAGATTATTTATAATGCCATAAAAACGTTCTACGCTTTTTGGCACATTGACCAAATGTTCGGTCATAAGGTTAAAACCAAATGCTAACACACAATAAATAAAAAGGGAAAAGTATTGTTTGTAACGAATCAGTTTAGTTACCACAATAATAAACACCGGGGTAAAGAGGGCAAGGGTTGATAAAATTCCTATGGCGTTATGCCAGTTCATGGATAATGGTTTTTATAGGATAAGCTATATGCTTATTTTGGATCAATTATTAAACGAGATGTTATGAACAGTAGTGTAGTAAGCGGCTGATTTATAGGAAAATCGAGCAAAAGTGCTTTATCGTAAGGTAATAATACCAGAATCCTTATCGGAGTTTCTTTGGATTAAAACATGAAGGAAATACTAGTCCTTTTTTTCATGTTTAAGCTCTGGCCTGGGGAAACCATCGTGGCAGGTATAACATGAAACAGCCATTGTCTCACCCGCTTTATAAACAATAGTGTAATCAAAATAATCTTTATTTATCGTGGCTGTCAATTTCATCATCATTCTCGTGATTTCTTTTTCAGGTTTATCATCGCTTGCAAAGTCAATGTCGGTTTTGGCTTTATTTCCAGCATGACAAAAATCGCAATTTACATTCAATGCTTTTGCATAACCGTCCATTACCGAATCAAGATCTGCATTGCTGATATCTTTTGGCAGCACTTTCAGGTTTCTTTCTTTATTGCCCACAGGTTTGCTTGCTGCGATCCCAATAAAAACAATAAAGATCAAACCAAGAATAACGACTGCCTTATTTTTCATGCTATAAATTTTAAGTTTTGAATTTACTAAATACTTTTTAGTCTCATGAGATTTTATCATTTACTTCAACCATACGGGTAACTTTGAAAAAACTTTTAAATATGTCATCATTAGTAAAAGAATTTAATGATTACCGCAGCCGAATGAACGAAGTGATCCTTAGTAAGAACAACCTCGTGATGAAACGGCTTTGGAACCTTGACACCAACACATACGAAAACGGTGCCCTGGATACAAAGACGAAAGAAATGCTTGGTTTGGTTGCCAGCATGGTGCTTCGTTGCGATGATTGTATCAAATATCATCTTGGGAAATGCCATGAATTAGGAATTAAAACTTCAGAGATGTATGAGATCTTTGCGGTGGCTAATATCGTTGGAGGCACGATTGTAATTCCACATACCCGTCGTGCTGCAGAGTATTGGGAAGAATTAGGAAATAACGAATAATTAAGGGTTTGGCTGATAAAAATCATGGGTAATGGCATTGAAACCCCTTGCTTCCTATCCGTTATTCTTTAAATTTGCATCAATATTTTTTTATGAGTGAAACTACTGTTGCCCCCGCTTTGACCTCCAAAGATTTCGCCACCGACCAGGAAGTACGCTGGTGTCCCGGTTGTGGTGATTATTCTATTCTTGCGCAAGTGCAAAAGGTGATGCCAACACTTGGTATTCCCCGTGAGAACATTGTGATCATTTCAGGTATTGGTTGTAGCAGTCGATTTCCGTATTATATGAATACTTATGGAATGCACTCGATCCATGGAAGAGCTACTGCAGTTGCAAGCGGATTGAAAGCTTCAAGACCTGAGCTGAGTGTTTGGATAGTGACTGGCGATGGCGACAGTTTGAGTATAGGAGGTAATCACACAATACATTTGTTACGCAGAAATTTTGATGTTAATATTCTTTTGTTCAATAACCAGATCTATGGTTTAACGAAAGGCCAGTATTCTCCAACATCAGAAGAAAATAAGGTAACAAAATCGACTCCTTATGGAAGTATCGATCACCCTTTTAACCCATTAGCGCTTGCAATGGGTGCCGATGCAACATTTGTGGCAAGAACAATGGATCGTGATCCGAAACATTTACAAGCAATGTTGCTTCGTGCCAATGCACATAAAGGAGCTTCTTTCCTTGAGATCTATCAGAACTGCAACATATTTAATGACGGAGCTTTTGAAATGTTTACTGAAAAAGGAACAAAAGCTGCTGAAACTTTATTCCTTGAACAAGGTCAACCATTGGCTTTTGGAGCAAACAAAGAAAAAGGGATCAAACTGGATGGCTTTACACCTAAAGTTGTAAATCTTGCTGATGGTTATAGTGCCGATGACCTTTGGGTGCATGATGAGAAAGATATTTACAAAGCTCAGATACTTGTTCGCATTTTTGATAACCCAAGTATTGAAGGTCATTTGCCAAGGCCATTCGGTGTTTTTTATCAAAGAGATCGTAGCTGTTACGAAGATGTAATGGAGCAACAAATAAAAGATGCGAAAGCAAAAAAGCCTGCTGATCTTGATAAACTTTTAAGAGGAAATGAAGTGTGGGTGATCAACTAAGTGCGACTGGTTTTCTTAATTCCTTATTGGCGTTTTCAAAAACCTTTTTCTTTTTTCTTTCATACCACCAGATGGGTGCAGTTTTTTTCATCACGGTATCAATACTCCGCATTCCAAAGATGTTCCATGCTCCTCTCATTTTTCCCGCTAGCGATGATTGAAGTGCTCTTAAGCTCATCGCAAAACCACTGTCAAGATATTCCATATGATGCCACCAACCGGCAGGCATAAATAAAGTATCTCCATGTTCCAGAACTGCCTCTTGCCCTTGTGCAAGTTTCAATGCTGGAAATTTTTCATAATCAGGACTACCGTTTTGCATATAGTAATTGGAGAAATCCGCTAATGATAAAACTTCATAAGGTTTACGGTAAAGCTTATATTGTTCTTCAAATGGAAATAATAAAACTCTTTTTCTGCCTGCAAACTGTGTATGAAGAATATTTGAAAGGTCAATATCAAAATGCATGTGGGTGATAGAAGTGGCGCCACCAGTGAAGAGCATGGGATATTTTTTTACAAAACCTTTCATCATGTGTTCTGGCCATGTAAAATCATTTATTAGCTGTGGCGCATGATCAAAAATGTTGAATAAAAAAATTCGCCAGGCTGCTGGCCCGTGGCTTATCATATCGATATACTCACCAAATGTTTTATAATCATCCGCTTTATTTATCGGTGTGTATGCATCGCTTTTTACATTGTTATACAACGGAACTTTTTTGTCACCCACCAACTTCTTAAAATAATCCCAGTTCCATTTTGTGTATGCGGGCCATTGATGTGAGAGATCCTTAATGATGACAGGTAAATTCTTATCATAGAATTCATGCTTGAAATCCTCCGGTGTAATTGAATCAACAACAGGTAGTGGCCTTAACTGCATGCAGGACAATTTTGACAAAGATATAGATGGACACCATACAGCTTGCTAACTATCTGATAAAATTTAGGAATACAGGTGATTGATAGTGAGAGGATAACATTAAAGACATTTTTCTTTATCGAAAAGTTCAGGCTGTTCGGAGAGAAGTCGCCAGCTTTTGCGATGATATTTGCATACACCATGTTCATCAAGGGCTTTTCGATGTTCAGGAGTCCCATATCCTTTATTGCTAGCCCAATTATAGTGAGGGAATTCTTCGTGAAGCTTTTTCATATACTCATCACGGTAAGTTTTAGCAAGGATACTTGCTGCGGCAATTGATGCATAAATGCCATCGCCTTTTATAATACACTTGTGAGGAAGTCTTTTATACTTGACAAAATAATTTCCATCGATCAATAGCAACTGGGGCTTTGGCTTTAGCTGGTTTACAGAAATATGCATTGCTTTTATCGACGCTTGTAAAATATTGATGCGATCTATCTCATCATGACTGATACTGGCAACAGCAAAACAGATCGCTTCTTTTTCAATAACTATTCGTAATTCATTTCTTTCCTCTTCGGATAATTGTTTTGAGTCATTCAATAGAGGATGATAAAAATCTTTTGAAAGAATCACCGCCGATGCAAATACCGGTCCTGCAAAACAACCACGTCCGGCTTCATCGCAACCGGCTTCAGTTAATTGGTCCTGGTAAAAGGGGCTTAGCATTTTGTGAGGTTGCACAAATATCGCAGAACAATAATTATTTTCAACATCATCAGCAACTAACTTTGCGGCGCTATGACGGAATTTTATCCACACAGAACTTCAAGAGCAGTAGCCATTTGGTTAATGATCGGCGTTGGGATGCTGATCATTCAAATATTATTAGGCGGTGTTACACGCCTAACGGGTTCTGGTCTTTCCATTACTGAATGGAACGTGATCACAGGAACGCTCCCGCCTTTGAATGAACAAAAATGGATAGAAGAGTTCAATAAGTATAAGCAGACTCCGCAGTTTTTACTTCTCAACTCAGATTTTACACTACATAATTTCAAATCCATTTTTTTCTGGGAATGGTTTCATCGTTTTTGGGCAAGATTGATCGGAGTTGTATTTGCAATTCCTTTTATTATTTTTCTTTTTCAAAAAAGATTCAAGGGCGAAATGATAAAACCATTGATCATTCTTTTTTTGCTCGGGGCATTACAGGGAGCTGTCGGATGGATCATGGTGGCAAGTGGGTTAACAGGAGATGCTATTTATGTAAAGCCAACAAAGCTGATGTTGCATTTTGTATTAGCCCTGGGATTGCTCTGCTATACGTTTTGGTTTGCTTTACAATTATTGGTGCCCAATGAAAAAAGAATTGTAAACAGATCACTAAAGAATTTTACATGGGTAATAATTGCAGTGTTGATCTTACAATTAGCATTTGGCGCATTGATGGCAGGTCACAAAGCAGCAACAGTAGCGCCTACATGGCCGGATATAAACGGGGTCTTCATTCCAATTAAAATGTTTTCACCCGGAGGTTTATTGAATTTAATTGAGAACAAGATCACCATTCATTTTTTCCATCGGGTAGTTGCCTATATCCTTTTTGTTCTAATTCTTATCTGGACCTGGAAAGCTTTTAAGATAAGCGGCAGCAAATTATTTTTGAAAACAAGATGGCTTCCTCTTTTGCTTGTATCTACTCAGGTTATTCTTGGTATTATCTCTGTGCTTACCAGTGTGAAAATCGTACCCAATCATTGGGGAATTTTTGAATGGACGGCTCAATTGCATCAATTAATTGCGATGTTCCTTTTGGTGTCACTTTTCTGGACAGGTTATCTTATAAAAAGTAAATAACAGTTACTTTGAAATAACGGTGGTTTAATATTAATTTTAAGTAAAACTAAACCGCCTCTCCTTTACTTATGAAAGCCTGGCTCCGCGGATTCTTTTATTCATTTCCTGTTCAACTGTTGTTTCTGCATTTCAGAAAATACCAGGTGTTGCTTATTTTCTGGTTTATTTTATTTAGTACTATCAACGGCACGTTCATGAGAAGTTTTGGTGCCGATTCACTTTACCTGGCGCCCGAATATCTTGGTAGTGTAAATGCGCTTGGCGCTGGCATTGTTGGTATTGCTATCGGCATGTTTATTATGAGCTGGAACATTGCCAGCTTTATTTTATTCAGTCGGCACTTCAGGTTTTTAGCGGCAACTACCAATCCATTTTTACGGTATTGTATAAACAACTTTGTAATACCAGCAGCATTTTTAATTTTTTATTTTATTAAAGCATGGCAATTTATAAGGTATAAAGAACTTATTCCTACCGCGGAATATTTAATGTTAGCAGGTGGTTTTTTGTTGGGATTAATATTAATCCTCTTTATTTCGTTTATTTATTTTTTCAGAGCTGATCGTTCTATTTACCGTCGTATGATGCCGGTGATAAAAAACCCAAAAGAATATATCCGGCATTTGAAACAAGGCGAATTACCGCCAAGTGAATCAAAGATCATTAAAGTGGAATGGTATCTTGAAACGCCAATGTCTGTAAAAAAGACAAGAGATGTTTCTCACTATACCCGTGACTTCATCGAAAATATTTTTAAACGTCATCATTTTGCCGCGGTGCTTTCTGTATTTGCAGCATTTTTATTTTTGATCGGAATCGGTTTTTTGCAAGACTCGGCCTTTTTTCAAATACCAGCCGCTGCAAGTATCACGGTTTTCTTTGCGATACTCATTGGGGTGGCTGGCGCCTTTACTTATTTTTTACAAAGCTGGAGTATCCCTTATCTTCTTGGTTTAATAATTATTCTTAATCTTTTTTATACATGGAATTGGATCGATCCGAGGAATAAAGCTTTTGGCTTAAAATATTCCAATACCAACGAACGACCTGCATATACCAGAGAACATATATTGGAAATGGCATCAACAAAAAATGTTTCTGAAGATAGCCTGAACATGATTCATGTGCTGGAAAACTGGAAAAGAAAGCAAAGCGAAGAAAAGCCATTGTTCATCATCATTAATACAAGTGGTGGTGGACATCGGAGCGCAACTTTTACAATGAGTATCCTCCAAAGACTCGATAGCATTACCAATGGAGATGTGATGAAAAAAACTTTTCTCATCACCGGGGCATCCGGCGGAATGATCGGTGCTTCTTATTTCCGGGAGCTGTACTTACGCAAGCAAAAGGGTGAGAATATTCATTTGCAGGACAAAAAATATGTTGATGATATTTCAGGTGATCTTTTAAATCCTTTGTTCTCATCTTTTGTAGCAAGAGATCTTATTTCCCCATCACTGAAATTTGAGGTCGGCCCCTATATATATGTAAAAGATCGGGCTTATTCTTTTGAATCAAAATTGAATGAGAACACAAACGGGTTTTTAAATAAGCAATTGAAGGATTATAAAGAGGATGAAAGAAATGCAACTATTCCCCTGGCGTTTTATAACTCGGTTGTTTCAAGAGATAGCAGGAAAATGATCATCAGCACTCAGCCAATAAGATTTATGATGCGCAGCCGTTATGACTCTACGGCACTTCCCGAAATGGACCCGGATGTTATTGACTTCACTTCTTTTTTTGAAAAACAAGATCCATATAATTTAAGAATATTGACAGCCTTGCGAATGAATGCAACATTTCCTATTGTATTGCCCAATGTATGGCTTCCTTCCGACCCGGTAATTGATGTAATGGATGCGGGGTTAAGAGATAATTACGGACAAGAAACCGGTCTGCGCTTCCTCGAATTTTTTGATGATTGGATAAGTCAAAATACCCGGGGTGTGCTGATCATTCAATTAAGAGATCGTCCTTCCGGCGGATGGGATTATCCTTATGTTACAGAGAATATAGCCGATCATGCTACTAAACCTTTCCTGATGCTACAGCATAATTGGTTTAAAACAATGGAATATTTTCAGAATGACCTGCTGAGTTATTATACGCAACATTCAGTGCATAAAATTAATAAGATCACTTTTCAATACGCAACGGAAAAACAAGAAGATAAAGCTGCATTGAATTTTCATCTTACACAAAGAGAAAAGAAGAACATAATGAGCTCACCGGATTTTTTATTTAATAAAGAAAGTTTTGATAAAGTCGTTAACCTGCTCAATAAAAAAGAACCCCTTGCTATTAAACCGGCTGAATAAGCCTAAAACATTTCTTCTTTATTTCTATCGCAAGTTTATCAGGCGTTTCAGCAGGATCGCCATCGATATGTAATGGGGCTTGTGAATGATTAATGATCTCGATCTTATCTGTTTGAAAATAAATAACGCCACTTTTTTTTGTTATAACGGAGGAAGCCTCCATCACATTCCAACCTGCCATTTGCTTTAATGTTTGCAAAACAAAACTTACTTTGTTCTGCGCAGTTACAATTACAATATCAAGAAGACCGTCCGTTAAACTTGCTTTTGGTGCAATGGTAAAATTATTTCCAAACTGGTTG
>Ga0207712_10001108_pt1 | contig 18819 bp, 13 predicted proteins | sample KBSS44metaG_FD_184402 | JGI IMG/M metagenome (GOLD analysis project Ga0207712, IMG submission 184402) | Switchgrass rhizosphere microbial communities from Kellogg Biological Station, Michigan, USA - KBS S4-4 metaG (SPAdes) (version 2) | ecosystem: Host-associated > Plants > Roots > Rhizosphere... | reverse complement strand
TTGGCGGTTTCTTATTCTTGGTTGGCGCAATAGTTATGATGTATAATTTATTCATGACCGCTAAGAAAGGAAAACTGTTAGCAAATGAAGATGCGGAGGCACCCGCATTGCAAAAAATATTTAGCCAGCATGCCGGCGAGCATTGGCATCGTAAGATCGAAAGAAGACCAGTCCCGTTTCTTATTGCAACCCTGATCGTAATTCTTATCGGTGGCATTATAGAATTGGTTCCTACGTTTCTTATTAAATCAAACGTGCCTACAATTTCCAGTGTAAAACCTTACACACCACTTGAATTGCAGGGCAGAGATATTTACAGAAGAGAAGGTTGCTATACTTGTCACTCACAAATGGTACGACCATTCCGTTCTGAAACGGAACGTTATGGCGAATACTCAAAAGCCGGTGAGTTTGTTTATGATCATCCATTCCAGTGGGGATCAAAAAGAACGGGACCAGACCTGGCAAGAGAAGGAACATTGAATTTGAAAAAAACAGACAGCTGGCATTTCAATCATATGGATGATCCGCAGGCTGTTTCACCGGGGTCAATTATGCCAGCATATTCATTTATGCTGGATCAGGAATTGGACACAGCAAGTACACCTGCAAAGATCAAAGCAATGCGTACAATGGGTGTTCCTTATGCGGAAGGATATGAATATATCGCTAATAAAGACCTGGTGAACCAGGCTGCAAAGATCCAAAGCAATCTTTTGAAAGATAGTATCAGGGTAAAACCCAATGTAGAGATATTAGCCATTATTGCATACCTGCAAAGACTGGGAACTGATACTGAAAAAAATAAAATAGCAGAAAATAAAAACTAGTCTATGTTCAAGTTTGTAAAACAATATGCGGAATCTATTGACGGAGTAAATATTTACCCGATGATATCCCTGGTTATTTTCTTCTTGTTCTTTGTTGTGTTGCTTTATTATGTAAAGAAAATGGATAAGGCGAAAGTGAACGAGATAAGCCGGATCCCTCTTGATGAAAATGAACAACTGGCGGACACTTTAATCCAAAATAATTTAAAACAGGTATGATCATGAGAATAAAATTTGTATTCCGGATTATTATACTGGTTGTCACAACCCTCGCTATCAACGTATCAACTTTTGCGCAGGGATCAACCTTACCCACTGGCGGCATGAGATATTTCCTTTATGGATCAATTGCTTTTGTAATAGGTAGTCTTTCTTTAGCAATTTATTTCCTTAATCTTAAGAATAAATATCTGAAAGAGGCCAGGATAAGATCAGGCAGGTTGCATGAGCAATCAGGCTTACGCAAATGGTGGAGTGATCTTGATAAAAAATATTTTACAAAGGCGGCATCACTGGAGAAAGAAGCTGATGTATTGCTCGATCATGATTATGATGGCATCAAAGAATTGGATAATGCTTTGCCACCATGGTGGAAATGGGGTTTTTATTTTACGATCGTTGTAGCGGTTATTTATATATTCCGTTTTCATGTTATTAAAACAGGTCCCACGCCGCTTCAAGAATATGATAACGAAATGAAGATCGCTGCTGCTAAAATGGAAAATTTCAGAAAGAATAGTAAAGAAGCATTTGATGAAACCACTGTTAGACTCGCCGATGCAACCGGGATTGCTGCGGGTAAAAAAATTTTTACGGGTACATGTTTTCCTTGTCATGGCTCTAATGGTGAAGGAAATGCAGTAGGACCAAATCTTACAGATAAATACTGGTTGCATGGTGGATCGCTTGGCAATGTTTTTAAAACAATTACCACCGGTGTACCAGATAAGGGAATGCAAGCATGGGGAAAGACATTTTCACCAACTGACATAAGAAACCTTGCAAGTTTTGTCTTGTCATTACAGGGAACCAATCCTGCAAACGGAAAAGCGCCACAGGGAAATTTATTTGAAGCCGGTAAAGCAAGTGACAGCGGTGCTGTTAAAGAAGATTCATTACAAACCAAGCCAGTTAAATAATTAAAATTCGATCGTGAAAAAACTGAATCATGGAAGAAAGAGATTTTTCAGAAATAGTGGAGGAAAAAAAGGAGCTCCTTGATCAGAGCTTTCGTGATTCAGTTGCTACTATTAGTAAACAAGGCAAGCGTAATTATATTTTTCCTAAAAAACCGAAGGGTAAATTCTACAACCTCCGTACTCTTACTTCTATTATTTATCTTGTCGTTTTCTTTACTCTTCCTTTTATTAAAGTAGATGAAGAGCCGTTGTTCCTATTCAATGTGCTGGAGCGGAAATTTATTTTCTTTGGCCAGGTTTTCTGGCCACAGGATTTTTTCATCTTCGCTATCGGGCTTCTCACTTTCATCGTGTTCATTATTTTTTTCACTGTCGTATTCGGAAGAGTTTTTTGCGGGTGGGCCTGCCCGCAAACCATTTTTATGGAAATGGTTTTCAGGAAAATTGAATATTGGTTGGATGGTGATATGAATGAGCAACGCAGGTTGAAAGAAATGCCATGGACAGCTTATAAGATCCGTAAGCGAGCCACTAAGATGGCTGTTTTTTATTTTATCTCTTTTGTCATCGCCAATTTCTTTCTGGCTTATGTCATCGGTATGGATGATGTACTGGCTATGGTAAAAGAAGGAATTGGCGCCAACCTTGGCACTTTTATTTCATTGTTGATCTTTACATCTGTTTTCTTTTTTGTCTATTACTGGTTTCGTGAGCAGGTCTGTATTGTTGTATGTCCTTATGGAAGATTGCAGGGAGTGTTGCTTGATAAAAAATCAATTGTTGTTGCTTATGATTATGTAAGAGGTGAACCACGGGGGAAAATTAAAAAAGAGAAAGAAGGTAAATGGGACACAGGTGATTGTGTTGATTGTTTTGCGTGTGTAAGAGTATGCCCCACCGGGATTGATATCAGGAACGGTACACAACTAGAATGTGTGAACTGCACTGCTTGTATTGATGCATGCAATACAATAATGGATAAAGTAGGAAGGCCAAGAGGCTTGATCCGCTATGAATCGGAAGAAAATATTGCACACAGTAAAAAAACAAAATTCAATTGGCGGATCTCTGCTTATTCTTTTGTGTTGTTATTATTAACGTCTGCATTGGTTGTGATGCTGGTCACCCGTGATGATGTCGATGCAAGAGTTTTGAGAACTGCCGGGCAAATGTTTCAAACATTGCCGGATGGAAGGATCAGCAACTTATATAATATAAAACTGGTAAATAAAACAAGAAAGGAAATTCCTGTGACAATGCGGCTTGAAAATATGAAAGGGGAGATCACAGTAGTGCAAAAAGATATGGTGGTACCGAAAGAATCGTATTTCCAAACCTCCTTTTTTGTAAAAATAGAAAGACAGTTTGTTGTAAAAAGAAAAACACCAATTGTATTGGGCGTTTATCAGGGAGATAAGAAAATTGAAACGATCAACACAACATTTCTCGGACCGGGGTTCTAAAAATTATTTTTTATGAAATTATCATGGGGGTACAAGATCATGTTTGTTTATATCGCATTTGTTGCGGGCATGGGTTTTCTTGTTATTAAAGCAAGTAGCCAGAAGTTTGATCTTGTAACAAAAGATTACTATGACCAGGAATTAAAATACCAGCAGGTGATAAACCAGGCAGCGAACAGTTCCAGGCTTTCGGCGCCGGTAACTATAGAGAGAAACAAGGGAGAATTAAAGATCAGCTTCCCGAATGAAATGAAGCGTAAAAAAAAGCTTGTTGATTTTTATCTCTATTACGCCGCTGATGCAAAAAAAGATTTCAGAAGATCATTTGAGTTAGACGAAAATGAAATAGTCCAGGCCTTGCCAGTAGGAATGAAAGGCATGTATGAATTAAAATTGTCGTGGGAGGCAGAAGGTGTGAAATATTATTTTGAACAAAAGCTATTTTTTTAAATGTCAATCAGTGCTGAAATAATAGGTGCGGCCTTCATAATGGGATTGGCAGGAAGCCTGCATTGCATTGGTATGTGTGGTCCACTGGCTTTATCACTACCTGTTTCGCACAAGAGTGACCTTTCACGCATTTCAGGAGGATTGATCTATAATAGCGGCCGTATTCTTTCATATACCAGCATGGGTTTGATCTTTGGTTCACTTGGCAATCTTATCATTGCGGCTAAATGGCAAAGCAGTTTATCAATTGGTTTGGGAATAATTATTCTTCTTTATCTTCTTTTTCCTAAAAAATATTTTCATTTCTCAACTGCCACTACTTTAGGTAAACCATTTATGATACTCAGGCAACAATTGGGAAAGCTATTTCAATCAAAAAAGTTCAGCTCATTATTATTTATTGGTGTGTTAAATGGTTTTTTACCTTGCGGCCTTGTATATCTTGCTTTGACTTCATCTATTATTTCAGCAAGCCCGGTAAATGGCGGGATGTTCATGTTGTTTTTTGGATTAGGAACATTTCCAATGATGTTTGCAGCTGTATTGATGGGGAATTATTTGAACCAATCACTGCGGCAGAAAATACATAAAGCTGTTCCAGCTTTACTATTTTTTATGGCCGTGTTGTTGATACTTCGCGGAATGAATTTGGGAATTCCGTTTATCAGTCCCGAACTCGCTCCCGGTCATCATCATGAGGTTATTGAGTGTCCGTAGGATCAATTTAGTGTTGAATAGAATTACCAGGTGTACAAGAGTGCGACGCAAGAAAAGTTTAATAGAAGTTATACAGCCGGGCCCATAATTTTCCACATATTAACAAAATGCCAGCAACGACAAATACGTTATAAACATCATGATTATATTTGTCGCTAATCAAACCCTTTAAATGAGCATTCCTAAAGGAAAACTTATTGCAGTTGGAGGTGCGGAGGATAAAGGCACCGATCTTGAAGCCGGGGAAGTCTATCGCAGTAATCTTAATTTTTTTGAGTTAGGCATTTTACGCCGTGTAGTACAGGAAGCTGGTGGTCCCAGTGCAAGGATCGAGATCATCACCACTGCTTCTACTATCCCTATGGAAGTAGGAGAGAACTACCGGAATGCATTTGGAAAAATCGGTTGTGAGAATGTTGATATAATGCATGTCCGTACACGGCAGGATACATTGAACAAAGATTACCTCCAAAGAATAAAAACCTGTGATGCCGTAATGTTTAGCGGCGGAAATCAATTGCGACTTAGTGTGACGGATGGTGGTACAGAATTCCTTGCGATCATGCAGAGGCGCTATATGAATGAAAATTTTTTAATAGCTGGAACTTCAGCAGGCGCCATGGCAATGAGTAAAACGATGATCTATGAAGGCAATGCAACAAGAGCTCATTTAAAAGGTGAAGTAAAGATCACTACCGGTCTTGGTTTTATTGATTCGGTAATTATTGATTCTCATTTTGAAAAACGTGGAAGATTTGGAAGATTAGCACAGGCTGTTGCTACAAATCCGAGTTGTATCGGTATTGGATTGGGAGAGGATACTGGCATGTTAATTACTGAAGGAGATAAAATGGAAGCGATAGGGAGCGGACTTGTCGTTATCATTGACGGGCATGATATTTTGCATAACAATATTGGCGATATTCCCGATGGCAACCCGATCTCAATTGAAAATTTAAAAGTTCATTTTTGTGAAAAGGGAAATGGGTATGTTATCAGTGAACGGAAATTTTTAATGGAAGCAAGCGAAGGAGCAGTTATTAAGAAACAAGTGGACGTTGAATAGAAGTCGAAAACTGAAAGTTATGGAAGCATCTGCCATTGAGGATGCTTTTTTAGTTTAAATTGTGTCAAACCTATTTTCATGAAATTATTTTTCTTTTCAATCATTGTAGTGTTAATGACCTCTTTTGCCTCTCAAAAGAAAACAAGAGTTATCTTTTTTGGAGATTCAATAACACAGGCGGGTGTACAAGCCGGTGGTTATATTGTAAGAGTTGACAGTATGTGTAAATTGGAAGGTTCCGGAGATAAATATGAATTTATTGGTGCAGGTATTGGTGGTAATAAAGTTTATGACCTGTATTTAAGAATGGAAGATGATGTCTTGGCAAAAAACCCGGATGTAGTTGTAATTTATATTGGCGTAAATGATGTATGGCATAAATCTACCTCTGGAACGGGCACCGACGCTGATAAGTTTGAAAAATTTTACCAGGCGATCGTTGATAAATTGAAAGAAAAAAATATAAAAGTTATTCTTAGCACGCCGGCAGCAATAGGAGAGAAGACAGATTTTAGTAATCCGCAGGATGGCGATATGAATGAATACAGCAATATCATTCGCCGGATCGCTTCAAAAAATAATTTGGCCTTAGTTGATCTGCGAAAAGCATTTCTTGATTATGATCTTAAAAACAATCCTGCCAATAAGGATCGTGGTATTCTTACTACTGACAGGGTGCATTTAAATGCAAATGGCAATCAATTGGTGGCTGATGAAATGTGGAGAGTAATAAAAAGTTTATAATAGACCTTTGTCCGACTCCCATTTTCTTGATGATCTTCCATCATGAGATGTGATACTGTAATTATTATCTTCCGCCCATTTCAATACTTTCTTTCGCAACAATTTTGGATAAAAATGAGTGACGACATTTTTTGTGGTAGGATATTCTTTGAACAGGCCGATCTTGCTTAACACATCATAGCTGGCGGCAGCGCAACGCATACCAAAAATTGCATAATCATAAGGCGTTTTAGAAGCAAATGAATCGATCAGTTTTTGCAAAGTCATGAATTGCTCTTGTGAAACAGGGACGATGACTGTTGTCCATTTATCTGTTTCACTGTTCCAATAAATAGATTCGTTTATACTGAAACCGCCGCTTGGTTTTTTATTGTTTGGAAGAAGTGGATTATTTCCCGGTCTGAAATCAAGTACACGACCACCGGCTTCGATGTCGACATGACCACCTTTTATACCACCAAATCGTTTTGATTCTTGCTGATGATAACCTTTTGCCGGCCTTGAGCCGTACAAAAAATTAATTTTAATTGTATAAGTTGAATCACTTGCATAGCAAGATGAGAAAGTAAAAAAGGAAATGAGGATTGCAATGACTTTCATATTTTTTAATGGTAATACAAAAGTATCAACAAAATAAAGATCAGCGCAAAAGAAGGATGTTAAAAATTAATTGCAATTTACTAGGTAGTAATTCTTTTTTCCTTTTTGAACAAGAATATACTTATCGTGCAACAACAAATTGTTTTCAATCGATTGTTGGATGTTCTCAATTTTCTTCCTGTTAATGCTTACTCCGCCGCCTTGTACCGTTTTTCTCGCTTCACCTTTACTCGGAAAAATCTTTGTTTCAGCTAAAAATGTAACAACATCAATACCTGCAACAATTTTCTCTTTTTCAAAATCAATTTTTATTATTCCATCCATGCCTTCAAGTTCATCTACAGTCAAATCTTCTACGGGGGCATGTTGATTGGAAAATAATTTTTCTGTTGTTTCAATGGCTTTTTTAAGTTCCTCTTCACCATGAACTAACTTTGTAACTTCCTCAGCAAGTTTTTTTTGCAACGTTCTTTTGGCCGCATCTTTTGTATGTTCTGCTATCAATGAATCAACAGTGAGTTTATCAAGAAAAGTGAATATCCTGATCCATTTCTCCGCATCATCATCACTTGCATTTAGCCAAAATTGATAAAATTGATAAGGAGATGTTTTAGCCGAATCAAGCCAGATATTTCCTTTTTCGGTTTTACCAAACTTACCACCATCTGCTTTTGTGATCAATGGACAAGTAAATGCAAAAGCTTCTCCGCTGTCTTTTCTTCGGATCAATTCGGTTCCCGTAACAATATTTCCCCATTGATCACTCCCACCCATCTGCAGTTTTACATTTTTATTTTTATAGAGCCAATAAAAATCATAACCCTGTACTAACTGGTAAGTGAATTCTGTAAAGCTCATCCCTGTCTCACCTTCCAGTCTTTTTTTCACGCTGTCTTTACTTGTCATGTAGTTCACGGTGATATGTTTACCTACGTCACGGATAAAAGTCAGGAAACTAATTTCTTTGAACCAGTCGTAATTGTTCACCATTTCGGCGCAATTTGGTTTCGATGAATCGAAATCCAAAAACTGCATCAATTGCTTTTTTACACATTCCTGGTTATGGCGAAGTGTTTCTTCGCTCAATAAATTTCTCTCTTCGCTTTTACCACTTGGATCGCCAACCATGCCCGTTGCCCCACCAACTAATGCATACGGCTTATGTCCAGCCTTTTGCAAATGCACAAGTAGCAAAATCGGGACTAAACTACCAATATGAAGGGAATCAGCTGTGGGATCAAAGCCAACGTAGCCCGAGGTCATTTCCTTATTCAATTGTTCTTCAGTACCAGGCATAATATCCTGGATCATTCCCCTCCACTTAAGCTCATCTAAGAGTTTCATCCTTAAAAGATTTGGCACAAATGTAAAGCAAAAAGAAACCAAGGGTGAAACGGCAATATTTTTCTAACTAATTCGTTTTCAAAGCTGGATTTTTCGCTGATTTCTATGTATTTCAGCCCTTAAAATCTAATTTTACAAGCTTTCCGTACTGATGAAAAACTAATAAAAAGTGCTTATTCGAAAATTGGAACCATGAAACGACCACAAAGCTACCTAACCCTATTAATTCTATTTGCAAGCCTGACAACCTACTCGCAATTCAGAAAATATTCCAATGAATTTTTGAACATTGGTGCAGGTGCAAGAGGTCTGTCTATGGGTAGTGCACAGGTGGCATCGGTAAAAGACGGGACAGCTGGTTATTGGAATCCCGCTGGTCTTGTTGGCATTAAAAATAATCCTGAGTTAAACATAATGCATGCAGAATATTTTGCCGGAATCGGTAAATATGATTTTGTTAGCGCTGCATTTCCAACAACAAATAATAAAAGAACATTTGCTATCACAGGTCTTCGCTTTGCAGTAGATGATATCATGAATACATTGTTCCTGGTGGAGCCTGATGGATCTATCAATTATAATAACATCCAGGCATTTTCTTCAGCTGATTATGCTTTTATTTTTTCATTGGCACAAAAATTAAAAGAGAGTGACAATAAAAATATTCAGTTTGGTGTAAATGCAAAAGTTATTCATCGCAGTGTAGGCAAATTTGCAAAGGCATGGGGCTTTGGATTAGATGCTGGTGTGCAGATTTTCCAGGATAAATGGAAATTTGGTATTGCGGGTAAAGATATCACTACTACGTTCAACACATGGTCATTTACATTTACTGAAAAGGAGAAAGAAGTTTTATACTTAACGAATAACGAGATACCGGTAAAATCTTCGGAGATGACTGCGCCAAGACTTGTTTTGGGTGTTGCCCGTGATTTTCGCATTAGCAAAAAGGTGGGCCTTCTTGCTGAAGCAAATGTTGACCTGACTTTTGATGGTAAACGTAATACAATTATCAGTGCTGACCCTGTAAGTGTAGATCCAAAAATTGGACTCGAGTGTAATATCAACAACATTTTTTATGTAAGAGCAGGTATCAATAACTTCCAGAAAGCATTGGCTGACGGTGACACACTGAATCTAAAGAAAGTTTGGATATACCAGCCAAGCGCAGGTGCCGGTTTTAAAATTTCCAATATCACTATTGATTATGCATTTACTAACCTGGCCAATCAATCGAATCCTTTATTTACACATGTGTTTTCATTGAAGCTGGATATGATAAGTGATAAGAACAAAAAGAAAAATAATCCGAACCACTGATAAAATTATTTTGATGAAAAGAATCTTACTCATATTGTTGATTGCCATTCCCGGGTTGTCTGCCACTGCGCAGACTTTTCCTTATAATAATGAGTGGATCGATTACAGTAAAACCTATTATAAATTTTATGTACGCAATACCGGTGTATATAGGATTTCGCAAACTGTGCTTGCATCAAATGGGATAGGAAGCATACCTGCTGAACAATTTCAGCTTTGGAGAAATGGACGTGAGGTTCCTATTTATACTTCAGTTCCTATTGGTCCTTTAAGCGGAAGTGATTTTATTGAATTTTGGGGCGAGGAGAATGACGGTCTTCCCGACAGCACACTTTATCGGGATACAAGTTTTATTCTATCCAGTAAACATAGTTTTCAAAGCGATACTGCGTCATACTTCTTAACGGTAAATCCTACTGGTGGAAACAGGAGACTACAGAATACTGTTAATAATGTGGCGGGTAACATTCTTCCCCCGGAACCTTATTTTATGTTTACAGAAGGAAAATATGGTTGGGATTATCTTAACCCAGGCTATTATGTTGATGCCGGAGAGTATGTTCATTCGGCTTCTTATGATAAAGGAGAAGGTTGGGTTTTGAGAGATATTTATGCAGGTTATCCTCTATCTCTTGGACATACATTATATCCTTATTTTTCAGGTCCTGATGCTACTTTTACCATTAACGCTGTTGGTAACAGCATCAATCAGCGGAGATTCGAAGTTAAACTAAACGCCGATAGTATTTTCGGAACGCAAATGGATTACCTGAACCAAACAAAAACTACCGTAGGCGTTCCGTTGACTAAATTACTAAATGGTCTTAATACAATTGAAATAATAAATCAAAGCCCCACCCAATATGACAGGATGGTAGTAGCTCAGTATGAATTGACTTATCCAAGAGTTTTTAATTTTGGGAATGCCATAAATTTTCAATTTGAATTGTCAGCAAATCCAGCTGGTAATTATCTTGAAATAACCAATTTCAATTACGGTTCAACAGCACCTGTTTTATATGATATTACAAATGGTAAAAGATATATAGGTGATATTTCTAATCCTGCCCTGCTGAAGTTTGCATTAGAACCTTCAATGGTTGACAGAAAGCTTGTTTTGATCAGTCTTGAGCCTTCAAATGTTGCCGTGGTCACTACAATGAAGCAAAGAAATTTTATTAATTATAATCTTGCGGCTAACCAGGGAGATTATCTTATTATTTCTCATCCCCGGTTGTACGGAGGCCCCGGTGGTTCAAACCCGGTGGATGATTACAGGGCTTATCGTAGTTCGCCAGCTGGGGGAGCTTACAATGCAAAAATTTATGAAATGGATGAGCTGGTTGATCAGTTTGCATTTGGCATAAAGAAGCATCCCAATTCAGTGAGAAATTTTTTACGTTGGGCGAGGGCTAATTTTTCCACAGCGCCAAAGTTTGTATTTCTGATCGGGCATGCGGTGGTATATGATCAGTATAATTATAATGAACGATCACATAACCCCGATATCGAAAGATTAAATATTGTTCCAACTTTTGGAATGCCTGCTTCAGATATTTTACTCAGTGCAGATGTAAGACAGCAAATTCCGCTTACACCAATTGGGCGTTTGTCAGTGATCGACGGAGGTGAAGTAGCAACTTATTTAGCAAAAGTGAAAGAATACGAAGCAGCTCAAACAGTTTCATCGCCATTGGTTCAGGACAATGCATGGACGAAAAACGTAGTACACGTGATTGGTGGTAGTGAACCGGAACTTGTCAGAGATCTAAGTTTGTATATGAATAAATACAAACAAATTATTTCTGATACTTTGTTTGGTGGTCGGGTTACTACGTTTACAAAATCTTCTGCAGAGACCATCCAGGCAATTTCAGATCAGCGCATGAAAGATCTTTTTGCTGAAGGTCTTAACCAGGTGGTTTATTTTGGGCACTCGTCTGCAACAGTACTTGATTTTAATCTTGATAATCCAGAAGAATATAATAACCCTGGTAAATATCCTTTGTTCATAGCAATGGGATGCCTGGCCGGAAACTTTTTTAATTATAATCCTGCAAGGTTCTATACAAAAGAAACACTTTCTGAAAGATGGTTGCTGACTCCTAACAGGGGAGCCATAGCATTTATTGCTAGCTCACACTTTGGTATCCCGCACTATCTTGATATTTATAACACGAAAACATATACCAACGAAGCAAAAACAATGTATGGCAAAACATATGGTGAAATATTGAAACAAACAGTGGCAGACGTTTTTGCTCAAACTTCACAGTTAGATTTTTATGCCCGCATGCATACTGAAGAAAATACATTTCATGGTGACCCTGCAATTCGTCCAAACACTTATTTGAAACCTGATTATGTTATTGAAGATCCGATGGTGAAAGCTTCGCCATCATTTATATCAGTTGCAGATACGGTCTTTAAAGTTGATGCCAAGTATTTAAACCAGGGAAGAGCCGTTAATAAAGACATTTCGGTTCTGGTTGAACGTAAAACTCCGTCCTCTAATGGCAATTTCATTCCAGTTCTTAAGGATACAATTCCCGGAATTCGTTATGCAGATTCAGTATCGGTCATACTTCATATAAATCCTACAACAGACCAGGGGCTTAATCAAATTAGAGTAACAATAGATGCAGATAATGCAGTTGATGAATCCTGGGAAAACAATAACACAATCACAAAAGATGTATTCATTTTTGAAGATGATGCAAGACCGGTTTATCCTTTGAATTATGCAATTATAAACAAGCAAAATATTAAGTTTTATGCCTCAACGGCAAATCCATTCAGTCCATCAAAACAATATCGGATGGAAATTGATACAACTGATTTCTTCAACTCCTCTCTTAAGCGTACTGTAAATGTTACGGCAGTTGGTGGATTACTTGAATTTAATCCATCAATTACATTTACTGACAGTACTGTTTATTTCTGGCGGGTATCGCCACTTGATGGTAACGGCAATCCATCAAAATGGGATGAAGCATCCTTTGTTTATTTACCAAATAGTGATGTTGGGTTTAATCAATCCCATTTTTATCAACATACCAAATCATTTTCTGAAAGGGTATTTATAGATTCCACTAACCGCACATGGGAATACCATCCGGTATTTAACACTCTGTTTATAAGATCAGGTATATATCCAACAAGTTCACCAAACGCGGCTGACTATAATATAAATATTAATGGCACAACAAATGCTGGTCCCGGTTGTGGGTATAATGAAATAATCCTTACTGTTTTTGATCCAATTTCGTTTCAACCAATGCGACAAAATGCTACCGGGGATCTGTATGGTAGTTATAATTGCCAGGGCATGGCCTATAACAGGCAATTCAATTTTATGTATTCTCTCGGAGACACTGCTTCAAGAAGAAAAGCACGGGAATTTCTAGAAAACATTGTACCGGAAGGTGCTTATGTTGTTGTAAGAAGTGGTACATATCCCTATCCCGGAGTGAATACATACGCATCTGTATGGGAAGCAGATACTGCCTATTATGGACCGGGCATTTCTCTATATCATACTTTGAAAGGCCAGGGATTTACATCTATAGATAACTATGATACTACAAATGCATTTGTATTTGTTTATAAAAAGAACAGTCTTGCTACATATACGCCTTCCATTAAATTCGGTGAGAATATTTATGACCGTATATTGTTGACTGTACCCTGCCCAACACCAGATACTTTAGGTTATATAACTTCTCCTGCTTTTGGTGCGGCCAAACAATGGAAGCAATTAAAATGGCAAGGATCAACTGTTGATGTATCAGCCGGGGATCAGCCAACTGTAGATATTCTTGGAATAGATAATGCGGGCATGGAAACAATGGTAATGAGTGGTTTGAATATAGGCCAGCAGGATGTTGATATATCAACAATCAATGCTGCTCAATATCCATATTTAAAATTACGAATGAGGAATCTTGATTCAATCAACTTGACTCCTTACCAGTTACGATATTGGCGACTAACCTATGTGCCAGTACCAGAAGGTGCATTGGCACCAAATGTATTTTTCCAGTTCAAGGATACACTTGATCCGGGGGAACCCCTTGATTTTAAAGTTGCATTTAAAAATATAAGCGAGGCAAATTTTGATAGCCTTAAAATAAAATTGATCGTAACGGATAGGAATAATGTGCAGCATGAAATTAAACCAAATTCAAAATTCAAACCATTGATCAGTGGCGATACATTGAATGTAAGAAATCCTACAACAACATCAGGTTTGAGTGGACTAAATACTTTCTTTCTTGATGTTAACCCGGATAATGATCAGCCAGAACAGTTCCATTTTAACAACTTTATGTATCGGAGTTTCTATGTTAGGGCCGATAAAGTGAATCCATTACTCGATGTAACATTTGATGGCGTTCATATTCTTAACAGGGATATCGTGGCATCTAAACCTCATATTACGATCAAACTTAAAGATGAAAGTAAATGGCTATTATTAAATGATACAGCTGGCGCCCAAATACAGGTACGCTATCCAAATGGGGTTAAACGTTCTTACTTCTTTAATACAAGTGATACATTGAAATTTACCCCTCCGGGTAATGCACCGAACCCCGATAATACAGCTACGATCGACTTCCTGCCTTACTTCCCGCTTGATGGAGATTATGAATTGACCGTAACCGGTAAAGATAGGAGTGGCAACTCAGCAGGAAATATTGAATACAAGGTCGGATTCCAGGTTATCAACAAACCAATGATCTCAAACATGCTGAATTATCCGAATCCATTTACTACATCAACTGCATTTGTATTTACAATTACCGGCGCCGAAGTGCCGCAGAATATCAGGATACAGATCATGACAATCACTGGCAAGATCGTAAGGGAAATAACAAAAGACGAATTAGGTCCATTGCATATTGGCCGAAACATTACCGAATTCAAATGGGATGGAACCGATCAGTATGGTCAGAAACTTGCTAATGGCATTTATCTCTATCGTGTGATAACGAACCTGAATGGCAGATCATTGGATAAATATAGAAGTACAGAAAAGTATAACGAGGATAATACAGACAAGTACTTTAATAAAGGTTATGGTAAAATGTATTTGATGAGATAAAGCTAAAACTGAAAATTAATAATTCAAAAGTTCCCGCCTCATTTGGGAACTTTTTTGTTTCGTACTTCGTAAGCGTATGAGCCCTATACTTTGATACTTTTGACAACAACAGTTTTTTGACTTTTAAATTTTGACTTTATACAGATGGGTAAAATAGCAATCAATATAGCAACAGGCAGTTTGCAACAGCAGGAAATGATAGTTGGAATTGATCTTGGCACTACAAATAGTTTGGTGGCTATCATTCACCCCGAAAGCAGGAAGCCGGTTGTACTTAAAGAACATGATGGCAATGCCTTGGTACCCTCGATCGTTCACTTTGACAATACCGGCTCCATTACTGTCGGCGATGAAGCAAAAAATTATCTTATCACTGAACCACAAAACACTATCTTTTCTGTAAAAAGATTGATGGGTAAATCTTATAATGACATTAAAGAACGGTCATCTTTTTTTTCTTATAAAGTAATTGATGATAATACTGAGAGTTTAGTAAAAATACAAGTAGGTGAAAAGTTTTATTCACCTGTGGAATTATCTTCTTATATACTCATTGAATTAAAGAAAAGAGCAGAACATATTTTAAAAACTCCTGTAACAAAAGCCGTGATTACCGTACCTGCTTATTTTAATGATGCGCAGCGACAAGCGACAAGAGACGCAGGTAAATTGGCAGGACTTGATGTATTGAGAATAGTGAATGAGCCAACAGCAGCAAGTCTTGCATATGGTTTAGGAATGAGGAATGATGAAGCAAAGACCGTTGCAGTTTATGATCTCGGTGGCGGCACTTTTGATATTTCTGTTTTGCATATCAGCAATGGAATTTTTGAAGTGTTATCGACAAATGGTGATACTTCTTTGGGCGGTGATGATTTTGATCATGTAATTGTAAAACATTGGATAGATCAGAAAGGAATAAATGAAGAAGAATTAAATACACATAAAAGTCTTGCACAGGAATTGAGATTGAAAGCAGAAGAAGCAAAGAAATATCTAAGCAACAATGAAAATTTTGAGGGCGAATCACGAGATGAGACTCTTGAACTAAATAAAGTTGAGTTTGAGAAATTGATCCGGTCATTTGTTGATAAAACAATTCAATGCTGTAAGAATGCATTGACGGATGCGAATCTTTTTTCAAATGATATTGATGAAGTGATAATGGTTGGTGGATCAACAAGAGTACCGCTAGTAAAGGAATCAGTTAGCGAATTTTTTGGAAGAAAGGTTCATGATGAATTAAATCCAGATGAAGTTGTGGCACTTGGCGCAGCCGTGCAGGCTGATATTCTTGCGGGAAACAATAAAGATTTTTTATTGCTGGATATTACACCTCTTTCATTGGGCATTGAAACAATGGGTGGATTGATGGATGTATTGATACCGCGTAACACAAAAATTCCTTCAAAAGCGGGCCGTCAATATACAACACAAAAAGATGGGCAAAACGGGATAAGGATTTCTGTTTTCCAAGGGGAAAGAGATCTGGTAAAAGATAATCGAAAACTAGCTGAATTTAATTTATCTGGAATTCCCGCTATGCCCGCAGGACTTGCTAAAGTAGAAGTTTCTTTTTTAATCAATGCAGACGGAATATTAAATGTGAGAGCAAAAGAATTAAGAAGCGGCGTTGAACAAAGTATTGAAGTAAAACCTCAATATGGATTGACGGATGCCGAGGTCGAAAAAATGCTGATGGAATCCATTCAGCATGCAAGTGAGGATATAAAAGTAAGAGCATTGGTAGAGGCTAAAACTGAAGCGCAGCAGCTAATCGATACTACACAAAAATTTCTAAATAAGAATACTGAATTTCTTTTGCCTGAAGAAATTTCCAAAACCACAAAAGCAATTGATGATCTTAGATCGGCACTTGATTCAGAAAATAAAGACTTGATACATCAAAAATCAGAATTATTGAATGAGATCTCACGGCCATATGCAGAAAGAGTAATGGATATGGCGATCAGCAAAGCGATGAGTGGAAAGAGTATAAAGGATTCTATTTAGCTCTGAAACCGTCTTCTAACTTTTTTCCCCGCGGAGAAAATTTTTCGCAATCAAGATCAGTACAAGGAACAGGAGTGATGCCAAAGTCTTTATTTGCAGCAGGGAAATTGATTTTAATTCCATCGCATTCGAGAGTTGTATATTCTGTTTTCTCGATTCCCAAAGGGGTCAACAATTGATCTTTGCTGAAAAAGTTTATAAACCTGTATCCTGTATATAAGGATATTGAAGCTGAAGAGATCAGCAGGATGGCTGTCAATATATTTTTCCCAATGAAAATTTCTTTTTCTTTAAAAACCAAATAAGAAACTACACCAATAAACCCAAGTATTGAACCAAAACCAAATCTTGGATCAGGGGCATTTACGAACCAGAAAATAATTCCCGCTAGCAACGTTATTAAAATGAGTTGAAGTATAAAACCAGATGAAAGTATTTTCTTGATTGACAGTAATGCACCAAAAAAAGATAGTACAAGAAGGATCATGATGACCTTGTCTGCAGTTGATCGGTTTAGCCACCAGTTTGGCAACCATTTTGAAAGGTTCATTTTATTTATGGCACTAACTTCACCTGCGGTTACTCCGGGTTTCCTAGCATAAGCAGTGACATAGTTTCTTTCATTTAGCGTAAGAACAGGATCATTTTTCCAATCTACATCGACTATATCAAAAGAAGTTAAAGGAAATACAATATAACCCGACGTAATAATATTTCTAGCAATAAAGGGAGAGCTTGTTAAAACAGCTAAAAAAGATATTGTAACAAATAGTTTAATTTTTCTTTTAGCTAATCCAAGAAAAGCAGGCACAGCGGCGACTAATAGTATCGGGGCAACCGACAGTTTAATCGTAACAGCCACAAGAGCTAAAAAAGAAACAAGCAACCATGTTGATGCGTCGAGAACCTTTAGATCTTTTTCAAGAAGAAGATAGATTGTGACTAAGGTAAAAAGAGTGGCGATAAAATCAGGACTGGCAGAGGTAGCGGTTAATCTTACTTGAGTATAACTCCAGATGCTTATTACAAGTAAACCCATCCAGAGCAATCCATAAAGCCTTTTACCCTCTTTAAGAAAATTATAATTAATGCGGTTGATGAAAAAAATAAAAAACCAAAACAGCACTGTTGAGTTTAAAAGAGTAATTCCTTCCCTTCCTGTAAAGCTAAAACCAAATAACGCAGAATCAACAAACCAAAGCCATTGGTAACCGAAGCGAACATGTAAATGTGCCAAACCAGGAACAGCTTTATATTTTTCTATCCATTGTATTGTTTGCGCATGATAACCTAGCGTATCAGGATGAATGACAGTCCAACTGCTCATCACCAAGATCAAAAGCAGGCAAGCTGATAATAGAACGGTTGAAACAATATGCAATTTTTGAAATTCTTTTTTTAGTGCAGAAAAAAAGTTAGGGGGATCTTTTTTAAAAAGCAAAACAAGGCAGGGAATGATAAATAAAAATTGTATCCACCATTCACCTAATGGAATGAATAATGAGAAAGTACCTGCAATAACTGTAATAGCAGAAAGACCGGTAATACAAATAATACTGAAATGAGGAAGATGTAAATCGTTTTTTGTTATTTTCTTTATTAGTTGTAAAAAAAGAATGCCCCACATCCAGCTAAGAAATGAAATATAGATCCATACAAGTAAAATTGTTAGCATTGTACACTATCATTTGCGTGAAAGGATATTATATTTTAAAATGCACCAAATGGCATGAAACCCATCTGTCCATTTTATTTTTTTTCCATCATTATATGTTCTTCCATAATAAGCAATACCGACTTCATAAACTCTTATTCTTTTAATACGGCTCGCTTTGGCTGTAACTTCTGGCTCAAAGCCGAACCTGTTCTCTTTGAGACGAATTTGTTTCAATATATCGGTCCTGAACATTTTATACCCGGTTTCCATATCCGTAAGATTCAAGCCTGTGAAAAGGTTTGAAAGAAATGTCAGGAATTTATTACCGATCGTATGAAAGAAAAATAAAACTCTGTGCGGCTCGCTTCCCCT
>Ga0207712_10001105_pt1 | contig 18865 bp, 18 predicted proteins | sample KBSS44metaG_FD_184402 | JGI IMG/M metagenome (GOLD analysis project Ga0207712, IMG submission 184402) | Switchgrass rhizosphere microbial communities from Kellogg Biological Station, Michigan, USA - KBS S4-4 metaG (SPAdes) (version 2) | ecosystem: Host-associated > Plants > Roots > Rhizosphere... | reverse complement strand
GATGTCCTCCTGCCACAGCACGTCGACGATCTCGATCGGCGCCACCTTGCCGAGAACGCGCGCGGTGCCGAGCGAGCGCACGCGCAAGCCCGTCGCGCTGGTGATGCCGCTGACGGTGCTGGCCGTGGCCACGATCTGGTCGCGCCGCGCGAGGCTCTTGTCGGCCATGCGCGCAGCCGTATTGACCGCATCGCCGAATACGTCGTTGTCCTCGACCAGCGCATCGCCGTGGTGCAGGCCGATGCGGATCGCCAGATTGTCGCGCGCGAAATCGGCATCGCTCTTGACGCGGCGCTGCATGTCGGTCGCCGCCAGCAAGCCGTGCAGCGGACCGGGGAAGGTGCACATGATCTCGTCGCCGATCGTCTTGACCACGCGCCCGCCGTGGTGTGCGGTGATTTCCGCGAGCGCGATCAGCACGCCGCCGACCATGCGCCGCGCCGCCTCGTCCCCGTGCGTTTCGAACAGCCGCGTGCTGCCGGAGACATCGGCGAACAGGATCGTCAGGGCGCGGCGTTCGGTCATCGCGCGGGATCATAGGCAAATCGGCGCGCTTGCACAAAAGGCAATGCGTTGCCGCGACGCAAATCGCAACATTGCAAGCGCTCGTCGCGGCGTCCGGCTCGCTTTCGAGACAGGGGCAAGGAGAGAAGCTTGAAACACGGGGAACACCGAGAAAGCAGAGCTTGAAATCCGGATCTTCTTCGTTTCTTCCGTGTGCTCCGTGTTTCAAGCTTCGCCATCGAATCAAGAAATGTTACGCGGACCTGACCAGAGCCTCGGCAGGAAGCCAGTTCGTTCAGCGAGCGAGGCCTACGGTCGATCGGGCCGCGCAGCCGCAGCGAATGGAGGAAAGCTCGATGAACACGCGAACCCACGTTTCCGCATGGGCGCTGATCGCCATTGCAGGCGCGGCCACAGCCATCGGCGGCGCAGCGAGCGCCACCGAAGCGGCCGCAGCGGGCAAGAACGAGCATGGCCTTGCGGTCGTCGCCAATCCCTATCTCGGCAAGGCCGATGCAATCGCGCAAGGCAAGGAATTGTTCGTTTCGAAGGCGTGCAGCGGGTGCCACGGCGCCGGAGGCGGTGGCGGCATGGGGCCGCCGGTGATCAATTCGACGTGGATCTACGGCGACGACGACACGACGCTGTTCAATCTGATCAAGCTCGGCAGCGTCGACCTGCGCGCGAAGGGCTACACGCGCACGGGCACCGAAGGCGTCGTCGGCGACATGCCCGGCTTCGGCAACAACCTGAGCGACGAAGAGATCCTGAAGATCCTCGCCTTCATCCACTCGAAGGCGTCGAGCGCCTCGCCGTAGGTCGCGGCTACTTCAACTGCTCGGCCGCAGCGACGATGTCGGCCTCGCCCGGCAGTACGAGGAACGCGGCACCGGCCAGCGGCGTGTAGGTGTCGACGCCGACCACGCGGCGCAGCGGCTTGGCGCCCTGCCCGGCTTCGACGATCGCGGTGATGACGCCTTCGCCGACGCCGGCTGAGTGCCGGCCTTCGTCGACGACGATGATGCGCTTGGCCGTTTTCGTCTGCTCGGCGATGAAGGCCTCGTTGAGCGGCACCAGCCAGCGCAGGTCGACCACGCGCGACTTCCAGCCGAGCTTCGCCTCGATCTCACGCGCCGCACGCAGACTCATCGGCACTCCGTTGCCATAGGTCACGATCACCAGGTCGTCGACGCCTTCGCCATAGACGCGCCCCTCGCCGAGCGCCATCGCCTGATCCAGCGGCGGATACGTCGTCAGCCAGCCGCCGTCGCCGGCCTCGTACAGGTCCTTGGTCATGTACAGCGCGATGGGCTCGAGGAAGATCGCGACGCGGCCGTCGACCTTCGCCAGCGCTGCCAGCGTGCGCAGCATCGTCGCCGCGTCGTCGCCGCGGCTGGCGCAGCCGACCACGATGCCGGGAATGTCGCGCAGCGCGGCGATCGAATTGTCGTTGTGGAAGTGTCCGCCGAAGCCGCGCTGGTAACCGAGGCCGGCGATGCGCACGAGCATCGGGTTCTTGTACTGGTTGTTCGAGAAGAACTGCAGCGACGCCGCCTCGCCGCGGATCTGGTCGCAGGCGTTGTGGAAATAGGCCAGGTATTGGATTTCCGGCACCGGCAGCAGGCCCATGTTCGCGTAGCCCTGCGCAAGGCCGAGGATCATCGTCTCGTCGAGCAGCGTGTTGAACACGCGCGCGTTCTTGAACGCCTTGTGCAGTCCCTTGGTGACCGTGTAGACGCCGCCTTTCTGCGCCACGTCCTCGCCGAACAACAGCGCTTCTGGGTACTTGCAGAACAGATCGTGCAGCGCGTTGTTGATCTGGATCGCCAGGTGGCGCGGCGGCAGCGTCTCCGGGAGCTTGTCGGCGCCGAACACGGCGGCCCGCTTGACGTCGTAGTCGGCACGGCGCGCTTCGGCGTCGACCGCCTTCGGCGTGTACGGCGCGAGCGGCGCGATCACGTCGGCAAGCTTGTCGAGCTTCGGACGGCGATCGGCTTCCTCGGCCGCCGCGAAACACTCGCGGCGGATGTCTTCGTACTGCGCGAGCAGCGACTCCTTCGTGTACAGGCCCGACTCGAGTGCGATTGCCGCCGACCGCAGCAGCGGATCGGTCGCTTCTACGGCGACGAGTTCCTCGACGCTGCGCCATTCGATCTCGAAATCGGTGCCGGCGTGTCCCATGATGCGCGTCGTACGCAGGTGCAGGAACACCGGACGCCGCGTCGTGCGGCAATGGTGCACGGCACGCGCGACCTGCTCGTAGCCTTCGGCGAGATCCAGGCCGTCGGCGTAGAAATAGTCGAGGCCGTCGCGGTTGCGGAAGGCGTTCGCGATCCAGCCGCCCGGCGTCTTCACCGAGATGCCGATGCCGTTGTCTTCGCAGACGAACAGCACCGGTGCCGGCAGCTTCTGGTACGCGGTCCACTGCGCGGTATTGAAGGCGGTCTGCGCCGTCGCGTGATTGGACGAGGCGTCGCCGAACGAGCAGATCGCGATCGAATCGTCCGGCACCGGCAGCGTGTGGCCGATGCGCTTGCCCTGCTCGATCGCGACGGCGGTGCCGAGCGCCTTGGGCAGGTGCGAGGCGATCGTCGAGGTCTGCGGCAGCACCCACAGCGGCTTGCTGCCCCACACCTTGTGGCGGCCGCCGGACGCCGGATCGTCCTTGCTCGCCGCGAAGCTCAGCGCCGAGTCCATGATCGGATCCATGCCGGGAAGCTTGCGAAAACGTTCGGCCATGAACGCGCCGCTGCGATAGTGCAGGAAGGCCGGATCGGTGTGCCGGGTCAGGCGCGCGACCATCGCATTGCCTTCGTGTCCGGAGGAACCGATCGTGTAGAACACCTTGTTCTTCACGCGCAGCACGCGCGCCATCAGATCGAGGTGGCGCGAGATCAGCTGCGACTCGAACAGGTCCAGGAAGTCACGCGCACTGCACAGGCTGCCGGGAAGAACCGCCGCATCGCCCTGCGGCGCGCGGCGCACTTCGCCGGACCAGTTCTGCACGAACTCGGTGAAGTTCTGGTCGCAGACTTCGGCGCGATTGACGTTACGGTGGCGGGCGGCAATGGCAGGGACAGCGTTCATGACGGAAGCGATTCTTGATTGGGTGAAAGGAGGATTTCGTTCAAGCAGCCGATACTCGAAGGTTTGGCGCAGCCGCGACGATTTTCGCGACGACTTGCGTGGCTTCGGCAGCGTCGATGCCGGCGCCGAAATGCACGGTTTGCGCACCGTAGTCGAAGGCTAGAGGTGCTGCGCTCACGCCCCATGCGCGCCGGCCGAAAGCTCTCGGAAAACCCGAGGTTTCAACCACACGCAGGTTGCCCACCCTCGACGGGTCGTAACGCCGGCCGAAACCGACGCCGTAGATCTCCTTGCGCAGCATGATTTCATCGCTGCTGAAGCGCACGCGCTCGCGCCCGGCGATATTCCACAGCACGGCAAGCAGCACGCCGATGCCGCCCGCTGTCCATCCGATCAGCCAGAACGCCATGAATGCGGTGTGGCCGTCGTCGAGCGACTTGTTTTCGAAGAAGATCGCACGGATCGCTTCACGCTCGCCCATGAACCAGCCGCCTAGCCAGATGATGAAGAACGCAGCCATCACGTAGTTGCGGCGCGAAGGAATCGTGAGTTCCACACCGCCGCCGATCCGTTCGATCGTCGAGCGAGGAGCCGGAACGGGCACGAAGCCGCTCATTTGGACGACATCGCAATATGGCGCGGCTGCGCGCGAACGCGCTCGAGCCAGGCTTCCACAGCGGGATAACGCGACAGGTCGAAGCCGCCGTCGGCCGCGGCGTGGGTGTAGGCGAACAGCGCGATGTCGGCGACGCCGTAACCGGAGTCGACGAAGAACTCGCGTCCGGCGAGATGCTTCTCCATCACGGCCAGCGCCTGGTCGCCGCGATCGAGCAGGCGCGGCAGTTCGGCGCGGCGCGCGTGATCGGCCGGCAGCCAGAGGCAGATGAAGCGGGCGACGGCGACGTAGGGTTCATGGCTGTATTGCTCGAAGAACAGCCACTGCAGCGTCTGCGCGCGCAGCCAGCGATCAGCCGGCAGCAGCGGCGTGCCTTCGGCCAGATAGCAAAGGATCGCATTGGATTCGGGCAGGCGGCGGCCGTCGTCGAGTTCGAGCAGCGGCACGCGTCCATTGGCGTTCCTGGCGAGGAATTCCGTTGTGCGCGTCTGCCCGTTCGCGCTATCGATGTCGATCCATCGATACGGCACGCCGAGTTGTTCCAGCAGCAACTGCACCTTGTAGCAGTTGCCGGAGGATTTCATGCCATAGACGGTCGTCATCGCGAAGCTTCCTCGTGTGCGCGGCGCGCGAACCATTCCTCGCGCGATTGGCCCCAGATATCGATGGGCAGGTGTTCGAACGGCGCCGGCAGCCTGCCCGCGCGCAGGTTGCGCGAACCGAGCTTGCGCGCTACGCCCTGCGAAGCGAGATTGTCCGGCGCGATCGTATGGATGACCTCGGTCCAGCCGAGGTGTTCGAATGCCCAGTCGATCGCTGCGACGGCGCCTTCGGTCGCATAGCCCTTGCCCCAGGCTTCGCGCACGATGCCCCAGCCGACTTCGGTGCCGGGCCAGCCTTCCGGCATCCAGGGCCCGAGCCGACCGACCCAGTGGCCGCTCGATTTCTCGATCACCGAGAACATCGCGAAACCTTGAATCTGCCAAGCGCCGGCCATGCCGAGGAAACTTCGCCATGCGACGGCGCGCGGCTGTTGCCCGCCGATGTGATGCGCCGCTTCGGCATCGCCCATGAAGGCCGCCCAGCCTTCGAAGTCCTCGGGCGAAGTCGGCCGCAGGATCAGGCGTTCGGTCTCCAGCCTGACGTCGAAAATGCTCATGCGTTCCTCATGCGATCGTCATCTCGTCGCAGATGCTGCACCAGCGCAGCGTCTGCGCGCCGAACCATCGGGAGGTGCTCGCGCTTGCGGCGCGTCCGCCGACGGCGTCCGCGTCGGGGCAACGGCGTGCGACGCGCGTCGTCACTGCTTCTTCAGAACGCGTTGAGACCGGTCACCTCGCGTCCGACCACCAGCTGGTGAACGGTTTCGGTGCCCTCGTACGTGATCACCGATTCCAGGTTCAGCGCGTGCCGGATCGGGCAATGCTCGGTCGTGATGCCGGCGCCGCCGAGGATGTCGCGCGCCTCGCGCGCGATGTCGATCGCCATGCGCACGTTGTTCCATTTCGCCAGCGAGACCTGCGTCGGCTGCATCGTGCCGGCGTCCTTGAGACGGCCGAGCTGCAGCGAGAGCAACTGCGCGAGCGTGATCCGGCGCGCCATGTCGGCAAGCTTGAGCTGCACGGCCTGCGTCGAGGCGATCGGGCGCTCGAACAGGATGCGCTGCTTGGCGTACTCGGTCGCTTCGGTGAAGCAGGCGATCGCCGCGCCGATCGGCCCCCAGGTGATGCCGTAGCGCGCTTGCGTGAGGCAGCCGAGCGGTCCTTTCAATCCTTTCACGTTCGGCAGGCGATTCGCCTCCGGCATGCGCACGTTGTCGAAGTACAGCGCCGAGGTGACCGACGCGCGCAGGCTCATCTTCTTGTGGATTTCCTGCGCGGTGAAGCCGGCGAAGTCCTTCTCGACGATGAAGCCCTGGATGCCGTCGACGGTCTGCGCCCACACGATCGCGATGTGCGCGAGATTGCCGTTGGTGATCCACATCTTGGCGCCATTGAGGATCCAGTCGGCGCCGTCCTTCTTCGCGTTCGTCTTCATGTTGGCCGGATCCGACCCGCCGTGCGGTTCGGTCAGGCCGAAGCAGCCGATCACCTTGCCGGCCGCCATGTCGGGCAACCAGCGGCGGCGCTGTTCTTCGCTGCCGTAGGCGTAGATCGGATACATGCAGAGCGAGGATTGCACCGAGGCGAAGCTGCGGATGCCGGAGTCGCCGCGCTCGAGTTCCTGGCAGACCAGCCCGTAGCTGACCGCGTTCATGCCGGCGCAGCCGTACTCGGTCGGCAGCGACGAGCCGAGCAGGCCGAGTTCGGCCATCTCCGGAATCAGGTCCTGCGGGAACACACCCTTGTCGAAGCAGTCGCCGATGATCGGCAGCACGCGCTCGTCGGTGAAGCGCGCCACGGTGTCCTGCACCATGCGCTCCTCGTCGGTGAGCAGCGAGCGGACATCGTAGAGGTCGGTCGGATTCAGAGGCGTAGCGGGCATGGCAGGGGTCCGGGCGCTGGGCAAAGCGGGCTATTGTACCCGTGCGCCGGGGGACGGGCCATGTGCCGCGGCGTCCTGCGGGAGTCCCGATGGCCGGGCTTCGCCGGGTCCGACCGCGCTCGCAATGTACCGACGTGGCCGCTGCGGCGGCTGCCGTCGCGCCTGCCGCGGCAATCCCGCTCGACCGCGCGCTGGTGCGGGCAAGCATCATCTTGCGGCGACGCGTGCCGCGCATCGCCTACAACCCGAGCCCGACCGGCGATACTAGGCGCATGCGAGTCCCCGTCCTCACCTATCACTCCAACAATATCAGCGGCAACGACTACGCCAGCAACGACCACATCGCGCTGGCGGCGGACCTGCGCGCCATCCATCGTGCCGGCCTGCGAATCGTGCCACTCGCCCTCGTCGTCAAAGCCCTGCTCGGCGTCGTGCCGCAATCGCAGGTCGAGAACGCCGTCGCGTTGAGCTTCGACGACGGCTCCTGGTTCGACTGGCACGACATGCAGCACCCGACGTTCGGCAGACAGCGCGGCTTCGCCGGCGTGCTGCGCGACTTCGCGGCTGAAACCGGGGCGCCCGTGCATGCGACCAGTTTCGTCATCGTCTCGCCGGCCGCGCGTGAAACGCTCGACCGCACCTGCCTGGCCGGTTGCGGGTGGTGGGGCGACGAGTGGTGGCTGCAGGCGCAGCGCGAAGGCACGCTCGCCATCGAAAGCCACAGCTGGGACCACAACCACGACACGCTGGCCGAGACCGCGCAGCGCGAGCAGCGCAAAGGCACGTTCCGCACGATCGATACCTGGGCCGATGCCGACGCCGAGATCCGCCAGGCCGCCGATTGGCTGGACGCACGCTGCGCGCCGCATCGCGCGACGCTGTTCGCCTATCCGTACGGCGAAAGCAACGCCTACCTCGTCGAAGACTACTTCCCACATCACGCCTCGCAGCACCGCGTGCGCGCCGCGTTCGGCACCGAACCTCATCCGATCGAGGCGTCGAACGCGCGCTGGACGCTTCCGCGATACGTGTGCGGCCAGCATTGGACCGATCCGGCCGCGCTGGAAGGCCTGTTGAAAGAGGCGACCGGCCGAAGCCGTCGATGATCGCGCACGGGCGGGCAATCGCGGCGGAGCTGCCGTCGCCGAATCCCGCCGCCGAATGTTCACATCGGCCGCCGACGATGATTGCCATCTGCGTGCCCGTCTCGACGCCCTCAACGCCGTCGGCACGAGACGTTGCGCGATCAGAATGGGCCGATCGCGTGCGCCTTGGCGATCAGGCTGCGCCGGCGGACCGGATCGAGCGGCTTGTGCCACCGCGCAATCAATTTGTCGTGCTCGGTCGGCTCGAAGCCCGCCTGCATGTCGACGGCATATGCGCGTGGATCGCCGCAATAGCCGAAGAACGCGTCGCACGCCTCGGCCAGATGCACGAAGGCGTATCGCAAGGCATGCACCATGACGCCGCCGGCAGCGTCGATCTCCGATCGCTGCTCCTGACTCATGCGCGCGAACGTACGCCCGTCGGTGCACAGGCCGCCGACCAGGATGATGTCGCCGAACGGCATGAAGTGCAGATACGACAGCGGCACGAAGCCGCCGTCGCCGACGGCGAGAAAGACGCCGAAATGATGCGCGTAGGTGGGTATTGGGTCGCCGAATTTGCGAACGAACAGCTCGCCGAAGAACGGACGCGCGTCATCGAGTTCGGTAATGGCCAGAAAGGAATTGAGGGGTTCCGGAAACACCAACGATCTCCCGCTGCGATTCGAAGAATGGACGATGCCGCTGCGGCAGCGGCGATCAACCGCGCTGCACGCGGCCATCGCGACGCGGCACGTGACCCGTCGCGACATGTTGGCGCGCCGACTCGACATTGACCGTGGAGTCGTCGAAAAAAATATCCGCGCCGAATGCTTCCAGGAACGGCCCTTTCGAGCGGCCGCCGAGGAACAGCGCTTCGTCGATGCGCACGCCCCAATGGCGCAAGGTCAGGATCACGCGCTTGTGCGCCGGCGCCGAACGCGCCGTCACCAGGGCCGTGCGGATCGGCGAGGCCTCGCTCGGAAACGCCGCCTGCAACCGGTGCAGCGCGTCGAGGAAGCCGCGGAACGGGCCGCCCGACAAGGGCTCGCGCACGCGTTCGGTTTCATGGCGATGGAACGCGTCGATGCCGCCCTCCTCGCTGATCCGTTCGGACTCGTCGCCGAACAGCACCGCGTCGCCGTCGAACGCGATGCGCAGCTGGTCGGACTGCCGCTGCGGCGCTTTCGACGGCAGGATCGTCGCCGCGGCGATGCCGCCGGCCAGCGCCTTGGCGACGCTGTCCGGATTGGCCGAGAGGAACAGGTCCGCGCCGAACGCCTGCACATAGGGCAAGGTCGGCTCGCCGCGCGTGAAGGCGGCGCGCACGATGTCGAGGCCGTAATGCTCGATCGAGTTGAAGATGCGCAAGCCCGTGTCGGCGGAATTGCGCGACAGCAGGATCACTTCGACGTGCGGGGCTTCCGGTGGCGCGCGGTTCAGGCGCAGCAGCTTCTGCACCAGTGGAAACGCGATGCCGGGCTGCAGCAGTTCGTTCTCGCGTTCGATCTGGTGCTGCGCGAATGCTTCGATGCCGTCGCGCTCGAACAAGTCGTGGCTTTCGCCGAGGTCGAACAAGGCGCGCGAGGAAATCGCGACGACGAGCGTGTCGGCGCGATCAGGGGCGTCCGCTGCTGGGCGCAGGGTCGAAGAATCGGTGTCAGTCATCGAAGCCGTCGGCAAAAACGGTGTCCGCAGCGATTTCGCCGGCCAGGGCAGCCTGCACCGCCGCCCAGGCGTCCAGGCGGCCGTACCCGGCTTGGTAGTTCGGCCAGTCCGACACCGTCAGGCCGCCGCAGCCGCTGTTGGAAGAATCGGTGATCCCGTCGGTCACCGCCGTCGCGCGCAGGATTTCGGCGACCTGGTCGGGATGACCCTTCAACGCGGGTACGGCCGACAGAATCAGCGCGACGGTGCCGGCGACATGGGGCGTCGCCATGCTGGTGCCATTCTCCTGGATGTAAGTATTGGGCGGCCACGAGGACGTGATATTGACGCCCGGCGCCGAAAGATCGGGACGAATCAGGCCGACGCCGACGACCGGACCGCGGCTCGAGAATCCCGCCATGTCGTCGGTGTTGTCGGTCGCGCCGACGACGAAGCTCGAATCGTAGATCGCAGGCGGTGCCGTGATCGTGCTGCAGCCCGGTCCGTCGTTCGCCGCAGCCGCGGCGAAGAAGATGCCGCCCGCGACGACGCTGTCGACCGCCGCCTGCAGTTCGTCGCCGACCGTGCAGCCCTCCTCCGGCGGACAACCCCACGAGTTGTTGATGACGTCGGGCGCGAGATCCGGGTCGGGGTTTTCGCCGGCGAGGTCGGTCGGCGCGAGCATCCACTGCATGCATTCGATGTAGCGCGCCGGGGTCCCGGTGCCGACGTCCATGTTGCGGCAACCGATCCATTTCGCGCCGGGCGCCACGCCGATCTGGTGCGTGCCGCCGTCGTCGCCGGCGAACGTGCCCGCCGTATGCGTGCCGTGGCCGTAATCGTCACAGGGCTCGGTCGAATCGTTGCCGCAAGGATTGCCGACCGAGTCGTGAATCGAATCGTGCCAGTTGTGATCGTGGTCCGCTGCGCTTCCGTCCCAGCCACGGTATTGCAGCTGCAGCGCGGGATGGTCCCACTGGTAGCCGGTGTCCTCGCCGGCGATGACGACATCCTGGCCGGTGTAGCCCGCGGCCCAGGCGGCGGGGGCATTGATCTTGCTGACACCCCAGGCGATCGATTCGACCGCCTGCGGTGCAGGCGTTCCTGCCGCAGGCCGCGGCAATCGCGCCGACAGCGGCGGATCGGCGGCGACGCGCGCGATGTCGTCGCGGCGAGCCAACACGGCGAGATCGCTCGCCGACAATTTCGCGGCGATCGTGTTGGCGATCCAGTAAGGCCGATAGACGATCGCATTCGCATCGAGCCACTGGCGTACTCCCGCCTGCTGCACCTGTGCGCGTGCGCGCAGGGCGTCGACCAGCACGCGGCGGCGCTCGCGATAGTCCGCCTTCGCATCCATCGGCGCGAGCAGCGGACGCGACTGGTCGGCGAATACGATCAGCGCATCGACGCGTGATTGCGTGCGTGCCTTGGCAGAGAGCGCGGGCTCGATATCGGCCGCGAAAGCGGAATTCAACGCCAGCGCGAGCGGCAGCAGCGGCAAGCTCGAAACGGTTCTGCGCATAGGAACGGACCCCGGTAGTGAATGACGTCGCCGCGACACCCGCCGGGCGTCGCGCATCGCACACTACAACATGCCCGTCGTTGCCGTGCTCGGCAAGAGGTCCGATGAGAACGGACGCGCGCCTCGGAACCGGCGCGAAACGCGGGAGCCGCGCGGCCGATCAGCGCCCGTTCTGATCTCCGTCCTTCTTCGGCGGCGGAGGCGCCGGACGCGTGCCGCGCGCCGGTGCCGGTGCCGGTCGCGGCACCGGCTTCGTCGTCGCGGGCGGACGCGGTTGCGGGCGGTTCACCGGTGGACGCGGCGGCTGCACCGGCCGGTTGTTGATCGGCGGCTTCGGCCGCACCGGCGGTTGCGGCCGGTCGACCGGGGGCCGCGGCCTGACCGGAGGACGCGTCACCGGCGGCCGTGGCGGCCGTACGGGCGGACGCACCGGCGGGCGCGGACGCACCGGCGGGCGATGGATGTGGATCGGGCGGTTGCCCCAGCGATCGCGCTCGCGATACCACGGCCGCGAGCGGTAGTAGTTGTCCCAATAGGCGCCGAGCACGAACGACACGACGGGAATGCCGATGCGGGCGCCGTACTCGGGCACGAGTACGCGCCGGCTCTCGTAGTCGAACTGCAGGTAGTCGCCGGCGATCCAGCCGCGATTGCCGCGCGCGACGACGTCGCACCAGATGTAGTCGTCGAGGCAGCCCTGGATCGACACCGGCGTGCCGATCGGCAGCGTGTCGATGCGCGGATATTCCGGATCGGGGCCGGCGCGCAGATTGACGTTCGCGGTCACGTAGCCGTCGGCCGCGTGCGCGGCACCGGTGCCGACACCGATCAGGAGCAACGCCAGAACAACGAGGATCCGCGGCATGGCCGAACCTCCGGGTCACGCGAATGGACGGCGGCGGGCGCCGGGCTACATTGCGAAAACGAGAGGTTTTATACCAGAGAACGCGCACCGGCGCAGGGCCGGCGCGCATCGCGCATTTCCGCCTGGTCAATCCTTCGCGTTGTCGGTCGCGCCGATGAACGCGGCGACGTTGTCGTGCAGCTGCTTCAGCGCCGGCAGGTGCGCATAGACCATGTGGCCGGACTCGTAGTAGTGCGTCTCGATGTTCTTCGTCAGCGACTGCGGGATCGGCAGGTGCTTCATTTCGTAGTCGGCCGTGAAGAACGGCGTCGCGAGGTCGAAGTAGCCCGAATTGAGCATCACGCGCAGGTTCGGATTGGTCTTCATCGCCGCGGCGAGATCCGGAATCACGTTCGGGAAGCCGGGGACCGCGAACGGCGCGCCCGGCTGCTTGTGCTCGAACTTCCAGCCCGGAAAGGTGCCTTCGGCGAACAGCTGGTAGCTCTGGTCCTGGCCGAACTTGAGCTGCTTGCGCACGTAGTCGTTGAACGCGGCGACATAAGCCGACGAGATCGCCGCCGACTGCGGATCGTACGGCGCGGCCTGGTTCAGCACGTCCATCGCGGGGCCGGAGAAACGCGAGTCGAGCCGGCCGGTGACCAGGCCGCGATCGATCTGCAGGTTCTGCTCGAACTCACCGCCGTTGATGCGCAGATCCGCGCGCTCGATGTAGTCGACCGGCAGGCCGGTGTAGTCGTGCAGCTTCGCCGCGATCGCGTGCTTGCGCGCAGGATCGATCGCGTTGCCGACGGCCAGCGCCTGCGCGTAGTCGCCCATCGCGAACTGCTCGACCTCGGCCAGGAACGATTTCATGTCGGCCGGCTTGTTGGGCACCTTGTCGTGATACCAGGCAGTTGCCGCATAGGTCGGCAAGGCCAGCTGATAGGACAGGTCGACGCCGGGGTTGATCTCCGGGAAATCGATCAGCATCGCCATGTTCAGCACTTGCGACAGCAGGATCACGCCGTTGAGATCGATGGCATGGTCGTTCTGCAGCAGGTTGGCGAGCACCGCGGAACGCGTGGTTCCGTAGCTTTCGCCGAACAGGTATTTCGGCGAATTCCAGCGGCCGTACTTGGACAGGAACTTGCCGATGAACTGCGCGAACGCGTTGGCGTCGGCATCGACGCCGAAGTATTCCTTCGGGCCCTTTTCCTTGTCGGCGAACGTGCTGAAGCCGGCGCCCGGCGCGTCGATGAAAACGAGATCGCTGACATCGAGCAGGCTTTCGTCGTTGTCGACCAGGCCGTACGGCGCCGCCGCAGTGTGCTGGTCGTCGGCCGTGACGACGCGCTTGGGACCGAAGGCGCCCATGTGCAGCCACACCGTCGCCGAGCCGGGACCGCCGTTGTAGAGGAAGGTGATCGGGCGATGGTCGGACTTCGCGTCCTTCTTGAAATAGGCCGCGTAGAAGATGCTAGCGGTGGGCTGCTCCTTCTTGTCGTCGAGCAGGATCGTGCCGGCGACCGCCTTGTAGTCGATGCGCTTGCCGCCGATCGCCACGCTGCCGTCGGTCTCGCTCTGCTTGGCCTCGAGCTTCTTCGGCTTCGGTTCCTCTTGCTTGGCGGCATCGGGCTTGGCGGATTTGTCCGGCGCGTCGTCCGCCGCGGCAGCGACCGAGATCGCGAGCAGCAGGGACGCCAGGGCAGCTTTGGGCAGGACTTTCATCGAGATTCCTTGCAGGCAGATGAGGCAGGCGCGCCCGGCGATGCGCGCATGCGAAGGGATACGCAGTGTCGAGCGCGTACGTCGCTTGCTCCACTACCAGAAGTCACGACCCGACACCGCGCAGCGGCGGCTCCCGGTCAGGCGCTTCGCCCGTCGTAGTGCTGGACGTCGAGCGCCGCGATGTCGACGCCTTCGAGGCAGCGCACGTTGATCGACCACATCGCGTTGCCGCTGCGGTCGGTGCCGCGCCCGAGCGGCGCAATACCGCAGACCGGGCAGAAATGGTGCTGGATCCTGTGCTTGTTGAACGTATACGTCGCCAGCTGCGTCGCCGGCGTCTTCAAGCGTAGGTGATCGGCCGGCACGAAAGCCAGCAGTCCGCCGCGCTTGGCACACATCGAGCAATTGCAGTCAATCACCTTGTCGATTTCGGCATCGACTTCGAACGCGATCTGGCCGCAATGGCAGCCGCCGGTGTAGGTGGTCATGACGAACCCTCCGCCTGTCAGGGGCGGCTAGTATGGACAGCGGCGCGGCTCATGCAAGCTGGGTTCGGTGAGTCGTCGATTCTGCGGCGGCGACGGCGGGCTAGTTGCCCAGCATCGGGCTCGCCAGCTGCTGCAGGAACACGCCGAGCGCGCGCGGCTCGACCAGGATCGTCGCGACGACGCCGTACAGCGCGCCCCACAAGTGGGCGCTGTGGTTGATGTTGTCGGTGCGCTGGCGATCCATGTAGATCGAATAGACGACGTAGAGAATCGCGTACAGGATCGCCGGCATCGGGATGACGAAGACGATGATCTTGCTCCACGGCGACAGCAGGATGTAGGCGAACAATATCGCCGACACCGCACCCGACGCGCCGAGGCTGCGGTAGCGGCTGTCGTTCTTGTGCTGCAGGTAGCTCGGCAAGCTGGAAACGACCAGGCCGCCGACATAGAAGATCAGGTAGCCGATGAAGCCGACGCGGTTCGCGTAGAACCCCTCCATCGCGCGGCCGAAGAAGTACAGCGTCAGCATGTTGAACAAGAGGTGCGGCACGTCGGCGTGAATCAGGCCGCAGCTCGCCAGGCGCCAGTATTCCTTGCCGCGCGTGATCGCCGGGGGCCACAGGATCAGGCGATCGATCAGCTGCGGGTTGGAAAATCCCATGAACGACACCACGCAGGTGACGGCAATGATGATCAAGGTGATGGACATGGAGGCGCGCGATCCTGCGGCTGACGGGCGAAGCCCACGATATGATGCCGCCCATGTCACCCACAAGCATTGACCGCGCGAGCACCGCATGCTGAGCTGCCAGGGAATCGACGGCAAGACCTTCACGCCCCCGGCGGACGGTGAGATTCCCGCAGGATGCGTATGGTTCGACCTCCGGGACCCGAGCGCGGACGAAATCGGCCGCGTCGAGCGCGCGACCGGGCTCGCGCTGCCCTCGCAGGAGCAGATCCGCGCGGTCGAGATGTCCAGCCGCGTCCGCTTCGACGACGACGTGCTCCACCTCAACGTGCCCTACTTCACGCACGACGAAGACCAGCCGCCGACGCCGTTCGGCCTGATCGTCACGCCGAAGACGCTGGTGTCGATCCGCTACGCCGATTCGCCGGCCTTCGGCATCGCCGCCGAGACGCTGCGTGCGGCAAAGGAACGCAGCGGCACGACGGCCTTCACTGGATTGATCGGCGCGATCGTCGGCCAGATCGCCGATCGCATGGAGGCGATCACCGCGAAGACCGGCGCGCTGTCGCTGCGCATCCTCGGCGCGCAGAAACACACCACGCCGATGTTGCGCGCCACGCTGAAGGAAGTCGGCAGCCTCGAAAGCCACCTGACGCGAGCGCGCCTGACCATGACCGGCCTGCTGCGCATCATCGTGTTCGTGCACGAGAGCACGCCGGAATGGATCGACAAACCCGCGGCCGCGCGGATGAAGCTCGCGCACAAGGATCTGGACGTGCTGTGCGAGCTCGATGCCCAGCTGACCGACAAGCTGCAGTTCCTGCTCGACGCGGTGCTCGGCTTCATCAACATCGACCAGAACGACGTGATGAAGATCCTCACCGTGGCATCGGTCGCTTCGATCCCGCCGATCATCCTGGTCGGCATCTGGGGCATGAACTTCGTGCGCATGCCCGAGCTGAAATGGCCGTACGGCTATCCGATGGCGCTGACCGCGATCGTGCTCAGCGTCATCATTCCGGTGCTGTGGTTCAAGCGGCGCGGATGGCTGTGAGCGTGCGTGCCGGACGAACCGTTCGGTCCTGATGGACGTTCTTACCTGCTTGCTGTGACCGATCCCCGGAGCGGACGTGGGAGCGGCTTCAGCCGCGATGCTGTCCCGAAGGGAATCGCGGCTGAAGCTGCTCCCACGGCAAATTACGCACGCCGCGTGAGTTCGACCCACGCCGCGTAGGCGTGCAGGTATTTTTCGAGGAACGCGCGCGTCGACTCGCTGGACAGCTGGCCGGCTTCGTCGAACAGCTTCTCCACGCCGCCGATGTAGGCCTCCGGCTGCTGCAGGACCGGCATGTCGAGAAACACGAAGCACTGGCGCAGCTGATGGTTCGCCCCGTAGGCACCGAGCGCGCCCGGCGAGACGCTGATGACGGCGGCCGGCTTGCCGCTCCATACGCTCTTGCCGTACGGGCGCGAGCCGACGTCGATCGCGTTCTTCAGCGGCGCCGGCACCGAGCGGTTGTACTCGGGGGTAGCGAAGATCACGCCGTCGGCACGGTGCATGCGCTCGCGGAATGCCGTGTAAGCGGCCGGCGGGCCGGCATCTTCTTCGTCCGGGTTGTACAGCGGGAGCGCGCCGATCTCGACGATCTCCAGTTTCAGCGCCGGCGGTGCCAGAGCGATCAGCGCATGCGCGATCTTGCGGTTCCACGACGCCTTGCGCAGGCTGCCGACGATGACGGCGATATCACGGGGTTGACTCATCGACGCGCTCTCCTCATTGCGAAAGAAAATGACCAGGCATGAGCATGCCATGAAGACGTTGCCGCCAGGCAATGCCCGTAGGGGCTATGATTTCGACCCCTTCGCTGCCGACCGCCTCGCATGAGCTTTCCGCGCTACCTGCAACTCGACGTGTTCTGCGCGCGCGCCGGCGGCGGCAATCCGCTCGGCGTCGTGATCGGCGCCGACGATTGGGACGCCGCCGACATGCAGCGCTTCGCCGCCTGGACGAACCTGGTCGAAACGACCTTCGTGCTGAAACCGACGCAGCCGCAGGCGAGCTATCGGCTGCGCATCTTCACCCCGGCGAAGGAGATTCCGTTTGCCGGCCACCCGACCATCGGCAGCGCCCACGCCGTGCTCGAAACCGGCTATTCGGCGGCGCGCGACGGCGTACTGCTGCAGGATTGCGCGGCCGGACTGCTGCCGATCCGCGTCGAAGGCGAGCAGGATCAGCGTCGCCTGTTCGTGCAGGCACCGGCGGCGCGCGTCGTGCGCGAGGGCGTGCACGTCGAGCCGATTCTTTCCTATCTGCTGCGCGGGATCGCGCTCGGCGCGTTGCCGCCGGCCTGCGTCGAAGGCGGACGGCGCTGGTGGGTCGCCGAATTCGCCAGCGAGGCGGCGCTGCGTGGGTGGAAGCCCGATCATGCGTCGATCGGCACGCTGGCGCGCGAGACCGACACACTCGGCTTGTGCGCGTTCGCGCGCAGCACGAATGCCGACTACGACCTCGTCGTGCGCGCGTTTCCCGCCGGTGTCGGCATCGTCGAAGATCCCGCGTCCGGCGCGGCGAACGGCCTGATCGCCGCCTGGATCGCGCTGCGCGAACCAGAAGGCCCGCTCGCGCACGGTTACCGCGTCAGCCAGGGCCGCGAGATCGGCCGCGATGCGTCGATCACGATCCGCATCGGCGACGCCGGCGGCGGCAGCCATGTCTGGGTCGGAGGGCAGACGCACACGGTCGTCAGCGGGCAGGCCCAATGGCCGCATCGTTGAGCGTGTCGGCGATCGCTTGAGCCGGGTGCCGATGCTGCGTCGCGTTCACCAGGAGGCGTGGGAGCGGCTTCAGCTGCGACAAGGCGACGAGTATCGCGAGCCCGAACGTGCGTATCGCGGCTGAGGCCGCTCCCACGGGCTGCCTCTTCCAGAGACACGAAGACCCTGCCGCACCGTCCGGGGCCCCTCCCCGATGGCCGCGCGCAGAAGCGCGCCTGGCAACCGCTGCGACTCCGGCAGCGATATCGGCCAGGACCTTGCCCGTGGGAGCGGCTTCAGCCGCGATCCCGATACCTCTCGATGCATCGCGACGGGAGCCGCCGACACAAATCGTCGCCGGACAATCCCTTCGTGTTCCGGAGGAAGTGTTCCGGAGGCGGGGCTCTGGAAGTCTTCGCCGCCCTCGCCTTGTTTCAACCGCCGCGCCAGCGTTGCCACGCCCCACCAGGACGCAGTCTTCCCCCGAGAAGACTGCGTGAAGTTTAAACAGTCGCGTTAAAAATATTTGTCTATTTTCAACAGCAAACTGTCATAAATTGCTTCGCCGCCTGCGTGGAAAACATCGACAGGGAAGGACGTCCACGCTTCCCTTCGAAACAGGCTGGGCGATGGAGACGGCCGATTGTCCGGAGCGATCAATAAGCAAATGACTAGCTGAAACGGCGTGCCGTGCGGTTTTCGCGGCAGCATCTAAGCCGATGGCGGGGGGGCGACAAATGCGCCGCATTATCGGTGTCTGCGGTCGCCGCAAGCGCAATATCGGCTGGCGGGAAAGCACTGGGAAAATCTCAGGCAGCGGATCGGCAGCGTCGAAATCCGCGCAATAAAAAACCCCGGGTGTCGCCACCCGGGGTTTCCCCTATATCTTTAGAACGCCTCGCGGCTCAGAGCACCTGGACCTGGTCGGCCTGCATGCCCTTCTGGCCCTGCACGGCGACGAAGCTGACGCGCTGACCTTCCTGCAACGACTTGAAGCCGGTGCCCTGGATCGCACGGAAGTGCACGAACAGGTCGGGGCCGCTTTCCGGGGTGATGAAACCAAAGCCCTTGGCGTCATTGAACCACTTGACGGTACCGTTCTGACGATTCGACATCTCTGAAACTCCTGATGACACTGATGACATCGCGAAAGCGGAACATTCCGCATCGAGACTGGGTTGCAGGGAGCTAGCGAGGCGAAACGATGGAGCGGACCCGTCGGGACCAATCGCATCAAGGCCACGATTCACAGTGACCCTAGCAAACACAGTGGGCCGACTATACCCGCAAACTTGTGCGAACGCTAACTTTGTGTAAACCGGGGAACAATCGGCCTCAGAGGGGGTCGTCGGGCAGGTAGGCGGTCTGGTTGCGGCCCAGCGTCTTGGCCCGGTAGAGGCCCGCATCCGCCC
>Ga0207712_10001104_pt1 | contig 18879 bp, 38 predicted proteins | sample KBSS44metaG_FD_184402 | JGI IMG/M metagenome (GOLD analysis project Ga0207712, IMG submission 184402) | Switchgrass rhizosphere microbial communities from Kellogg Biological Station, Michigan, USA - KBS S4-4 metaG (SPAdes) (version 2) | ecosystem: Host-associated > Plants > Roots > Rhizosphere... | reverse complement strand
CTTAGCCCATCTGGCGCAGTCCCCGCTCCGCCGTCTGGTCTAATATTCACCCATACGGCCTAACCGCCGCCCCGAATATACGCCATGTTATCGCTATTATAAGCTCTCACTATACTTACGCTCCGATGTACCTCGTACCATTACCCAATCCTCGTAGTTCTTACTGAATGCCAGTCCTTTACCCGTAACCTGAAACCTTAATGAATATACACCCGTCCCAGGGCGTGATAGCCACGCCATTACTTTAAAGAATTGTGCAAGCGTAGCCGGTTCTTTAATCTCTACCATCATTTCTTCTTAGCCCTTCTTCCCGCATATCTCAAAGCGATAGAGATAGCTTGTTTCTGTGATTTACCTTCTTTACGCAGCGTTCGTATATTCCGGCTAATAACCTTCTTACTCGATCCGCGTTGCAATGGCATTACCCACGCCCTTTAAGCGCCACGATTAGCACGATTGTTAGTATCATCATTAATACCAACACCGCTAATACTAAATGTTCCGGCCACGTTAATCCCGACGCTTCCACCATAAATAGATTCTATATCCCATCCACACTATCAAAGTAACAGTCAGAATAAAAGCGCCTATTTCTGTGTAATATAGCATCGATAACAGACAACCCCCGGCGACCGGGCACGGCCGTTATCCGAGGGTCGTCCGTTTGGATAACCGGATAACGGAGGGGACAATTACCCAGCTACCCCGCCAGAAATGTAACGGATTGGGATCGGCGTTACATTCCCGCGCTTATTTTAACGGCGTCGCGGTGGGCGCCGAGGAGCGGCAGGGGTTTCCTTCGACTCCTCGGCTTCATCCCCGGTCTTACCCGTGTCGTCTTCAGACTGCTCATCTGAATCTGACTTTTCATCGGACTCCTCCGTTGGAGTCCCAATATCTGCTTTCGGTGCGTCTCTATCTACAGACGTTTCTGTGTCACTTGGACCGTAACTACCCGTTTCCCCTGAATCATATACGGATTCCTCGGGAGCAGAGTCACTGTCGGCCGTATCTGCACCGCTTCCGTATTCCTTCTGGAATTCCTCGTCTGTGAGGTGTCGAACACGTCCGCCCGGCTCGCGTACTTCCCAATCACCTTCCTCGCCAGTAACAGGACCATTGGGAGTGATAATAGTACGCTGTTCCGTAAGCTGTTCTGCCTGGACATCGCTAGGCTTCTGTCCGCTGTATTCCGAGAACCCCATACCCGTCTCCTCACTTCCAATACTTCATATGTAGTTTGGGCGTGGCCGCCCCTGCATTATTTCCGTCAAACACTCCACAATATTGTGGACCGAATGGACTGTTACCTACCATAAAACCGTTTAGGTATCCGTCCCGCATACTGTCGAGAAAGTTAGACGGTACAGATCCGCCTGGCAAAATACTAAGCCACCCGCCACCGCCAATGACATACGGATTATAAACGTTAGGAATGCCGCCCGGTGGTTCGCCAACGTATAGAAAGAAATCGCTTGTATTATGAAAGCCTAAGGTGACATATCCGTCATCCGTCGCCTGCCGCCATTGTAAATTCCATAAATACACTTCTGCGATCAGTACATCGGCGGCCGGTACGCCAATAAGGTCGTCTAGTTGCGTCTGATCGGCGGAGCTGAAACTAAACCATCCTCGTTGGTTACCTCTGCCATTCTGCCAGTCACCAGCGACCATATCGTTAATGCGGGAATCTGTCCGACGTGTGCCATCCCCGTTAAACGCGCGGGAATCGTTCGCCGTAATCGTCCATTCTTTCAACACTCGCGGCGGTACTCCGCTACCGATTACACCCTGTCCGGGATGCGCATACGGTGCCGTTCCGTGGTCTACCAGGACAAGCGACGCGCCCGTTCCCGGCGCCCATGTCCGCACGTTCGAGCCGTTAAGACTGGCCATAAACACGCCGAGTCGTAACCGTGCGGTCGCGCCGGACCAGAATGAGAACCGGAGCACAGTCTGATTAAAAATAGACTGTCGTAAGCCGTTAGCGACGATATCTGACGACGTTGTCAAGGCGGGCGGAGGATTGCCGAACGTCCACCGCATCTTAAATTCTACGGAGTCCGCACCGGTTTGTATATCGGTAGTGAGGTTAGTGAGAAACGCCTCATAATACCGCCCGGTGACGATGTCCGCGTCAAGCGACATCACCTGAATTTCCGAGGTCGTCTGTACTGTCGGATATCCGTTAATGTAAGCTATGACACCTTTAGGTAAGTTATTGAGTCGCGTGCCGAGGTCTTGTCCGGCCAGCGTAATAGTCGGAACCCACAGGTTCCCACGCAATCCGACATTATCGAATTCTGCCGCGCCATCGTTGGCAATACGCCATCCCGACTGTCCGGCCACATAGTTTTCTGATCTAATCCCGGTTCGGTTCAATTCCTCACCGGCGAGGATCGGGTTAGTAAACGCCATTACCGGCCGCGATTCTCCACTACACCCTGAATCAATAGCGACGCTCGCGCGCCTGGCGTTCCGCCAGTCCACACACAGATAAACCGGTCGAGCGTCTGCATTGTTATATCGGTTTCGTTGAAGTCCCTATTACCACTCCAAGTTCCCGCGACTAGCCGTGAATCAATTTCTGCGTTGAGATAAACCCGGGCATCCGAGTCTGCATCGCTGTCGGACGTAACAGTCATCCGGCGCACCCGCCACATTTCCCCGTAAACATTCGGACCAATAGTAATCCGTGCCGTCCCGGTTGAGTCGAATATCGCCGTACGGTTTGTGTCCAGCGGGAGGACCGCCATAGTTACTGTGCTGTGCTGAATTGTGAGAGCACGGCGAGGGTAACATTCCCGGCGACTCCGGTATCGGCGATAGCGTAGACCGGCGCCTCACCCGTGAACGAAACCTCGCCACCACCGTCGAGAGGGTATCCCGTATAGATAGACACGCTAGGATCAGGCCCAAGCCAAACCCGACTAGATGTCGAGCAATTCTTGACGTTGAGTCCCGACTGACCCTCTTTCCTATTAGCCACCATACTAGGCTGTGCAGCAGACGCGAACGCCTGCCATGCTCGCCATTGCTTATACTCGTGTGTTGCAGTGTCGACCACTCGGACAGGGACCGGATTAAGGTCCTCCTCAGGCGGTTGGAAAATGCCCGTGAGAACTGTTCCGTCCGGCGCCTCAATCTCATCTTCCACCACAGGAATTTCCTGCGGCGCCACACCGTGAAATTCCGTACCGCGATACGGAATATAAGGGATCGGCCGATCCATAATAGGAGCCATGTATTCCGGCGCACCGGTGACTTCCTCATTCGTATTATAGTTAGTAAATGCTCCCTCGTTAGGCGACTCACTTGGCACGGCTTGCCTCCCTATTAGCTAGCGCATATTCGTACAACAGAATGAGACCGGCGGCCGTGATAGCAGAAACCACGGCCGGAACCGATGAACCGGATAGCGCGCTTGTCATCCCACCGATTCCGAGCGTGGTGAGCACAGCCGCTAGTTCTCCCATACGCACATCTTGAACCATTCCCGTATCTTCCTCGGGATTGGCTGCGCTAATCTCTTGGAAGCGCGGCAAGAAATTCTGGAACAGTGTGAGCGACTGTGTCATACACAGCGTCGCCATACCAACGCCAGCAGAATCCATTAGATAGTCGGCATCCCACCTAACCCCGGTGCATTGGGGTCATAGTTCCGATACTCTTCTAGCGGTTGTCCCGGATCGGTCAGGCCCGGCCCTGCGTTCGGTTCTGTGTTCGACGTGAACGGCGGAGCATCGTTAGGATTACCACCACTCAACGCCAGCTTAACCGCCGCTAGCGGATTTTTATTCTTCAGCGATGCCCATACTAGAATGCCGCCGACGATGCCCGACAGTACAGCCGTGAGATCCATATTACTTACCGCCGGAGGAGAGTCCAAGTTTCGAGATAAGGCCCGGACCCTGCGCGCTCGGTGCCACGTAGATCGCACACGCTGCAAAGAACACCATAAACGCGAGTGTGTTAGCCATCTGGGCATCGGCGGCCGAGAGTAGCGCGAGGCATACCGCATATCCGCCCACCCCGATAAGTATTTTGATACTCAGCGGTTTCTCATTTGCCCAATGTCCGGCGACGACCACGGCGCCGGTCCCTACCGCTATCGTAGTCGTATTCACTTTATGACGCCCTTAGTCACCGCCAGCTTAGCCGCTTTACCTACCATTTGATCCGCTCCACTCAACCGCAATAGGGAGAAACCAATAAGACACGATCCGAGTATGAAGGCACCGATCCTCAGCCATAACGAACCGGATGTGAGTATCGAGAAAGCCTCCAAAGCGCTCCCAATCGAACCAAGAGCACTCGACTGTGACGCTCCCACGCTCGCATCGACTGTCGTATCCCCCACCGTCGCCGTAACCGACGCTCCAGCGTTCCCACCCTGCGGAGGAACCGGATTCCCCGCCGCTAACGTCGCGGTTGGCATCTGCGCCCGGTAGGTGCCAGACTTGTAAACGGTCCACGGGGTCCACTTGTTACCCGCTCTCGCATAAACGGTCAGCGCCATTTTAGCGTTATCAAGCGGGTTAAACTTATCCCCTTGATTAAGGAGCTGGCCATGTATCGTGTTGATCTGCCATAGTCCGTAATCTGTCGAACCGTTAGAGTTGCGGTTAGTGGCGGTAGTCTCCCCGCCCGACTCTGCCAACGCCACAGCCGTCGCAGTCGCGATCTGATCGGGCGAGAAACCGGCCGCCGCCGCATATCCCGCGATCTGCTGCGGCGTTAGTTTCACGTTCCGGGCGTCTCCACGGTGGGCAAAATCCGCTTCAGCTCCGCCAATTCGGCAGGCGGAACAAGCGTATTCGCCAGCGGATGACTCGTCAGTCCGCCGAACAGGATACACAACAGAGTATCGATGCGGACTAGCCGCTGCTCCATTGTGAGATCCTGCTGTGCGACTGTCTCCTCATTTACAGATGCTGTCACGGACAATAGATTTTCCACCCCACATAGATTAGGTTCGGATTCTTAATCATGCCTTTACTGCCGTCTGGCCTATTCACACCCACGCGGTTAGCGTTGTATAGCTTAGGCCATTCCGACCCGCGTCCATAGGCAATCGTGGCGATACCCCACAGCGTCGAGGCTTTAGTGGGCCACGGTGTTACCCATATCCACCGCCCGGTCGTCGGACGCGGTGCGGGCGGTGGCGGTGGCGGTGCCGGTGGCGGTGGCGGTGGTGGGTCCGGTTGCGGTTGGGGAATAACCGGAAGAGGTGGCGGATCGGGAAGCAATACCGGAGGCGCACCGTACTTCGCTAGCGCCACCTTAATCAGCGCATTCTCCGACAGACTCAACGGCTTAGATTGCAGATACTTCCGTACCGCCGTGTCTGCTAGCGCACCGTCGTATCCCTGCGCGATAAGATAGTTAACGCACGCCCGAGCCCATTCCTCGTTAGTGGTGAACTTATCATCGGCGACAGAATCACTCCCCGCCGGTGGCGCATTCTGAACCCATAGGCTCTGTGCGCCAGTACCCACACCGGGAACACCGCTCGTATCTTCTACTTGTACCGGCGCTTTCTTGTTCTTCTGCGAGGAGTAGAAGGCAATGCCAAGCCCACCACCCACTAGAACTACCCACGCTCCCATTGGCAGGGGGCCGTAGGTCTTTCCTAGGTCCATTTATCCCAGCCTCCACGTTGAATAGGAGGCGGGTGGAAGGTCATACGCGACGATGCGTCCGGGCGTAAACGATCCGCTTGGCGTCGGCATATCGATACGGTCGACGTCCCAAGGAACAGGATCGTTCCGGTAGGTATTGCGCCGGTACATCGGCGGCGCCATCCCCATAATTGCATACGTGCGCCGGTGATCCGCCATCGAGAAATGATCGCCGGTAAAGTACCGTTCGGTTTCCTGCCCGAATGGCCGCGTAAAGATGTAGTTATGTGGGCTCAGTCGGTTGGACGGTCGCGGTTCGTCCGGTCGAGCCGGTCTCGCCGCTTGGTTCTTATCGCGCGGCTTAGTTGCCTCGATACCGTCGGCGTCGAGGAATTCCTGTTGATGCCGCGCCATAAAATCCCGGCCCGGTCCTTGCGGACCTGTCCAGAATTGTTCGGGCGCTTGTCGAGGATCGGGACGATAATCCCGTGTCGGGAAATACAGTTCCCGCATCGGGTCGGGAGTCGCGCCCGGCACCGCATCGAGACGGGTAGCGTAGGCAGCGATAGGGGAATCGTGATGTCCAGGGCCGTCCGTTCCCTCGGTGGGAACGGCAAACGCTGGATTACCGGCGCCCATTTCATAAGCCGAGGGGATGCCGCCGGGCCGGAAATATACCGGCGGTCCCGCTGCCGGGCCGGTCACTTACCCAGGGCGGCGCGAATGCTACCGGCGAAAGCGTCCCCCATCGCCCTAATGACGGTAGCGCTTGTCTCACGACTCACGATCGTTGTTACCAGCGCAACCGTCACGATTGCGCCGAGGACATTAAACAGGCCCTCACCCATTGCTCTACTCCGTTCGATTCATCGGCCCATAGCCGCGCGCAGAGTACCGCCGAAAGACTCACCGATGGCGCGGATAACTCCGGCCGCTTGCGGACTCGACAGCACAGCAGTAACCAATGCCACGCTCACGATAGCCGCGAGGATTCCCCACAGCCCTTTATCCCCGCTCGCCATTAGCTAGGCGCGGCGGAGGATCGGCTAGCGATGAAACGCTGAACCCAGGGAATCACCAGGTACGCCATGAGCAGGCCGATGATGAAGCCCTTAATTTGAATACCGAATGGCAACATTAGGACCTCACCAACCCACCGGTTGCGCGGCTCACGCTCAGCCCTCGGAATCCTCGCCGGACTGCGATCAGCGCGACGAGCGACCCGAGTACGATTGCGGCTGCCGCTTGTTCCGTCGATAGTCCCTGACCTTTGAGCGGCTGAGTGGCGCCGGTCGCATTACCCGCATACGGTCCAGCGGTCGGATACACGCCTTCCCGTTCACCCGCATATGCCATTAGAGGAACACCGGTCCCGCGATAGCAACGTCGTTAGTGAGAACTGTGAGCACACCCGCGTTAGCAAATGAACCCTGCAATTCGAGTCGAGTCGAGCCGAGAGTCGGAAGCCACAGATCCCGGTTTTCCTGGCCGATAGACTGATCAAATTCGTGCGTCATGTCATACACGAACACGCCACTATCGAGCGACCCGGCCGCGTCCTTTGTCTCGGCGACTGTCACCGCCGAATACTGAGCACGTGCGCCGAAACCGGACCGGCGGAACATCTGCTCTTGGAGGAGAAGCTTAGACGCGGTATCCACCGCACGCGCGTCCAGGAATAGCGACATCGGGTCCGGCCAATCCGTCTGACCATTCACGCGGGTACCTGCCGCCCGGCGATGAATGAAAATCAGGTTACGGATGTAGTTACCCACGCGCGTGAGTCGCACCGTCTGCATCCCTGCGCCCACGTTATAAATCTGCGCGGACCAGAATTGCGTCGTGTTCATCGCGGGCGGAGTAACCTGGTTAGTCATACCGGCGACGGCGACCTCGGGCTGGTCCCACGCTTCGAGATAAACCTGAACCCGCACGGTCGGCTGAACGGTCGGCGCAGTCGTGTAGTACGGACCGGTTGCCGCGCCCGCACCGGACGCCAGCGAAAGCCGAAGCTTGAACGTTGCGGCCGCATTCTGGTTCGGAAGCGCGCCGAGACCATCCCGGCCGGACAGTTCGATCGGAATCCGCAGCGCGAACGTACAGTTACCATTCGCATCGATTGACGTCGTCGGTGCCATACGGGCATCCGCGCCGAGCGGATGCGCATATCCGCCCCACTTGTTCGCCAGATACAGTTCATAACCGGAGTTGAACTGTGCGATTACCGCGCCGTTCGGTTCGGTCAGCGCGATGTTCTGAAGAATCGAGAATGGCGCATCCTCGTATACCGCAGGGCTACCGGTACCGCCACCGGTGGCGGTGACGACGATAACGATAGACCGGATGTAGCCATAAGCCGGAATATCAAAAACACCGAGGTCCTGCGCTCCCGACGTTACAAGCTGCCTTGTGACGTCGATTCCGCACGGCTCTCGGTGTTCCATGCTCGCCCGGATGAACGGGACGATAGGCTGTACGTTCTGCGCGCTCTTGCCATTCTTAGTCGACTGCTGCGTACCGCCCGCAGTCTGCATCGTTGCCGCAGTGGGCACAGGGTACTCCTCGCGAGTTAGTGACGATTGGGGAGTGGCCGCCTCGCGATATTCAGTTATTAGAAAATGACCGCCATAGCCTGACCCCATGAATTGTCAGACATCTTAGCGGCGGCCATTCTCCAGAAGAACATGAACACGATCATTGAGAAACCGATCGTGAGGACATTGAGCGTGCTCGGAAGAATCACGCTGCGCTCACCTCCGTGGTGGGTTATCCGCAGATTGCGGCGTTACGCTACCCGGAAGCGGTGCCCGAGTCCGGTACATCTTTCCGGTGCGCGTGTTGACATATAGGCACTGGTGAGGTTCGAGATTCTGAATAACCATTTTCGCGACGTCGGCGTTAGCCGCGCCGAGGTCGCTCACCCGTCGCAAAGCCTCACGCTCGACCGTACGCCAGATAAAAAGATGTGTTGACTCGCCGTACATTTCGACCGGCACCCACGCGGGACGCTGCGTGCCGACAACAAAAGAAAGCTTATTGGACCGACCTTGCGTCCAATAGTCCATCATCAGGTCGCCTAGCTTAAGACGCTTAGTAAAGTAATATCCCTCGTCGACAACACATGTCCACCGACCGTCTACGAACATTTCGTCCATAGCGTGCCGGAACACTTCAGCTTGCTTAGTCTGCGCGCCGGTATGTTTGGCGTCCGGCCAGATCACCCGACGCGGAGACTTATCGGGGTCGACGTCCAGCCATTCCCGATACTCGTCATAGCCACTAGCGATAAGCTTATCGATCGTCTCATCACGTGGCTTAGTCACCAGGACAGCGACGTACGTACGCTTAGGCAGAATCGATATCAGTAGCGTTGTCTTGCCCTGCCCGTTCGGCCCGATCAGCGCCACGTGCTCGGACTGTCGCCAGTCAAACAACGGCCAGAATTCCGCCCACGATACGCGCGGCGCGTGCTGTGCCATCTGCGCGTCACGTTCGAGCCCGCTGTGTTGCACGGCGCGCAGGTGCCGACTACCGCGCCGGTTGAATCGCGGCGGAAGATCCGGCCGATCGGGGTAGCTCATCGTCTGCTGTATCCATTCGAGACCGGGTTGATCGTTTCACCGGCGGGTGCCGATGGTGTCGATTCTACCGGCTCGCGCGGTTTCGGTGGGAATAGAACCACCCCGGCAACGGTGAGGATAGGCAGGTGCGCGATCAAGAGCGGGAGGAGAACGCCCGTCTGCATCGCTTGCATGAGGTACTTACGGACGCGCTTATCGACCTTAGCGGCGTTGTCCCATGCTTTCGCACAGTTTTCCGCATTCTGCATAATCGACGTGCCGAGCGGCTGGCTCAACGGCATCACAACCGCAGCCATAGTCATATAAGCTTCGGTGATCGGTTTGACGAATACACCGGGCTTATATTCGAAAGTTATTCCCTCGTCCGCGCGCACAAAAGTGCGCGGTCCCGGTTCCGCCGTCGGCGTGGTGGGCCGTCTCATACGACGGCGAGGAGGTGACTCCTCACCCACAGCCTTACCGGCGGGTGCGGTCCCGCGCGTATCGGGTTTCTCGTCAGGCTCTGGTTTCGGCTCGACCTGCGCCAATATTGACAAGTCGAGCGGAGTGTCAGTATCCGTCATAGCTGGTTCGAGAACCATCGGTCCGCGAATGACAATTGCTCACGCGGCTTATCGTCACCCCCGTCGCTGTCCTGCTGCTTCGGCGGATCCTGCTTATTCTGCTCCTGTTGGCCGCTATTACCCTGCTGCGACTGCTGCGACTGTTGAGCACCCTGGATAGCCTCTTTAAGCGCGCTTACCACTTGCTCAGGCATCGCCCGAATAGCGGTCACCAGGTCCTCATCGTCGCGATCCCTCCGCGACGACCGACCACGATAATCGTCGTCCCGATCGTCCCGATATCTGTCACGACTACGCGGAGGCGGATCGGTCAGCCATGCCGGAGGCTTGTTGTACCAATCCGGCGGTTGTGTCGATCCCGTCTGCTCCGTCATGCGGTGCCCTCGCATATCTAGCCGAATATGAATCCATGCCCGAACGCGCTCAAGGCCGTCACCTGAACGGGCTAAGAAGAGTGCTCGAACGGCCGCAGCGGCGGGGCATGATCAAGTGGGAGGCTGGACTCGGCGAGGCGGCCAGCCGACCGAGCCCGAGCCCACTGACCATCGTCCCATATGATCATGGGTTAGCCCAGCATTTCTACGAGAAGAATGGAACGGGAATATGCCACCCACTAACCGCCGTGCGCGGACCCATCGGACATCCGAACTCCCGGACGGACCGCGCTCGTTTAAAGAGCGGATGGCGGCTGCGAAGCGTCCGGCAGAAGCGGCCGATGACGGTTTCCGTGAGGTCGCGAAGGACGACCGGCTCGACTACACCGGTTTTCCGACGCTGTTCGTCCGGTGGGAGTTGAAGGACGAGGCCACCACGTACAACGGTAAGACACACGCGCGGGTGTGGGCAGAGGTCGGAATGCCCGAGGAGCCCGAACCGGCTAAGATCCGTTTCTGGGATCACGGCGGGACGTTGGGCGACCAACTCCGCGAGTTCGAGCGTTGCGGTACGCGCGGGAATGTCGCCGGAATGCTCGACGCGCGGGAGTACTTGTTCGGTGGCGGTGTCGGCTATGAGTACTTCATCGCCGACCTCCCGGAGGATGCGCCCGCGCTGGAAACCGTCACGGAGGACGCGCCCGGTTACTAATAATGGGCGCTGAACCGTAAGGATAAGGGTCGCCGGTTGAGAAACCGGCGGCCCTTTCCTGTTCACCCCCGTTTACCCCAATCAAACGGGAGTTATCCGTGACATATCCCGACGATGAGTCGTATGAGTTCTTTCTGCAAGATGAATTGTTCGACGCCGAACCTGGATTGCGCGACGATGCGGAATTCCGCGGTTTGTTACACGACCTATTCGATTACGACCTGGCTAGCACATTCGATGAAGGCGCGGATGCTATTTGGCAGGATCTCCACGATTACCTAGAAGACCATTACGGTCTAGAGCTAGACGACTATTTCGATTGGGACGAATGGCGCGACGAATATAGCGCGGCCTAATGCGGTACCCGGACCGATACCGCAAGGGCTACACGCCAGCCGAGCGGAAAGAGGCGGCCAAACGGGCGGATCGCAAGAAACGCGAGAATAAGACTCGCGCTAAAACGGTGATTGTGTGGGATGGCGAGGGGATGAAACTATCTGGACAAGACAAGGCGCAGCATTACGTATTGTTTGGCTGCTCCGCTCGCCCGGATAGCCCGCTTGTTATTGAGAAGCCTACGCAACGGCTGACGTTTGTAGAGATAGCGGATTATTGTATCGAGGTAGCGGAAGCCTACCCGAACGCAATACACCTCGGCTATTTCTTTAAGTACGATCAGAATATGATTATTTGGGATCTCCCGTGGCCTGCCAAACATGCCATTTACGATCGCAACGGTTGTCGCGTGAGACGGAACGGAAAGAGCTACATAGTTAAATGCATCTTCGGCAAGACGTTGCGCATCACCCGGATAGCGGGCAATAAGAAGGTTTCTATCCTTATCGAGGATATCGCGGCATTTTTCGGTACCTCGTTCGTGAAAGCCTACGAAAGCCTATTCCCGGTTCCGACCGATCCCGAGAATTGGGCTATCGTCGTAGAAGGTAAGAAACAACGCGCGGACACAATGTTTGAGGATATGCCCGATGTGTTGAGGTATTGGCGGGCGGAGATTTTGGCTTTACGTGAGTTGGCTGAGGAATTCCGACGCCTCATGTTTGACGGTGGCTTTATGCTTACCGAATGGTACGGACCGGGTGCACTTGCTAACTACATTCGACGCCGTCACGGATTGGTAGAGCACGAATGGGGCGGTAAAGAGGTTAATATGCCGTCCGCATTACATGAGGCAGTGAAAGGAGCGTTTTACGGTGGCCATATCGAACAGTTTAAAGTGGGTGTCGTTAAAGGTCCCATATACCAGTATGATATCAATTCTGCATATCCTAGTGCATTCCGCCACGTTCCTACACTTTCAGAAGGCGGACGATGGCGGAACGTGGGTGCTCTTGATACCGAAGAATTCTGGAAACGGAAAGACTTACGCCTTGGTTTTACTGTCTTTCGAGTCCGGTGGAAAGGCAAGAGTAGTAATCCTGAATTTCAGTTTATGAATAAGCAAATACAACCGTTGCCGCACCGGTCACAAAGAGACGTGATTAGCTATCCGCACCGGACGGAGGGGTGGTATTGGGCACCGGAAACAAGTACGGCAATGGCGTATGCCCGTGCTAATAAAGATGTGGAATGTGAAATACTCGATAGCTGGAATTGGGAACCGAAAGAGCCGGTACGGTTTCCGTGGGAAGAGTTAATGGAAGACCTGTATGCCGCACGATGCAGATTGAAAGCGGAACGCAACCCCGTACAAATGGGGTATAAACTCTCGATGAATTCGCTTTACGGAAAGATGGCGCAGCGAGCGGGCGGCAAGGATAAAGCGCCATCCAGCCACACATTACCTATTGCCGGATATGTCACGTCGTGGTGCCGATCGCAGGTAATGAAACTCATGTTAGCGTGCCGACCCGGTACGGTTATCAGCGTGGAAACCGACGGAGTATTTACCACCGAACCGCCGGAACGGTTGGGCGCACACTTCCCCTTGTCCGACAAATTGGGTGAATGGGGAATGAAAGAATTTGACGAAATGGTCAGCGTACAGAATGGCGTGTATCTGCTGCGTAAAGGCGAGGAATGGGAACCGCCGAAGTCACGCGGAATACCCGCCGCTGCGATGAACATTAACGCCATTCTCGCCCATTTCGAGCAGTGCACCGGTAAACGTTGGCCGCCATTGGTATTCAAGAATAAAGAAGCGTTTATCCAATTGGGCGCGGCCATTTCTCGGGCAAGTCACATCAACGTGCGCGGCCGGAGGACCGTGAACCCGATCAAAGCGCGTGCGCTACACTGCACGTGGAAAGTCGACCCGCGCGAGGTTGATCTAGAAGGGCATAGCTCGAAACGCGCACACTACGCGGCTACGTGTCGCCAGTGTTTGAAAGAGATACCGATAACGGAACAAGCGCACGATATGGTTATCCATTCGGAAGCCGATAAGAAAGACAGCGGCCCGGATGATTGGATGTCGAGTAGTTATACCCTACCGTGGGAAAAGAAGGAGAAAGAACAATGGCGGCTAGAGATGGAAAAAGACGGTATGTTTCACGTCGACGGGGAGATCAGATAACCGCGCCGCGTATTCGACCGGGCGAAACGTCCAATACGCAATTTGATTGTGGATGCTGGAAGCATCTCGACGGTCGGCACAATCCGGGCGAGGAAATGTATTGCTATTTCCACAAGCGGATTGTCTTTATCACCGTGTCCATGACGGAATATGTTGTGGATTGTCTCGGATGTTCGTTCCGACGTCGACACGGACAGAACAAAATCGGCGCCGAGACGCAAGCGGCCCGGCACGCGCTCACCCGCAAGCATCGCGTCGTGATCTTCTACGGCGCTAAACAAAGTGCGCAGTTTGGGAACCAAACCGGACAGCTCACGCTCGACGCGGCCGAACCGCCTCCGTTCTAGATGTCAAGAGATATCGCCAGATATCACCCGAATGCGAGAAAGGGTTGATCTTGAAACGCACGTAGGGTAAGGTGGGTACGACTAAGGATCTTGTTAGCGGGCATCTGAGGGCCGTTTAGGACTATGATCGTCGATCTTGGCTAGGTCACAGTTCTATAAACGACACCCGTGTAACTCGATAAGCCCTCGTTAGACATCTCGATATCGAGAGAGTAAGATGGAGCTATAAGCTCCAAACGATCAAGGAAATGAGGCGGCCATGTTCATCAACCCGGATGGCACACTGTGGGCAGAGTACGGAGCCCGCGTGCAGATCACATCGTACGACTACCCGAGCGACAGCGCGGGAACAATCATCCACGACTACCGCGACGGCCGGTGGCTTGTCCTGCTGGATGCAATGGACAACACTCCCGCCATTTTCGACGTGAGCGACTTCGACGTGACACAGTCGCCCGCCGAGTCCGCATACCGGCTTACGACGCGGTGGAGCGTTGACGAATGCCTCACTAATATGATCGCGATCGCGGACGCGGTGACCTCACGCAAGGGCATCACGATCTACTCGTCCGCTCTCGTTTTCGAACTGTACCGGCTCAACTACTACGCAGAGTCCAGCGTCCGGCAGTGCGCCGAGGCGGGATGGTTCGCGGATGTCGACCCTGACAAGTACTCGCACGATGAGGATTGGGGCGCGCCCATTCCTAGCGGTTGGGACAAGATCTGATGATGGAGAAGAAGTACAACATTGACATTACGTTTAAGACTCCCAAACCAATGGGACAAGAAGTCGGCATGAAAATGTGGGAGTATGCGACACACTTCCGCTCTACGGGTCCTCGCACCTACCGTTACAGCGCGGTTATTGTTTCCACTCCCGTGGGGAGTCTCGATAGCGCGCTTGATTACGTGACCGAAAGTCTGCGAAACACGCTGGCCGAACACGGTATAGAGTCGGTGGAATTTCTCGACATTAGGGCACAGGTGCAGTAATGGACGAGACATCGCGCGAATTGCTCATGCACGTTATCGACCTCACGGACTCGGAACAGATCGACCAGTTTATCAAGTATTGCCGCATGATTGAGAGCATGAGCGCGCGGTCGTTTCCGTTGCGCTCTATCCGTGTGGGTATCGACCCTGTCGACGACGGGGTGAAATTCAGCGTGGATTACTCGACGTGGTCGCCACCGATTACCGGCACAATTGAGAATGAGGACTGACATGGATGACGTGACAATGCTGCAAACCCTCAACGAATACGGCGAGGATGCCGCATCGGATTACAACGACGCGGAAGAGGTAATGGGCTGGTTTGGGTGGTCGATTGACGACGACCATATCCTTACCGTCACATTCCGCGATGACAACGACAACGAAGACAAGGTACGTTGGAAGCTGGTACGGACATGATTAACCCCGAGTCGCACCCGTTCGAACCTGGCACTATTGCGGCATTAAAAGCTGCAATGGTGCACGCCATTGCTAAGCACGGATGGGACCAAACTCCGCTTAACCCTTGCAGGAAAGACACCGATAACCTTCCGATTCTTGTCGAGGAAATCGGCGAGGTCGCGCGGGCAATGACGTACGACGAGGGCAGTAACGATGCGCTTGTTAAAGAGTTATTGCAGACTGCGGCTATGGCGCTTTCGTGGGCGGAAGCAGTGGATATCCGTATCGCGGCGGAAAACACCCGCCGAAAGGCTACAGAGATTTTGGAGGAAATGCACAATGGCTAAAGACGAAACGCCCGTGCCGGTGCACATCAAGCCTGGCCAAGTAATTAAGAAGAAAACCCGCCAACTTATCGCCCAGAAAATGGTCGACGAAGCGATGGCTAAAGGGTGGTACGACACCGCGCAGAATCCGCGTATGCCTGACCAAGAAATCGCGATCGATTTCCACGAGCAATTGCTCACGGTGACGCGCACTATCCGTGACCGTGAGGGCAAGGAAAAGCTTGTGGATGAGGTCGCGCAATTGGCGGCGCTTTCCGTTTCGTGGCTGCAAAATCTGACTTACCAAACGAATAAGAGGTCGTGGTCATAATGACGAGTCCGAGAATCATTGTTCGGGAACCGCTCGACGCCGATGTGATCCGTAAAGCGCTGTCGTGGTATCTCGACGCCCGTAAGCGGCAATACCACCGCGCGGCTGCGGAAGCCGACACGGAAGGCGCATTGCAGCTATCCATCTCTTATGAGTCGGATAAAGAGTACGTCTGTGGTTTGCTTCGGGCGGTCGGAGACGGTACGATGGTGCCACAACCGGACAACGGCACTGAGAGTAAGGATAACGACGATGAGTGAACCCGCTGGCAACGGCCGCCCGTCCCTCGCGGACCTGGCAAAGAACGTCAAGAGCACGCGCATCCGCACCGGGTCGGCCCGGACCGGTCTCGAAAACCCGTTCTTGCAGGCGGTGCGCGACTCGCACGACGCCGACCGTAAGGAGCGCGACAGCGGGTGGCAGGTGCTCGACATCCCGACGACGATGCTCGACGAGATGATCACCAACATGCGCGCGCTGTCGACCTGGTTCGGTGAGGTCGGCGAGAAAATCGGCGTTCACATGCGTATCGAGTTCATGCCGGACCCCACTAAGGACCCGGAAGACGAGAACAATTGGATCGAGGTTGGTCCGAGCCGTTTCGACGAGATCCCGCGCGACGACCCCGAGCAGTACGTCGGATTCAAGTTCACCGGTCGGGACCGGATGAAGCGCGGACGTCGTCGGCAGGTTCCGGCGCAGCAGGCAGCGGCCGGGCTCGCCAGCGAGCCCACCGAGGAGCAGCAGCGCGAGGACGAGGAGACCGAACTACAGCCCGTGTAATTCGGGTACACTGAGCGGCGAGGGTCGGGCGGGTGATTGGGGTCCGCCCGGCCCTCGCCCCCGTTTATTGGAGTGATATGCACCCGGACGAGTCGGCACAGTTGGCAGCGGCACTCGCCACCATTGCCCAAGCCCAAGCGGAAATTATGTACGCGCTCACGTTCCTCGCGATGCACCACGGCGATACGCTTCCGGGTATCCGCGAGTCTGTGGACAAGTATTCAGAGTGGCTACAGGCACAGCACAGCGTCATCGTGGAAGCGGAGCAGTACACACCCCGGACTATCGTCATCGTTCCACCGTTGAATCTCGACGTGTTATAACCGGATTAGAGGCGGCCAAAATGGTTAAGTACAAGAGTGAGTGGAAGGACGTTCGAGCGGCGTTCTGGACGGGAGTCCTCCTCGGGTTCATCGTCGGCGCGGTTATTCTGGGCGTGTGGCGATGAGCGCACCCAACCCCCATACCCGCCCGACAAAGCCACAGCGCGGCCGGTTGGTATTGAAGCCATCGGATATCGACTCCCACGAACTGGAAGCGATAAAGGCGGAATTGGCAGACCTGCGAGCGGCGCATAACGACCTGGTGTGGAAGATTAACGCGCAGGGCCGTTGGCTCAACACGTTCGCCCAAGTATTCCGCAAGACATTGCAGCACGCGCCCTGGCGTTATTGCGCATGGGTGCTACCACTTCCGCTCCCACCATTTGAGGAGCACGGCGAATTGGCTTATCTCCAGCTTAAGGACGCTAAGCCCATGCAACGGGGTGAGTCATAATGGCTGAGATAATCGCTGCGGGTTTCGACTTCGATAACGCGCGGAAGAATGCCAAGTATCCATATGAGGATTGGTTTAACGGCAAAGTCTGGAAGATTAAGCGGGGCGAAGACTTCGAGATCACAGCCAAGAGTATGCAAATCAACCTTTACGCGGCGGCATCGCGATACGACCTGAAACTACGCACTAAGCTAGTCGGAAACGACGAGATCATCATCCAGGCTGTGGAATGGGATGATGACGATGAAGCGTAAGTGTAACGGGTGTCAGCAGCGTAAAGACAGCTATTGCGAAACGCCCGGTGGCGGTAGTTTGTGCTCTGGGTGTGCGGCATCATTCGGTATGAAAGGACACGGACCGAATAGGGCGGAAGCCAACTCGGCCGCGTGGAAAGCCAAGCCATGCACGCATCAAAGCGTGCGCTATGCCTACACGTCGCGGTTCCTCACGAACTACCAAATCAGCATATGCACCCGCTGCGGTAAAGAGGTTACGCGGCTGATTGTAGGTTACCACAGTAAGGGTAAGAGATGAGCGCTAACGACACGTGACGCATGTATGCGCCCGCTGCGGTCGGTGCATACAACGCGGAGAATGCATGTTCTGGCGATGCGTTACTGCGCCGCCACATCATGCGGACTGTTGCTCTTATCTGCGGAACTGTTGGGAGTGCGGGCGGCCGATAGCGATTATCTGTTTACGCGGACAATGTCAGAATGGTATGCCACATCATCGGATGTGCTGCCCCAATTGAAAGGACGCCATGACAGAGCATATTTGGATCCCTGGTGACTTTCAACGCGACCATTTGTTAGAGCAACATAACCGCGAGCACGTATGGATTGCGGCAGCGGTATTCCGGGTGAGCGCCGAGTCGTTACGAGCTAACTGTAATGGTACCGGGGAATGCGAAGGTGTGGATACTACGCACCTGGACCACGAAAACCTTACGGGTATCGAGGTCGGTTGTTATGTATGCGAACAACCGTTTACCGTGCGGCTGAGCTATCGTAAATGTACCGGGGAACCGCGCTAGTGAATGTTGACGAAGGATTAGGCAGCTTCGAGTTATTTATCGGAGTTTACGCATGTTTGATTGCGGCGGTGTTTGCGCTTTATGAAGTGAGACAATCGGGGGATAAATTGTGGTGGAAAATAGCGGCGGTGGAATGCGCGATAACCGGAGCAATGCTCATGCTGTGGTTAACGGTCGCGTTACTTATTCGAATAGTCGGCCTAATGTTTGGCGCAGGATAGGGAATTGGGTAATCGTCGTAATATGTGGCGCTGTATCCATTGGGCTAACGGTGTGGGTTATTGTGGCGATTGTCGCAGGTGTTATTGCCTGGCTATCGTGATATTAGTCGCGTGGCTATTGGCGTTTATAACGGCGACTGTTATCTGTAGCTTAGCGACCCTCTTATCGCTGTTTATATAACGTTTTAGTCCATTGTGGACCGGGCGTTCTCACTGAGTGGAAATGATCGCACGTATGTTCGAATACTGTAGCGATACAGTTGATCTATGGCTCCGGCG
>Ga0207712_10001102_pt1 | contig 18895 bp, 20 predicted proteins | sample KBSS44metaG_FD_184402 | JGI IMG/M metagenome (GOLD analysis project Ga0207712, IMG submission 184402) | Switchgrass rhizosphere microbial communities from Kellogg Biological Station, Michigan, USA - KBS S4-4 metaG (SPAdes) (version 2) | ecosystem: Host-associated > Plants > Roots > Rhizosphere... | reverse complement strand
ACCGAAAGAAGGAAATAATAAGTAGGCAAAACGTGATACGGGAATTTCCTTTACCCAATGCTGCACATAATGCACCAGTGTTTTAAGCAACACCGCTACCAGGCCCGATACAAAACCTGTAAGCGTGGCTATTATCATTATAAACTGTACCCTGGTAACCCGGCTGCGAAGCTGGTTGATGATGACCTGGTACAATGATTTTACAGAAGCCAATAATAAGCGGTTTAGTGAACAACTGGGATGCTGCAAATATAAGGCCCCGTTGGCAAACCAGCATTGCCAGAGATGGTTGCCGCATTTTCTGGTATTCGTTCTTCATTGCCGTTTAGCAGGATTCCGTTACGCAACACACAGTTCGTGGAAATTGACCCATTTCTTAATAAGCAGGTTGATAAACCGTTTCAGGTAAATTTCGTTCAGAAAAACATTGGACCAGTTATCGAACCTCCGGCACTGAACACCCAGGTAAAAGAAATAAAGACATACGGCCGCGGCGGGCACGAGTTCCTGCTCTTCTTTTGTTATTGCATTTACAGATGCGTATCCGGCGAGAAAACTTTCTTTTTTCAGGTTAAATTCCTGTTCATCTTTTTCAGTACTGTATAATTGCAGAATATAATAAGCTATATCCAGTACCAGCCATCCGTTTCCGCAAAAATCAAAATCAAAAACAGTGATATCATCGTCATCAATACTTATATTGTCGAACCAGATATCAAGATGCACCATTCCTTTACGTAGCTGATTCTTATCTGACTTATTTAATACAGCCAGCAAATATTTTTTCAGGGAAGCCATGTATATCATTTCTTCTGTACCGGCAGGTAAAAATTCAAGCAACCGCTCAAATGGCTCTTCCAGCAATACCTGTGGCGTGTACCTTGTTCTTTCCAACTGAAGTTCGTGGGTAACCTTGTGCATCCTGCCCATAATTGTACCCAGTTTCCGGTGCAAATCAACGGGAATGTTCAGCATTTTGCCACCTTTTGCAAAAGAGAATAATACCCCAAACCGCCATCCTTCGGGTGCCTGCAAATGCTGTATATAGTTTGAAGCTTTATCGGGCAACGCATGCGATACGGGCAAATCGTTTTCTTTTAACCTGTTTACCAGTTCTATTTCGGCTGCTATCTCCTTTTCCGTTCTCCAGTTAAGACTATAAACACGAAAAATATACCGGCCACAGCCCGCCGTAACCAGATAAGTATCACTGATACCGGTTTTTAAAATACGGGCTACCGTGTCTCCTTCCAGTTGGTAATTTCTTTTTACAAAGCCGGCTATATGAAAAGGATGCAGGGTAGAATTGGAGACCGGAAAAACATTCATTGTTTTTTGAATTAACATATAAAAACGCAGACAGCCTGCAATTACCAGCTTTTATTTTTTTCTTTTTGAAACAGCATTACCGATTGCCGATGTAACCTCGTCATCGGTTCTGCGCAACTTCATTTCGCAAATTGCAATCAGTTCGTTGGCCTGCTCAATTTTTGCGGCCAGATCTTCCAGTTGTATGTCTCCTTCTTCCAGTTGTGCAACCAGCTCTTCCAGTTTTGCAAATGCCCCGGTGTAGTCCATTTCATTTTTCATTGCTGCTTTTTTTTGTTACCGTACTGTAAATAATTTCATCCCTGAGCAGGGTCTGTAATTCATCCTGTGCCCGGATAATTTTTGGGTCAGTAACTATCTTATTGTTGATCATAACAATTGCAAACCCACGGTTAAGTATAACCTGCGGACTTGCCAGTTTCACCATTCTCTGTGCATGCGCCAGTTTTTCCTTTGCCTGTTGAACCTGGTTTTTAACCAAATCAAAAAACCTTGTTTTAAGTTCAATCAGGTTGTTCTCAAACTCAAAATTATGATCCACAAAAAGTGCGGCTACCTTGGTAGGTGTTTTCTGTTCTCTCGCCATCAGGTCGGCAATACTTTGGTTCCTGTCGTGGCCGATACCCGTGAATACCGGCAGAGGAAAATGAGCAATGTACCTGGCCAGTTCATAATCATCGAAGGGTTTGAAATCTGTTTGCGATCCACCGCCCCGCACAATAGCTACCACATCAAAATGCAAACTACTTTTTTCAATCAGTGCAAGTTGTTCCGCAATTAATATATGCGCGTTTTCACCCTGTATAGTAGTAAGAAATTCGGTTACAAAAAATTTGTACTGGTGCTTATTTCTGGCTGTTTCCTGCTGAAAATCGCGTTGACCGTCGGAATTGGGCGCTGTAATAAGCGCAATGCGTTCAATAACGGCAGGAAGCGGCAGGCGGTTGTTGAATGTTCTGTAAACACCGTCAAATAACTGAATGGTACCCGGGTTTTCTTTTAGCAGGCGGTCGAGTGTTTGTTGTCTTTCCAGCTCAAGCGTGCCAAGCGTGTGCGCAGTGTCTATCTGAACAATATCAAGGTTAAGCCCGTATACTTTATGAAACCTTACTTTTACCCGGCAGGTAATTTCAATACCATCTTTAAACACCTGCCCGGTAAATTTTTCAAATTTCTCAATCTCAGCATAAGCGCTTGCCCAGAAAACGCCTTTCATTTCCGCCGTCTTACTACCATTTTCGTATTCTTCCAATGTTAAATAACAGCGCCTGCTGGACGTATATTTTTTTACGTTCATTATCCTTGCCGCTACCCAAAACATTTCTCCTTCAAAACTGGTTTGAATAGCTTCTTCTATTTGTTCAACAAGTGCCGAAAGCTTTATTTGTCCTGTCATTTCATTCAAAAATAACCGAAACTTTTTAAACCTTTGCCTGCTGCAGGTATACTTCCAGTTTTTCAATATTCTGTTTCAGACCTTCATCTGCTTTGAAAGTCTTTATTACCTGTTGCAACTGCTCTGCCGCGTCAAAAAGCATGCGCCAGGTAAGCAGGGTCTTTTTGCCTTGTTCGGCAAATGTAACGGTGGCAGTAAAGTGCGGGCCGGTTATATGTTCAAAAACAATGCGTTCTGGTTTTACTATTTCTTTGTAAATACTTTTGTTTTTATAGTCGGTACCATCGGGACCGTGCATAACAAAATCCCAACAGCCACCCGGCTCAACTTCCATGGTATTGATGGTATTGGTAAAGCCATTTGGCCCCCACCAATTTTTGATGTGTTCAGGCTTTGTCCATACTTCCCATACCAGGTCTCTTGGGGCATTTAAAACTCTTGTAATGACGAGTTCGCGATCAGTCATGTTATTTTTTTCGTTTTGTCTTTCCATTTTTTTTATTTTTTGATTGTAACTTATCAAGATATGTTTCAAGTGAATCCAGGGTCGATTCAAAAAATTTCCGGTATTGTTCCACCCAAACGGATACTTCATTTAACTGGTCCAGTTTTGCCTGGCAATAGCGCTCCCTGCCACTTTCTTTAATTGTTACAAGACCACATTCCGTCAATATCTTAATGTGTTTGGAAACCGCCTGCCGGCTGATGCCAAAACTGTCTGCTACGCCGTTCAGCGTTAAAGATTTGCCGGCAAGTACATGAATAATTTCCCTGCGCGTAGGATCGGCTATTGCCTGGAATACATCTCTTCTCATTTACTAATTTATTTATTGGCAACCGTTCGGTTGCAAAGATAATGCAATCGTTCGGTTGCGCAAAATTTATTATAAAGTGGCTTTTTTGCAATCCATGCAATCCTGACGCATTAAATACCAAATGTTATTGTTTGCAAATTTTGTATATTTAGTAACTGCTGCATGCGTGCAGGGGTATACACTGCATTTACTTACAATCTATACAAAATGAGCAAGGAACAAATCAGGGACCTGGTCCTGTTTCTGCAACCTTTTGATAAAGAAATCCGCGAGACGGTATTTTGGTTAAGGGAATTTGTATGGGAACTTTATCCCAAGACCAATGAATTGATCTACGATAATTACAATGCGGTAGCTTTTGGCTGGTCGCCTACTGACCGGGTAGGACATACATTTTGTTCCATTGCCATTGGCAGAACAAGTAAAAATATACATTTCGGTTTTTACTGGGGCAATGAAATAACAGATCCCAAAAAAATGCTGCTGGGCGAAGGCAATCAATACCGCTATATTTTGGTGAAGGATAAAAACGATTTTCCAAAGACATATATCAAAACACTGATGAAAGGGGCCTATGCCAATTCTTTGGCAAAAGTGAAAGACAAAAAGCAACTGATGGAAGGCGCTACTATCGTAAAATCTATCTCTGCAAAAAAGCGGACGTTGAAGAGCAAGGCTACCAAAAAGAAAAAATAAAAAGAGATTTCAAAACATGAAATCTCTTTGATAAAACAAACAATTGATTGTCATGCCTTCTTAATAAGGCTAATTACAAATAGTAATAGCCATGCACCGCCAGCCGCAATAAATATCTGCCAAAGCAATCCGCCACCACCTATACCCAATTTACCGGCTACCCAGCCACCTACAATTCCACCAACAATTCCTGCAATAATATTACCGATAAGTCCAAAACCTGCGCCCTTCCACAGTTGACCGGCCAGCCAGCCGGATATTGCACCGATTATAAGAAACCATAATAATTCCATATTTGTTTGGGTTTAGAAGTGAATAAAAAAATGACATACTAAGATAATGAAGATTAGTAGCTATGCTATAGCTATCCTTACATATTGTTTTTTGGTATATAACAGTGCATAAAAAAAGCAACGGGGGCTTATTTAAAGTCCCCGTTGCTTTATGCCGATGATGATACGATTTATTTACCCACTTCTTCTATAACATGCCCTATACAACCATTTGGCATTTGAATATGCAGCAATGCGGCAAGTGTTGCGGCAATATCTGTCATATGTGTTTCGCGGTTGGTTTTGCCAGGTTTTATATTCCATCCATAAAACAGCAGCGGTATATGTGTGTCGTACGGATTCCAGGTGCCGTGGGTAGTGCCGGTTTTGCTATAGCCTTCAAACCATCCGGCTGCCAATATTATCTGCACACCTCCGCTTCGTTTAAAATTATAGCCATTTGCAATCATTGTTTTTATAGGTTCGGGTATGGGCGATTTGCCCAGTTCGGCCACATCTACTGCATAGCTGATGCCGGGCTGTTGCTGCAGGTAATCGGTTACTGCTTTTTTTATGGCAGTGTAGTCAAGATGTTCGTTATAAATTTTTGTAAGATTAAAATTTACCTGGTAGTTCATGATAGAACGGATTAGTCCCGGCGCATTAAATTTGGCAGCCAGTATTTTATTCAGTGTATCTGCCAGCGGCCTGGCATACCAGAAATCTGCCGGCAGGTTATGCTCCTGCATAAAACCAATTGCGTGAGCAGCGCCGTGATCAGCTGATAAAAAAACAAGGTACTGGCCCTTGCCAATTTCAGCGTCCAGTAATTGAAAAAAAGAAGCCAGTTCCTGGTCAAGCCGCAGGTAAGTATCTTCCACTTCAATTGAATTGGGGCCAAACATATGGCCTACGTAATCAGTAGAAGCACAATTGATGGTTAAGAAATCAGTTGCTGTACCACGTCCAAGCTGGTAGGCATCGAGTGCTGCTTTTGCAAAATCAAGCGTTAATGAATTACCAAAGGGAGTAGACCGGAAGCTGGCCTTGTTTTGTTTGTATATTTCTTTAATAGCATGCGGAAATGTAGTATTGGATTCGCCCTTAAACTTTCCTTCATAGGATTTATCATCTGTGTCGCTGTTGGCATAAGTGGTAAGCGGATACAATGTGCTCCATCCGTTTTCTATTAGCTGGTCTACCTTATTACTGTTGTTGTACTTGTTTACCCAGTCTGGCAATTGCTGCATGTAGTAAGAGCTGGTTATAAAATGACCGCTTGCATCATCAAACCAAAAAGCCGCACTGGCCAAATGACCGGCAGGCAGAATAGAGGCCCGGTCTTTTAATGATACACCTACCACTTTAGATTGGAAATTGGTTGCCAGCCGAAGTTCATCTGTTATGGTTGATACCAGCAGGTTGCGCGGCGACATTTTGCCATCTTCTGATTCATTGCCCACACTTTGCACGGTCGTGTCGCTGGTACAATACATTGTTTTACCGGTTAATTGCTCCGTCCAGTCGTTACCGGCAATACCATGCAATGCGGGCACAGAACCGGTAAATATAGTAGAATGCCCTACTGCAGTATAGGAAGGCAGGTGAGAAATAAAAGTATTTTCGCAGGAGAACCCCTGGTTAAGCAGTCGCTTAAAGCCATCACTGCCATAACGGTTGTAGTAACGGTAAAGATAATCCCAGCGCATTTGATCGATTACAATACCCACCACCAGTTTGGGGCGCTGCAATGCTGCGGATGCTGGTTCGGTTGCAATGGTGTTCTTTGGAGCTGCTTTTTTTGCGGCTGTTCTTTTTGACTGGGCGCTAATGGTTGTACTACAGAAAAGAATGACAATAACTGAAAGCAAAAACTTCTGCATGCTGTAAAATTATTTTCACAAATGTATATTACTGAAAGGTATACCAAAGATTAAAACAAAATGATTTTATAGTAACTATTTGCCAGTTGCAATAAGCGGCAATACTTATCCAGCCCGGGATAAGCAGCCTGTTTTGGACAAGGGTTTCAACCTGCAGCAATAATTGATTGCAGTTATTTTTTGCTATTTAGTCAATGTATTTAAACCGGTTTTTGGCAAATCATAACAGGCAGTTAAGACTTTATACAGGCTTGCCTTTTTACCCGAATACTTTATCTTTGGCGCATTCCAAAAAAGTATTACCAAATACATACCTATGGCAGATGTTTTTGAAAAATTAGTTAAAGACGGCGGGCCGATTGGCCAGCATATGAAAAGGGCCCATGGATATTTTACTTTTCCGAAACTGGAAGGGGAACTGGGCAGCCGCATGATGTTCAGGGGAAAAGAACGAATTGTATGGAGCCTTAATAATTACCTGGGCCTGGTAAACCATCCCGAAGTAAGAAAGGCAGATACAGCCGCTGCGGCACGCTGGGGCATGGGAAACCCCATGGGCGCCCGCATGATGAGTGGAAATACCAGTTATCATGAAGAACTTGAGAAAGTGGTAGCTGAATTTGTAGGACGCGAAGATGCCATGCTGCTGAATTTTGGCTACCAGGGTATCATGAGTTGTATAGATGCTTTGGTAAACCGCCGCGATGTAATTGTTTATGATGCCGAAGCGCATGCCTGTATTGTGGATGGCATAAGGCTTCATATGGGATACAGCTATAAATACAAACACAATGATGTAGCCGATTTTGAAAAACAACTGGAACGTGCTGCACGTATGGTTGAAAAAACCGGCGGTGGTATCCTGGTTATCACCGAAGGTGTGTTTGGTATGAGCGGCAACCAGGGTAAATTGAAAGAAATTGTGGCACTTAAAAAGAAATATGAATTCCGGATTTTGATAGACGATGCACATGGTTTTGGTGTAATGGGCCCAACTGGTGCGGGTGCAGATGAAGCACAGGGATGCCAGGAAGAGGTGGATCTTTATTTCTCCACTTTTGTAAAATCAATGGGAAGCATTGGTGCTTTTATTGCAGGCCGTAAAGATGTGCTGGCTTACCTGCGTTACAATACACGTTCGCAAATTTTTGCCAAAAGCCTTCCGCTGATTATTGTAGAAGGCATGCTGAAAAGAATGGAGATGCTGAAATCGATGCCCGAACTGCGGAGCAAATTATGGTACAATGCCAATAAACTACAAAAAGGTCTTAAAGAAAACGGCTTTGATATTGGAACAACCAACACCATGGTAACCCCTGTGTACATGAAAGGCGATATTCCGGAAGCCACGGCCATGGTACTTGACCTGAGAGAAAATTATGGCATTTTTTGTTCTATAGTGGTATACCCGGTAATACCAAGGGGGCAAATTATTTACCGCCTTATTCCTACCGCCGCGCATACAGATGCAGATATAGAGGACACCCTGAAAGCATTTACCGAAACAAAAAAGAAATTGGATGAGGGCAGTTACCGGGCGGCAGAAATTCCTGATATGGCCGAAGTATAAAAAATAAAATAGCCAGGCATCCTGGCGTTTAAGCGTTTTCACTTAAACATAATTACCCAAAAAAGCAAAAATCCCTCAAATTGAGGGGTTTTTTATTAATAAGGCTTGCATTGACCCCAAAAAAAATCCCGCCTCACGGCGGGATGCACTAATCAAATACCATTAACCATTAAACCTTATCCTATGAAAATTCAAATATAGGATGTTGCGACAATAAAACTAGTTGCATGAGAAAATATTTTTTTACCCACTTACCTTAGTTGATCGACATCAATTAAAAGAATTTCTTGTATTGAGCAAATTTTAGCGGAATAACCAGAGGAACAGTCAGAAACTGCGACCGGGAGGTCTTCTAAAAAAAAGAGGGCCAGGATAGAAATCCAGCCCATTTTAATCCAATATCCTATGAAAAACCTACTTCTCAGACAGTATGCAGAACAGTATCGTTGCATGATGACAAAAAAAATGGCCCCGATAGACATCAGGGCCGTTTCAATCCAATATTCTATGAAAATCAGTTATGTATATTTCAAATTCTCTGCCAAAGCTTACCACTCGCTTTTAAAGGCTTTCTGGTAGTCTGCAAAAGGCTGTTTTCCATATTTACCATCGCCAAAATAACGAACAATCAATTCCAGGTCTTTTACTTCCAGGTAGCCTGGAACCGGCTGTGGGCCGCTATTATCGGTGGGAATGATAATGGTTGTGGGAAAAGATAAACGGCCATACGTTAAATAATTGGCAAAATCATTCGTGCGGCTGGCATTATTAAAATTATAGGTCTTTTCATTCCAGCTCACCGCCTCTTTTGTTTCTGCATTCAATTTAACGGGATAAAAATTTTGCTCCAGGTAGGCAATTACGTTCGGATTGGTATAAGTCTTTTTATCCATCACCTTACACCACCCGCACCAGTCGGTATAAAGATCTATCAAAATAGGTTTTTTTTCTTTTAGCATCGCCTGCTGCGCTTCCTTCAATGTCATCCATTTCAGCTTCTCCCCTTTTACAACCGGTTTGTTTGCTAAAGAGAAAAAAAGCACAAAGCCCATAATTATAGCGGTAGTAAGCTTAGGCATGGTATTTTTGTTTATCATTCAAAGTTAAACGTTTGTGGCATGAACAAAATTGTTATAGCGGTAACAGGCGCCAGCGGTGCCATATACGCCAGGCTGGTGCTGGACAAATTACTTGCCATAAAAGCGCAATGGACCGAAGTTGCCGTAGTTATGACAGACAATGCCAGGGAAATCTGGAAAACGGAGCTGGACAACGAAAGCTATTCAAGTTATCCTTTCAAATTTTATACCCAGCAAGATTTTTCAGCCCCTTTTGCCTCAGGGTCGGGAAAATATACTACGATGGTTATTGTGCCTTGTTCTATGGGTACCCTGGGCAGGATTGCCATGGGCGTTTCAAATGACCTGATTTCACGCAGCGCCGATGTTATCCTGAAAGAGAGAAGAAAACTGATATGTGTTGTCAGGGAAACACCGTACAACCTGGTTCATATCCGAAATATGGAAACCGTAACCCTTGCGGGTGGTATCATTTGCCCGGCTACACCTTCTTTTTACAGCAAACCCGCCAGCATTGAGGAAGCCGTAGCCACCGTAGCCGACAGGGTTTTAGATCTCGCCGGCTTTGACATCAGTACGTTTCGCTGGGGAAAATCCTGAGGACCCGGGGCCCTGGTAAAGGAAAAGGATTACTCACGATTGACGCCTCAGGTTTCACCTTATTATCTCAGATCTACCTCTTCTACGCCGGGATATTTGCTTTTATCGAACACAAACAGTTGATCATTTACGGTAGCATTGCCATTAAGCGAGTTGACCGTATAGGTAATTTTATTGCCATTTTTGTCGAGCACTTTTGCACTATAGATATTTTGTTTCAGCTTATCTACATACACATAGACTTTATGAAAAGTCTTGCTCTTGTCAGTGGGTGTCATTTCTATTTCCTGCAGGTTACGTGCCCCGTCTTTTTGCTCTCCGTTTAGTTTATACAGAAAATCCTTGTCGTAAAAATTTGTCAGTAAACTTTGCGGGGTAATGGTTTTTGCTGAGGGATCAACTTTTGTAATGGTTACTTCATTGGAAGATTTATCATATGTCCAGGTGTTGGCGCCATCAGAAAAAAACTCTTTCGAATCCTTACCGGTCAAAGTTGCCCTGTATTTATTCCCTTTCATATACACCGTCCCCTTCTGCGTGCCCTGTAATTTACCTTTGCCATCTTCTATTTTTAGTGTAAACACCGCCTGGACAGCCTTATAGGTTTTAAATTTTGCACTTACGCCATCCAATATTTTTTTTGCTGCGGGGTCATTGCTTACGCCTGCCTGTGCATTACCCGTCATCACCAGCCCTGCCATCAAACCAACCATTAAAAATTGTTTCATCATAAAGTATTTGTTAAAAAATAAATGCGGCGCAAAGATAGGCTTTGACCGCGGGTTCTGACAACACATGGTTAAAAGCGTTTAAAAAGGCACTGTTAAAAATATGGTGGTGTTTAAAGATGGGGAATAACATTGTATGGCCGGCGTACTCCCTCCCTGCCTGCGAACTAAAAGGAGACCTGTAGTGTGGCTATGCACCTAACCCAGCAAGCTTAGCTGTTGTTGTAAATCGGCTTCTGTTTTTATCAACACTTCCCGCACCTTGCTTCCCTGGTTGGGTCCTACAATGCCCGCGGCTTCCAGTTGGTCCATTAAACGGCCGGCGCGGTTATAGCCCAGTTTCATACGGCGCTGCAACAGGGAAGTAGACCCGCTCTGGCTTTGCACAATCAGCCTGGCCGCGTCGTCAAACAATGAGTCCCGGTCGCTTAAATCAAATTCCTTGCCTTCCATTTCCTTTTCATCTACATATTCGGGTAGCAAAAATGCCTGGGTATAGCCACGCTGATCGCCAATGAAATTAGTAATCTCTTCTACTTCGGGTGTATCTACAAATGCGCATTGCAAACGCGTTAGTTCTCCATTGTATGAAATCAGCATATCGCCTTTTCCGATCAGTTGCTCAGCACCACCCGTATCAAGAATGGTACGGGAGTCTATTTTAGACGATACTTTAAATGCAATACGCGCCGGGAAATTGGCTTTAATGGTACCTGTTATAATATTAACCGAAGGGCGCTGGGTAGCAATAATGAGGTGTATACCAATCGCACGCGCCAACTGGGCCAACCGTGCAATAGGCATTTCTACTTCTTTACCGGCCGTCATAATCAGGTCCGCAAACTCATCTATAACCAGTACAATAAAAGGCAGGTATTGATGCCCTTTTTCAGGGTTCAGCCGTCTGCGTACAAATTTATCGTTGTATTCTTTGATATTCCTGGCGCCGGCTTCCTTTAATAAATCGTACCGGTTATCCATTTCAATACAAAGCGCATTGAGTGTATGAATTACTTTTTTGGTGTCGGTTATAATGGCATCTTCTTCGCCCGGCAGTTTGGCCAGGAAATGTTTTTCTATGGTGCGGTAGATACTCAGCTCTACTTTTTTGGGATCAATGAGTACCAGTTTCAGGTGCGAGGGGTGCTTTTTATACAACAATGAAACCAGGATCGCGTTCAGGCCAACAGACTTACCCTGACCGGTGGCTCCGGCCATTAAAAGGTGGGGCATGGTAGTAAGATCAACAATAAAATTTTCATTGTCTATTTTCTTACCAATTGCTATGGGCAGACTGTAGGCGCTGTTTTGAAATTTATCTGCATTCAGCAGGGTCTTCATGCTCACTACCGTCTTTTTTACATTGGGCACTTCTATGCCAATGGTACCTTTTCCGGGTATGGGCGCAATGATGCGTATGCCCAGTGCGGCAAGACTTAATGCAATATCGTCTTCCAGGTTTTTGATACGCGATATACGCACCCCCGCGGCGGGTACAATTTCATACAGGGTAACGGTTGGACCTACCGTGGCAGATATCTTCTGAATAGCAATGTCATAGTTCTTCAGCGTGTCAATAATCCGGTCTTTGTTGCTTTCCAGCTCACCGGGATCCTGTATAATTTTTTCGCTGCCATGCGTTTCAAGCAAATCAAGTGAAGGATATTTGTAATCACGCAGGTCAAGCGTTGGTTCATATAAATCCGTCTCGCTGAATGCTTTTTTTTCGCTTTCAATTTCAAGCGTGGTATCATTGGCAGCTTCTTTAATTTCAAAGGAAACATCGGCCACCTGTTGTTTCTTTTCTTTTTTCTCCGGTTTTGCAGGCGGCGTAGTAATTGTTTCTCCGGGTATTGTTTCACCAGGGTTATTGAAATCATTTTCGCCCGAAAAATCTATCCCATCCTTTTCAGTAAGCTTTAATTCAAACACTGGCTCGGTGTATATTTCTTTGGAAGCAACCAGGGGCCCCTGTCCTTTTTTTGTTGCATTGCCCTTGCTGTTGGCGGGTGTTTCTATAAATAATGCCGCTTCTCCATCTCCCCCCTCCTCATCTGCAGCAACACCGGCTTTGAGCGGCTGGTTTTTTCTCTCGGGCAATTTTGGCACTTTAAATACCGGGTTAAAACGCCAGATAATATAGGCAAGACCTATTACAGAAAGCAAGGCAGCCGTACCCAGTGTTCCAATGGCCTGTACAAGAAACTTACTGATATTTTCTCCAAAACCCCCGCCCCACGGAAAGGCATTACCACTCATAATAAAAGACAGGGTAACACTGAAAAATACCAGGCCGGCCACTACGTATTTGGTATTTCTCCAGATGGAAAAATATTTTTTGCTGAACAGCAGGTTTACACCCGACACAAAGAAAAATGTACAAAGAAAAAACGATGCAATACCAAAACCATAATAAAAGAAGAAATGAGACACCACCGCACCCAGGTTACCCAGCAGGTTCATTGTTTTTATACCGCCCGAAGAAAATAAAGGAGACAATCCTTTATTCAGAACACTGGCCTGGTCAGCCTTCCATGTAAATAAATAAGAAGCAAATGCCACGAAAAGAAAGAATGCCAGCAAAATAAGAACCGCCCCGGTGATCTTATGGGTACGTTCATCTTTTACCAGGTTTTTTATAGGTAATGGGGGGTCTTTTTCAGTTTTTAGTTTACCCGCCTCTGTTACCTTGCCCTTCTTTGACTTTGCCTTATCTGCCATGGCGGCAAAGATAAGCATATAACCAAATCATCCGATGGCAATGCACTACAGCATTACTAAAAGAAAGTTGTAATTTTCTGTTTTAATTGTTATCCCTGTCTGCCAGATAAAACAACCGGTCAAAATGAAGTTTGCACAGCTCCGCCAGAAAAAAAATATTTTTTTCCTGCTGTTATTTATTGCGGCCAGCAGCCCGCTGTTACTGGCTGCCCAGCAACAGGTACCGGTAATTGATGTAGCTAAAATTATCCTTTCCGACACCATTAATTTTCGCAGCATCTGCTTCCAGGACAGCCTGCATAAAATAAAACCTGCCGACCTGCAGGGTCTGGCGTTTACCCGGGCGCCCAAAGGCATTTTCCGGCATCTCACCATCGATCAAACAGAAAAAGACTGGTGGATTTGTTTCCGGTTAAAAAATACAGCAGACAGCCTTATCAAGGTCTATTTTTTTCCGGGTGTATATGCCAGCACAATTGATATCTATGAATACAAAGATTCATTAAAGACCATTGCGCCGGTATCGCTTTCCATGCCAAATATTGCCGATTCAATCGGCTACAGGGGTATCCATATTGCCCCGGGCCAGGAGGGCCTGTACTACGCCCATTTAAAATTTGTAAATACTACTGTAAATGCCATGGATCTCCGGATTATCAGGGATTACTACCTGGTTCCTTTTTCAAGAACCCTGAAAATACAGCTCAACAATGGCAACATGTACACATACATCATTTCAGGCATCCTGCTAATGATGATTTTTTATTCCATGGCCGTCTTTATTCTCAACGGCAGCATCGAATTCATGTACTATGCCTGTTTTGCATTGTTTACAGGACTGCTTTTCTTTTTAAAATCTTTTTATACAAAGAGTACGGTATCGTTTAACTATTATTTCGAGAGTTATCTTGATTTTGTTATCCAGAGCCTTGGCATTTTTTTCTACCTTATTTTTTTGAGAAAGTTTCTTGAGACAAAAAAAAACTTCCCTTTCCTGGACAAATTGTTCATAGGCGGACAAATCAACATCATCATCAGCCTGCTGCTTTTCTCCTGGTTTGATTTTGGGTACAGCAGTTTCCAGACACAGGAAACCATTGAGACAATTACAAAATTAATCTGGATTGGTACCACCGTGGTGTTTATCGTATATGCTTTATGGCAGAGAAATAAGATGCTCAACTTTCTGGCGGCGGGGCATTTCTTTTTACTGGCCCTTTCGGCATTTTCGCTGGCGTTGATTTTCTTCCCGGGTATGTTAAAACTACCCGCTCCGTCTATCTGGCGTGATGCCATTTTTTATTATGAACTGGGCATGACAGTGGAACTGGTCTTTTTCCTGATGGCCCTTGCTTTTAAAAACCGCCACGATATTATTGAAAGAACCAGGGAACGGGAACGTCTGCTGCTTGACAATGAAAGAAAGGAATTTGAAAAGCAACTGGCCATAGTAGAAGCCAAACAGGAAGAACGCGATCGTATTTCAACCGATATGCACGACGAACTGGGTTCTGGCGTTACCGCCATCCGCCTGATGAGTGAGATAGTTAAAACAAAAATGAAAGACAATACCCTTCCTGAAATAGATAAAATCTCCAACAATGCCAACGACCTGCTCAGCAAAATGAATACTATTATCTGGACAATGAGCAGTAGTAATGACAAGCTTGACAACATGATTGCCTATACCCGTTCATATGCACTGGAATATTTTGAAAACACCAATATAGACTGTCATTTTGCAAGCGCTGAAAACATTCCTCCTGTAGAAATGAGCGGCGAAAAACGGCGGAACGTTTTCCTGTGTGTGAAGGAATCGCTGAATAATATAGTAAAACACGCCAGGGCAAATGATGTATGGATAAAAGTTACCGTGGTACCCGGCACACTGGAAATAGAGATACACGACAATGGTGTCGGCATCAACCTGCAAAAACTGCGCGAATTTGGCAATGGACTGAACAATATGAAAAAAAGAATAGAGAGTATCGACGGCAGTTTTGCTATTATCAATAAGGAAGGCACTACTACTACGCTTACTGTGCCCATGTAAAAAAACTATGGCCGGGCTTATTCATTTACCGGCCCCTTTTTGATGAACGCAATTACCATAGTTATCCAGCCCGCAATAAAAAATAATCCGCCAAAAGGCGTAAGGATACCAATCTTTGAAACACCCACTGTATCGGTAGCTTTTAATGCGGTAAGTACATACAGCGATCCTGAAAATAAAATAATCCCAATCTGGAAAAAATTACCCGCCCATTGCAACAGCGAACCAGGGTATTTTTCGTATAAAATGGCCACCGCCAGCAGGGCAAATGCATGATAAAACTGGTAACGCACACCCGTTTCGAAGGTGGCTACTATATCGGCCGGTACAATTTGCCTTAGCCCGTGTGCGGCGAATGCGCCCAATGCTACTGATAATGCACCAATTAATGAAGCTGTAACTAAAAACCACCTATGCATGCGCTATTGATTTTAATAATGATTCTGTTGTGATACCCTCTTCATGCAGCATTACATGTGCCTGCTCGTAATACATTTTCCTGTCCTGCAGCTTTTTGATGATATACGATTTCAGTTCACTGTCTGAAATATTTTTTATCAGCGGCCTGCTATTCTTTTGTTTCAGCAGGCGTTCCAGCAGCGTATTTACCGATGTATTCAGCCAAACTACGGTCCCCTGCTGTTTCATAAAATCTATATTATTAAAAAAACAGGGCGTACCCCCGCCGGTAGAGATAATCACATCGTCGTGATCTTCGGCCAGGGCTTCCAGCACTTCCTGTTCTTTTATGCGGAAATATTCTTCGCCCTTATCATGAAAAATCTGCTGCACACTCATTTTTTCCGAAGTCACAATTACCTCGTCCAGATCAAAATAAGGCAGGCTGGTCTGCTGCGACAATATTTTACCCCAGTGCGTTTTGCCCGAGCCCATAAAACCGATTAAAAATATCTTCATGTTGAAGCTCATGAGAATCATCCGAAGTCTGAGGTCTGAAGTCTGAGGTCGGAAGTCAGAGGTCAGAAGTCAGAAGTCGGAAGATTTTGGATGTTAAAATGATTTCCAGTTTTCGAATAATTTATACAGTCTTGCTCCTAATGCTTCTGATTTGGTGCTAAAATCCTGGTAATTCTCGGCAGACAAATAACCACAATCTTTTGCAAATAAAAACCAGGTTTTGGTTTCTTCCAAAGAACCCATTGCGTAAACCAGGTGTCTTTTAAAATCATTTTCATAGACACGTTTGCCCCAGCCTTCGGCAATATTTGCGTACACAGATCTTGAAGATCTTACAATCTGATCTGTAAGGGAATATTTTTCTTCTTTTGGAAAAAACCTGGTCAAATTAAATACATCCATCGCAAGCTGACAGGAAGTTTGAAAGACTTCCAAATCAGAAATTTTCTTTATCATAAGGAATAGGTTTACAAAAGGGTCAAAAGCGGAGCTAACGATCTGACCTCCTACTTCCTGCCTCTGACATCATTTAAACGCATTGATACCCGTTACGTCCATACCGGTAATCAGTAAATGCACATCGTGCGTTCCCTCGTAGGTAATTACACTTTCTATATTCATCATATGGCGCATAATACTGTACTCGCCTGTAATACCCATCCCGCCCAGCACCTGTCTTGCCTCCCGGCTTATATTTTGTGCAATCTCGCAACCATTTCGTTTAGCCATGCTTACCTGTGCCGGCGTTACCTTGTTTTCATTCATTAAAACACCCAGCCGCCAGTTCAGTAATTGTGCCTTGGTAATTTCGGTAATCATTTCTGCCAGTTTTTTTTGCTGCAGTTGAAAACCGGCAATAGGTCTGTCAAATTGTATTCTTTCTTTTGAATACCGCAATGCAGTATCATAGCAATCCATGGCCGCGCCTACAACGCCCCAGGCAATACCATAGCGGGCCTTGGTTAAACAGCTTAAGGGACCTTTCAGCCCCTGTACATTGGGCAGTATATTTTCTTTGGGAATTTTCACATTGTCGAAAACCAGTTCCCCGGTTGCACTTGCCCGTAAGCTCCATTTGCCATGCGTGGTGGGGGTAGTAAATCCTTCCATGCCACGTTCGGCAATTACACCACGCACAATGCCCGCTTCATCCTTGGCCCATACCACGGCTACCTGGGCATAGGGTGCATTGCTGATCCACATTTTGGCGCCATTTAAAACAACATGATTGCCTGCATCCTTAATGGTTGTCAGCATACCGCTTGGATCACTGCCGTGATTGGGTTCGGTTAGTCCAAAACAACCCAGCCATTCACCGCTGGCCAGTTTGGGTAAATACTTTTTCCGCTGCGCTTCGCTGCCATAGGCATAGATGGGAAACATGACCAGCGAACCTTGTACAGATGCGGTAGAACGCACCCCGCTGTCACCGCGTTCCAGTTCCTGCATCATCAAACCATAGCTGATATAATCCAGCCCGCCGCCGCCGTATTCAGCCGGCACGGTTGGGCCAAAACAGCCCAGATCGCCCAGTTGTTTTACAATCTGTTGCGGAAATTCGGCCCGCTGGGCATAGTCTTCAATAACAGGAGAAATTTCTTTTTTTACGTACGAGCGCACGCTTTCACGAACCAGCTTTTGTTCCTCTGTCAATAATTCATCTAACTGAAAATAATCCGGGCTTTGAAACAAATCTTTAGACATGACAAGACAGGTTTTAGACAGTTGTACTGACTGATTTGCCGGTACCAGCATTGTACCCCGGCCGGGCATCGTTGCGTCGCAATCCTTTCATCTGCAGTATCGTTATTCAGCGCCGCAGCGGATAGTCAGGTACCAGCAATGGCGAAAGTAAGAAAAGTTTTTTTGGCCGCCCCGCTGGCAAAGCAGAACCTTTCCTGGCGAAACGCAGCCTGGTAAAATGCCGGGAAAGATATACATAGCCGGCACCCGACACTACTTACTTCCTTTTATGCTGTCTTCTTTTTCAGGGAAAAAGTTTAAAATTTTTCCCGCTGGTGCAACATGTCAGTTATTATTGCGACCTTATACCAAACACCAGCAAAAAATCAGTTTTGGAATTAACCGCCACTATAGCTTACGATGAGTTAGTTGAACGCTGCAAACAGGGTGACAGCCTGGGTTATAGCGAGTTATACAACAAATATGCCAAGGCCATGTTCAATACCAGCCTGCGTATTGTGAACAATGTGGGCGATGCGGAAGATGTACTGCAGGATGCTTTTGTAGATGCTTTCAGACACCTGAAAGATTTCAGGTACAACAGCACATTTGGTGCCTGGCTGAAAAGGATTGTGATCAATAAATCCATCAGTCTGCTCCGCAAAAAGAAACTGCAACTGGTAGACATAGAAACCACACAGGTGGCAGACAGAAGTGATTACGAAACCGTGGATGAAGTGGCTTTCCAGTATAAAGTAGATGAAGTAAGGAATGCCATACAAAAACTGCCGGATGGCTACAGGGCCGTAGTGAGCCTGTACCTGCTGGAAGAAATACCACAGGAAGAAATCGGTAAGATGCTGGGTATATCTCACAACACGGTTCGCACCCAGTACCACCGGGCCAAACAAAAATTAATGGGTATCCTAAAAGAAGGAGGAGTATCATGAGCAATTTAGAAGATTTTGTAAAAAACAACCGGGAAGATTTCGACAAGTTTGAACCCGGACCTGTGGTGTGGCACAATGTGCAGCAACAATTGAAAAAACCCGCTGAACAAAAAGGCATACTTATCAGCATGAAAATGTTGCGCTGGACTGCTGCAGCGGCCGTTATACTGGCACTGGGCACAGGCGGCTGGTATTACATGCA
>Ga0207712_10001098_pt1 | contig 18914 bp, 10 predicted proteins | sample KBSS44metaG_FD_184402 | JGI IMG/M metagenome (GOLD analysis project Ga0207712, IMG submission 184402) | Switchgrass rhizosphere microbial communities from Kellogg Biological Station, Michigan, USA - KBS S4-4 metaG (SPAdes) (version 2) | ecosystem: Host-associated > Plants > Roots > Rhizosphere... | reverse complement strand
TTCCGAAGAGGCCTCTGTCCGGGCAGAAAAGCTATTCGCTGCGAAGCGTTATTCCGATGCTGCAACAGCGTACTCGGATCTGGCGGCAAACTTTCCGGCGGCGCAAACGCCGCAGATACTTTTGCACCGCGTAACGGCCCTCGCGAACGCATCGAAGATGGCGGACGCTCAGACGGCGTTTAGTGCTATTCAAAGTTCAGCAAACGAGCGTGAGGAAGGCTATCGGCAGCTTGTACTTGGCTATGCGAAGGCAAAGATGTGGCCGAATGTTCGGAGCACGGCGGATGAGATGCGGCAGAAGTTTCCGTCTGGTGCGCTTGTGGCGAAGACGTTGATCGATGCGGGACTGGCTGCTCGCGAGGCTAAAAACAAAACGGACGAAGGCTATTTTCTCAACACGGCTGTTGCTTCGTATCCGAATTCGGTAGATGTCGCTCAGGCGCAATTCGAGCTGGCGTGGTTCGAACACTCGAACAATAATTATTCAAAGAGTGCGCAGATGTTTATCGACCACCTCGCACGGTACGCGGACAAGGACACGACGAATCGGGGGAAGGCGGGTTACTGGGCCGCACGCGATTCCGAGAGGGCCGGCAATTTCGCGAATGCCTGTTCGCTTTACGATGGTGTGATCTATCGCTATGGTGCGAACTGGTATGGCTATCTGGCGCTAAATCGCGCGACGGCGCTGAAGAATCAGAACAAATGCCTTAAGCATCTGCCTGATCCACGAGACGTTTCGTTGGCTGTCGAGCATTTAAGGACAGTCACGGTCGCGGCGGAGACGGCCACGCCGAGGGAGATGGAACGGGTAGATAAATCGGACCAGTTGAGCACGATCGGGCTCTTCGATTGGGCGATTGACGAACTGACCGAGGCCAAGAAAACCGCGAACAGCAGTCCGAAGATCAATCTGGCTCTAGCACGGCATTACCGTTGGAAGGGCGACAACACGGCTGCTCTTGTGGCAATGCAAAAGAGCTATCCGGACTATGCCCAGATGTTTCCCGAGGAAATGGGGCGTGAGGAATGGGAGTTCTTTTATCCGCTGACCAACTGGGACCAGATCAAGACCTGGTCGAAAAGCCGCAGCCTCGATCCATATCAGGTCGCGGGTTTTATCCGGCAGGAGACTGTCTTTAATCCGCGTGCGAAATCGGGAGCCAACGCCTACGGCCTGATGCAGCTGCTGCTGCCGACCGCCCGGACAGTTGCCAGGAAATATGGAGCATCGATGGTTCCCTCGTCATCCGAGGATCTTTATCAACCAGCGCTGAATATCGAGCTTGGTACGGCCTACATTCGCGACCAATTCGATAAGTTCGGCCAGGTCGAATATGTTGCCGTGGCATACAACGCCGGGCCTAACCGGGTCGCCCCGTGGCGTGCGACATTGCCGCCCGACATCGACGAATTCGTCGAGGCGATTCCCTTTAAGGAAACCAAACAGTACGTCCAGGGCATCATCCGCAACTCGGCGCAATACCGACGCCTTTATGATGACAGCGGCAACTTCAAAGCAAACGTCGGCACAAAGCCTCTTAGAGGTGAGATCGATACAAAGCCGCGTGAGCAATTCACTGCCGAGAATCCGGATATTGTTGTCATAAACGACAGTGAATAAACCCCGGGGTTCCAATTCCCGTCCTACTTAACGACGAATCGAAGAGGGGCGACGGTGGCCTGCGCCTCAGGGTTGTAGTAGTCGTACACAATAGAAGCGGGTGTTTGAGCATTTATTCCATATCTCGGATGGAATTTGAAATTAAAATTCGTTCCGCCTGCCTTTGACCACATATATACGACGATGCGGTCCGGAAGGATCTCGTAATGGCTGATGCTCCAATCGGATTCGATCGCCTTTTCGAGCGAGTCGCGGCTAATGTCGGCCCCCGGCGGCGTGCCTATTTCGGCGAGGAGCATTCCATAGCCTTTGAATCCGATCCGCTCGGCCTTAACCGAGCAATTCACCTCTTCCATGATCGCGGCGTTCGTTTTGTCGCATCTGTAATTGAGGCTTAAGGCCCGTGACTGATTCACGTTAGTGTTCGAAGCGTCCGAATCCTTCCAGTCGATGTAATGCGACGCTACGAGTTGTGACATAACCGGAAAATTGCCCGAACTGCGAATCTCGATAGTGTTATTTGAAGGGTTTACCTTCCCTGTCAGATCGAGCGTGACTGCCTCGACCCGGTCGGGCGCAACATCGACGGTTTTGAGTGGCTCGCCATTGACGATTACATCCAGTCTTTGAGGTTCCATCGAATTCTGCGTACCAATCGCCGCGATGAATGCATCGAGAACATTTATCGTCGTCTGCGTCGAATACCAAACACCATAGCGGTCCTTATTCTTGAGTAGAAAGAGCGTGGCCTTGTTGATCAAATCCTGCCGCTGAGCGTTGGGATCTTTTTGATTTGTCCTGATGAGGAGTTGCGTGACTAACGCCGTCGTCTCGATTCGTCCTGCGGTTCCCCAACCGTAGAAGGGCGTGTTTGTCTCAAGTTTCCAGTAAACGGAGCTGCCTTCGGCGATCGCCATCGATTCAAGGCTCTTTGCAATTGAAGCGGCCGTCTCACTATCCCCGGCATCCAGAGACGCTAAGCCGAAAAGAGCAAGGGCATACGGCTCGTCGATCTCGGCGTTTTTCGTTTTCAGATAGGTAAGAGCTTTCGTGAGAGCGTTAATGTCCGAATTCTTTCTCATTGCAAGAGAACGGGCAACGTAGGTCGTGGTCAGCTTGGCGGTAGAGGGATCTTCGTTCGATTGCCAATAGTGTTTTGACAACCAACTTCCGTCGGCACGCTGTTGTTTTATCAGCCAGTCCTCTGCCCGTTTTATTACGCCGGTATTTACGTCGATCTTTGTCCCGACGTCGTTCAGAAAGCGAATTGCATAAGCCGTCAAAGCGGTGTCGGAAGAGCTCTTGCCGCCCCAATAGGTAAAGCCGCCGTCAGAGCCTTGATAACCGAGCAAACGCTCGTAGCCCTTCTGCAGATATCGCTTTGCCTTTGAGGCAAGAGCCGAATCAGGCTTCGCAAATCTCAGGACCATCAGATTGGGATACGTTGAAGAGATCGTCTGCTCGCCGCAGCCGTAGGGCCGCTCCAGCAGGCCCTCGACTGATTCGGCGATGTGGGAGTGTAAATTCGGATAGATCTTCAACTCGGCCTTTTGGGTTTTTGGCAGAGCATTTGCAGGAAGATTGAGGTCAAGTTTTTCTTCCCCGGTGAACAAGTTGGAATCGGTATGCACGACCTCCTGCCCATTGGGCCGAACGGTCACTGGTTTTTCGATCGCGTCGGAATCACTCTGCGCGATCGCGGTCACTCGCTGCTTTCCGTCCTTTATCGGTGTCTCAGCCTTAAAACCAAAAACCGCATTCTGCGAATCGCCGGCTTTTACGTCGATTTGCTGTTTGCCGCTTGCGAGCATTGAGAACCAATCGGCTTTATCCATCATCACATCAACCTTCTGCTGCTTGTCCGTGTAATTCCGCACCTGCGACGGCAGATAGATCTCATCACCCTCAGTCAAAAACTTCGGCGGATCAAGATCGACAAAGAATGGTTGAAAGGCCGTCACCTCTTTTTCCGCAACACCGATCTTGCCCTTCTTGGTGGATGCAATAGCAAACATCTTCCAGGTCGTAATGTTGTCGGCGGTCTTAAAATTCAACTCTGCCTTGCCACGTTTATCAGTTAGCAGTTCGGGCTGCCACACCAGTGTCTCGGGAAAATACTCGCGAAGCCTCGGTGTAGAGTTTTGATCCTTGTATGGGAAAACTATCTGCGTTTTTGCACTGGTAACGGTCTTCGAAATGGAAGCACTCGATGTGTTGACAACCGACAGGGCCTCTACCGCCCTTACCTCTACAACTGCAGAAACGCTGCCGACCTCCAGCGTGATCTTCATTTCAACGGCCGTCTGCGATCGCACTTCGATCCCCGCAGACACCGATGCCTTAAAAGCCGGGGCGACAGTCTTTACGTTATATCTTCCCGAGGGAAGATTTCCTATAAGAAATATTCCTTCGGAATCCGAAACAGCCGTATACACTTTCGCGTCATCGTTCGCGTTTGTAGCGGTTACCGTAGCGTTCGGTATCACAGCTCCTTGCTGGTCAAGCACTCGACCGCGGATCGCTCCCATTGCACCCGAAAACACGATCGTATTCACCTCGGTCTTTGCGAATCCGGTAGCATTGTATTGTTCCGTGACGACACCGGAAAACGTAGCTAGGTCCCGATCGTCCCTCTGGTCATTGTCAGTCCCGCTGGTTGTACGCACCTTGAAAACCTTTAGCACGTCCGTTACCGGAGTGATCTTTGTCTTGCTGTTTTCGACGATTGTCTTGTCTGTATATCGCGATTGATATTCGGTGGTCAGGTAGACGGGGTTTCCGTAACCGTCAGTCACCTTGTCAAGGTCAAGGCCGTTGTCCTTAAGCAGCTTTTTGAAAGTATCGGCATTGAGCGGAAAGGCGGTTTTTTTGACGTTTATCTCATCGCTCAGAATCTGGTTTATCTGGTTTTCGACCCTATAGAAATAATCTGTGTAGCTGGTCCATATATCGAAGTCATCGGATTGCCAGCCAACTGGTTCGTAGATACCATTCGGGCCAAATGAATGAATACGTATTAGGAAATTGCGGCCCTCAACGTCGAAAGTGATCTTGTAGTCCCGGCCCCAGTGATCTTTCAGAGCCTCGGGCCCAAAGCCAGCCTTAGCGAGCTCAGACTGGAGGGTAAGAAGATCCCGGATAAAGCCACCGGCTCGCTCATGGTAGTCATTACTGACCTTGTCGATCTGGTCGCCTGTCTTTGCAAAGTAATCAAAGCTGGTTGAAGAAACAATAAAATCGTCATTTGTTCCTATCTTCTTATCCGGTCCTGTTGTTTTAAGGATCAGTTGCTGCTTGGTCTTATCGATCGAAAAGGCGGTGTAATATTTTTGTCCCCACGGATCAAGGAGCAGGTCTAAGTTCATCCCATTTGCCGCCACTATCCTTTTCAGGGAAGTCTCGTCGGTAGGATAGTCGTAATTCTTTTTGAACTGGGCGTCTAGAACCATTTCAAATGGTTTGAGCCGCTTCGGGAAGTAATCGGAGTAGACGGTCTTGGCTTCCGTATCCAGATTTCCGCTGTGATAGATGTGCGGATAATAGTAATTGTCGGCGAGCATGATCTCAGCCGCGAGCTGCATCTCCGGCGCGACCGGTTTCGACATGTCGAGCGCATTAATATCTTTGAGTGTCAGATTCCCGAACGACCGCTCATAACCCATCATCCGGTAAAACCGGCTAAAATATCCGCCGAATTCCGTCTCGGTTCTGGCACGTTCTTCTATTGCCTTGTCGAAGATACCAATACCAAGCGCACTTTCTATCGATTTGCCTGCGCCATCTGCAACGGAAAATTTCACGGTCGCATCTTCGTTCGGGCGGTATTCTGCCTTAGAGAATTTTGCGTTCAGTATCAGATTTTGCTGTTCGGGGAAAATGATGCCCCGGGAAGCCCGCATTGAATCGTCGTAATATCCCTCAGTTCGATCGGTATAAGCGGCCAGAACTAACGCTCCCTGAAAGTCAGTTTTATAAGGTATTTGCACTGTTGCCTTGCCGTTTCTCAGTCGAACCACGTACGAATCGATCGGTATCCAATCTTTTACAACATCGAGATAGATGAATCCTTTCTCCTGTGTCGAAACCATATCGACGTCGATCGCCTCGCCCGGTTTGTATATCGCCTGCTGCGTTCTTAGCTGAATTTGGTCATCATGATCGAGATAGTAAGATTCCTCAAACGTGCCCTTTTGTCCCTTCCTGTCGATCGCCGTGGCCTGTATCTCAAAACGCGAATCATGGATCCGGTCCCTGGGAATCTCGAACTCGAACTTTCCTGCTCCGAGCGAATTTGTTTTGACCTTGGCCGCAACTAAATTTCGATTTTTGATCTCCACGTTGCACGCCGCCGGAGTTCCGTCAGCGTAAAACGTGGATACGTATCCAAGGATCGGAAGAGCGGGATGCTGATTGGAATATCTTATGAGGTAGATATGGACCGGCTCTTTTGTCAAGCGAAGTTCGAACCGTTTCTGTTCGGTCCGATTGGTGGTCGGGTCGGTCACGTAGGCCGTGAATGGAATGTCGCGGAAACGTTCCCATTGGTCGGAGCGAAGCCTCGCATTTTCTTCGCGAAGATCAACATTCGCGACGTATGTTCCCTCGGCGCCCCCTTCGCCGCTAATGGTGCCTTTCTCTTCGACGATGTACCTCTGTTCGCTCCAACTCCAGTGCCGATCGTTCTCCTGGACCACACGTATCTTTCCATTTGGCACGGGTTTACCGAACAGGTAGTCGGCGCGAACCGTTATCTTCGCCTGGTCGTCGGTGGGCAGATAGAAGGTCTTATCGGTTTTTGCGACAACGGAAAAATTGGGAAGATCGTAACGTAAAACCTTGAAGTAGAGTTCGTCGTCCTTGATCGAATCGTCAGTGTCGATCACTACACGGTAACTGCCTAACTTTGCATTGTCAGGTATTTGCCATGAGATCGAAGCGATACCGAAATCGGATGTCTTTTCCGTCTCGGTATAAACCACGGTTCCCTCTTCGTCTTTGATCAAGAACTTAATCTCGCTGCCGGAAACAACGGTATTCGCCGCATCAAAATACAGCGCTCGTACACTAAACTTTTGTCCTGGCTGATACAGAGGTTTGTCGGTTGTCAGAAGGACGTTCCCTTCATTTTCGCGCGAGTCAAGATCTTCCTCGATCTTCCTGACAATTCCGTTTTTAGTCCCTGTGATATTCAATTCGCCGTCGGAGTCCAGCTTCAAATTGGGCGGTATCTTGAAGTCCAAGATCGCGAAGCCTTCGCCATTGGTTCTGGCGGAGGCATTTAGGTTCAACTTGTCGTCCTCTGATTCAGTATCGAGGTCGAAACCCAGATCTGCCTTTACGGAAACCCCTTTTACAGCACTCTTTGTAAACGGGTGGAGAGCCCTGACGCGGACCCGAAAAATCTCGCCCGTGACAACCTGCTCGAATGCGGCCGCCCTCAGATCAAAGTCACCTTTTAGCATTTCGGAAAGCGACACGATTCCAGTCGTGTCACCCACGCTATACCGCAAACGGAACCACGCGACCTCGTCGTCAGATTTCTTCAAAAGGTCGCCGATCGGCATAGAGAGACTTAAAGTTTGTCGGCCGGATCTCAGCTTCGTTATTTGATCAAGGTTGGTCCTCACTATTCCGTCAGAATCGAGAATATCGAGCGCGATTCTCCTGCTGGACGGCGCCTTCGAGTCAACAACGAGCGAAACGCTAACGCTTTTTTCATTGATAACAACACTTGATTCGGATTCGACGACCGTTTGGGCGGCGTCGGAAATGACGCAGACAAATATCACTACGAACAAGGGGAAGAGCTTGAAACGCATCTTGATTACCTCAAGTTTTTACTTAGATTTTGGAAATTATCTGCGAAACTATTGCGTGTGATGCACTACGGTTTTCGATTGGTTGCTTTAGGGTGGTCAGGAAACTTTCGCTGCTCGATAGAACCGTTAGGATATTTGGAACTTATCGGAAAAGGGGTATAATTGGGGTATTCAGTTTCGAGTTTCCGAGTTTCTGGTTTCGAGTGTATAGAATCGAGGCTTTAATTGGGGGAGATCAATGGGAAAGGAATTGGAGAGTGAGCCTGTTCTGACGGAGGAAGAGGCTTTTTTGGCGCGCGAGGGTGAGGTGTCTACCACCCCGTCAGCCGAGGCGGCTGCCACCCGTCCTAATCAAGGAGGGGAGCTTAATGAGATGTCTACCACCGTGGTCACCGAGGCGGCTGCCACCCCTCCTAATCAAGGAGGGGAGCTTTTGGTTGAGCCGATTGATTATCAGTATATTGCGCCGTGTATGGATCCGCGAGAGGACCATTATATTCCGCCGTATGCGGGGCCGGGAGAGGTGAGCGGTGAGCTGGGAGCCGGGAGCAGTGACGCGGTAGCTGAAGAGCAGATGTCGTCGGATGAAGAGCGGCTGCTGGATGAGCTCGGCGTTTTTGGCGAATCGCGGCGGAAATTCCTGGGGCAATCGGCGGCGGTGGGGCTGGGAGCTCTGGCGCTGCAGGTGATCGCCGAGGAAAAGGCATTTGGCTTTACGGATGCCGAAATATTGGCACGCGAGCCGGCTGCTCTTGAGAATGCGGTGACGGTCGCGCTGAAGGTGAACGGAGCGTCGAAGAGCCTTGAGGTGGATTCGCGAATGACGCTGCTCGATGCGGTGCGGGAAAGGCTGGGGCTGACGGGTTCGAAAAAAGGCTGCGACCACGGGCAATGCGGGGCTTGTACAATGATCGTGGATGGACGGCGTGTGCTGTCGTGTCTGACATTGGCGGCGCAATGCGAAGGACGCGACGTGACAACGATCGAAGGCCTGGCGAAAGGCGAGGCGCTGCATCCGATGCAGGCCGCGTTTATCAAGCACGATGGTTTTCAGTGCGGATTTTGCACGCCGGGGCAGATATGTTCGGCGGTAGCGCTGATGCAGGAAGCGAAGAACGGCGAGGTCAGCTATGTGACGGCGGACGTGAGGCAAAAGACGGGTGCGATCACCCTGTCGGACGAAGAGATACGCGAGCGGATGAGTGGAAATCTCTGCCGCTGCGGTGCGTATCCGAATATCGCTGCCGCGATCAAAGAGGTCCATACGGGCAAGGCGACCGACGCCGTCGCGGGAATGATCATCGAGGAGGTGAAGCATGCAGCCGTTTAAATACACTCGGGCCGCGGATGCGGGCGGCGCTGTCGCGGCGGTCTTTGGCAACCGGGAGACAAAATTTATCGCGGGCGGCACTAACCTGCTCGACCTGATGAAGGAAGGAGTCGAGAACCCGGCTGCATTGGTAGACGTCACGCGGTTGAATCTGGCGCAGATACGCTCAACCTCCAGCGGCATTTCGATCGGGGCTGTGGCCAAAAATACGGACACGGCGAATCACCCGTTGGTCAGGCGCGATTATCCGCTGCTGACGCAGGCGATCGCGGCGGGTGCTTCGGCACAGATCCGGAATATGGCGACGAATGGCGGGAATCTGATGCAGCGGACCAGGTGTTCGTACTTCTACGATGTGTCGACGCCGTGCAATAAACGTGAACCGGGTTCGGGTTGCGGTGCGATGGAAGGGATCAATCGGACGCACGCGATATTCGGCTGGAGCGATAAATGCATTGCGGTGCATCCGTCGGACATGGCGGTCGCGCTGGCGGCATTGAATGCGTCGGTCAGCGTTCAGGGAAAGGACGGCAAGACGCGGGTGATCGCATTCGCCGATTTTCATCGCCTGCCGGGTGACACACCGGAAAAAGACAACACGCTCGAACATGGTGAATTGATCACGTCGATCGAGATACCGAAGAACTCGTTTAATCACTCTTACTATTTAAAGGTGCGCGACCGGGCGAGCTATGCCTTTGCGCTGGTGTCGGTCGCCGCGGCGATGGAAACCAAAGGGGGCGTGATCAACGGCGAACCGCGGATCGCGATGGGCGGCGTTGCACACAAGCCGTGGCGAGCATTGGCGGCCGAAAAATACCTCGCCGGAAAGAAAGCGAGCGAAGAGAATTTCACGGCGGCCGCCGACGCGGAAATGAAGCAGGCGAAACCGCTCGAGCATAACAAATTCAAGGTCGAATTGGGCAAGCGGGCGATCGTGCATGCGCTGATGCGTGCAAACGGGATGGCTTAAAGAATCACGAGGGAAGAAATGAAAGGCGGCACCAAAACGAAATTTATCGGCGAAGCGATCAACCGTATCGACGGAATATTAAAGGTCACGGGAGCGGCGAATTATTCGACCGATTTTGCGATCAAAAATATCGCTTACGGCTTTATGATAAAAAGCACGGCCGCGGCTGCGACGATCGCTGACATCGATACGTCCGACGCGGAAAAGGCTCCGGGTGTGATCGCGGTGGTTTCTTATAAGAACGCCCCGAAACTGGCTCCGGCCGGAAACCTGAAAGGCGGTGTCGTTTTTCAGGAACCGAAGGTCGATTTTTACGGGCAGCACATCGCGGTCGTCGTGGCAGAAACCTTTGAGCAGGCGAGATTTGCCGCGCGGCTGGTCAAGGTGAATTATCAGAAGACGGACGCGGTAACGGATTTTGTCAAGAACATGGACAAGGCCGCGACGCCGAAACAGAATCGGAGCTCTGCGCGCGGAGATTTCGATGCGGCTTTCAATTCGGCTGAGCACAAGATCGACTACACGTACGAGACGCCGATCGAACATCACCATCCGATGGAGCCGCACGCGACGATCGCCGAATGGGACGGCGATAAAGTGACGCTCTATAACGCTTCGCAGGGCGTGGGCGGAGCACAGAACGCTGTCGCGACGGTTTTTGGAATTAAGCCCGAGAATGTTCGCGTCGTATCGCCGCATGTCGGCGGAGGTTTTGGAGCGAAGGGACAGACGTGGCCGAATACCGTGATAGCCGCGATGGCCGCAAAGGTCGCAAACCGGCCGGTGAAATTGGCGATGACGCGGCAGAATATGTTCACGTCTGTCGGCCTGAGGCAACGCGACGTTCAGCGAATGCGGATCGCCGCAACACCCGACGGCAAGATAACCGCGATCGGTAATGACATCACTACGCACTCGGCAACCACCGGCGAATTTGTCGAGGGATGCGGCGGGCTCTCGGGGATGATGTATGACGCGGCGAACACGAAGATCGGCTATCGCGTGCTGCCGATGAACGTGATCCTCCCGACCTTTATGCGGGCACCCGGCGAATCGACCGGCAGCTTTGCGCTCGAATCGGCGATGGACGAGATGGCGTACGAATTGAAGATGGACCCGATCGAATTTCGTGTCAAAAACATCTCGATGGTCGATCCGTCGAACAAAAGACCTTTTTCTTCGCGGGCGACGGAAGCCGCCTTGAGGAAAGGCGCGGAGATGTTCGGGTGGAGCAAACGTAAACAGGAACCTCGCCAAAATCGCAGCGGCGATTACCTGATCGGTTATGGCGTCGCCGCCGGGTCATACCCTTCGCGACAGGCTCCGACGTCGACGATCGTTAAGTTGACGCGAAACGGTAGCGACGTGAATGCAAGTATCGAACTCGCGGCCAGCGACATCGGGACGGGAACGTACACTATCGTTGCACAGACGGCCGCTGAGACGCTTGGGCTGCCGATCGAAAAGATAGGAGTTAAGCTCGGCGATACGACGCTGCCGAGAGCGGCCGGTTCCGGGGGCTCGGTCGGAGCTGCGAGTTTCTGCAACTCGGTGAGCGAAGCTTGCGCGAAAGCGACAAGCGAACTTCAAGCTAAGACAAATCGGCAGTGGTTCAAGGAGCCGTCAGTCGCGGAGCTGATGGAAGCCGCAAATCTCAACGAATACCAGACTCAGGCCGACGCCAAACAGGGACCTGACGCTCAGAAATATTCCTGCCACGCTTTTAATGCCAACTTTGCTGAGGTTTGGGTAAATGCTTCGACGGGAATGGTGCGTGTCGCACGTCACGTGGCCGTGACAGGTGCGGGCCGCATCATGAACGCGAAAACGGCTCGCTCGCAGATCATCGGCGGATGCGTTTGGGGCATCGGCATGGCTCTGACCGAAGAATCGATCCTCGATCCTCGCTGGGGAAATTTCGTCACGCGGACATTTGCCGATTATCACATTCCGGCGAACCTCGATGTCGGCACGATCGATGTTGCGTTTATTTCGGAAGAAGACAAGGTCGTAAACACGCTCGGGATCAAGGGTATCGGCGAAGTGGGAATTGTCGGGGTAGCCGCGGCGATCGCTAATGCCGTCTTCAACGCAACAGGCAAACGCGTCCGCGATCTGCCGATCACGCCGGATAAGCTCGTGTGACTATTGGCGGCTAAATATTCATTAACTCTTTTCGGCAAGGAAACTCCGTAATGCTCGCAGTCTTTTCCTGGTTTCCCAATCGAAAACCATCTTCATTACCGGTTCCATTATGAACCGCAAGTATCGCGGCTTGGACCTGAAATGGAACTTATAGGTTATTCGCGATTCTTCAGCGGAAAGATCCTCGTGATGAATTGACGCGGCCCACGACTCGAAAAATGCGGGAGCATTGACCATCTTTACCGCCGCCAGAGTCGGACGCTCAAACGTGATATAGACAGTACGCAGGGCGATTCCTCCCAGAGAGCGACGTCCGACGCAGACCGATGTAACACCCTTGCCAGCCGCTTCGTGGCCGTCTTCCAGATACGCCGCCTGGAGAAGCGTGTCCCATTCAAGCCGGCGCTTGTAATCGTGAAGCAGATCGAAAACATCCATACTGCTCGCGGGCAACAATTCGCTGATCTCGCCGTGTGCCATCGGGGCCTATTATCTCTTGGACCGAAACGAATACAAACCCACTGCAGCCGCATTTCAGGGATCACCTGCTGGTAGTTTTTACTCACCCAAACGTGTAAATTAGAGTTCTAGGATAATGGCTCGGCGCTAGGTGGAAGATTTACGGAAGGCCAGCTGATCTTCATCTGCCGTCCGAAGTAATCGCGGATCTCGACGCATTTTGATCAGCATTTGTCTAAAGAAATTCAGAAAATAATGAAGGCGATCGACAGCATGCCCGGAGGCACGCGCGCGGTGCTGGCGACCGTGGTCGATCTGAAAGGTTCCGGATACAGGCTTCCTGGTGCGCGGATGCTGATCGCAGAAAATGGCGATGTCGTCGGCACGGTTTCGGGCGGATGTCTCGAAGTCGATGTGATGGAGCGCGCAAAGAAAGTATTGTCGTCCGGCGAAGCCGAGGTTTTCACCTACGATACGACCGCAGATGAAAACTCCGTGTTCAGTTTAAACATGGGCTGCCGCGGGGTGATCCGAATTTTGCTGGAACCGATCGCCGGATCCAGCGAGATAAATAAGATATTTCGCTCGGTGTTAAATGACCGCAAGCGAGAAACCATCGCGACATACATAGGCGGAGACCAGGGCGAGGAATTAAAGATCGGCTGCCGAATTTGCGTGAACAAGAATGAAATGATCTTGTCGGATATTCTCGGGATTGCGCAGCTATTTCCTGGGATCGATGACGATCTGCTTACCTTTCACGAATCGAACGCGTCTTCCGAAACAATGCGGTACGTGAACGACGCTGGCGAGGCTGAGTTTGCGTTCGAGACACTTGATCCGCCCGTGTTGCTAATAGTTCTAGGAGCGGGGGCTGACGCTGTTCCGCTCGCCGACGCCGGTCATAATCTCGGCTGGCAGGTCCGCGTCATCGATCACCGATCAGCGTTTTTGACGAGGGAACGATTTCCCGATGTAGATGATCTGAGGCTTGTCGAACGCGATGCGACGTTTGATCTGGACGCCGACGCAATGACAGCGATCGTTTCGATGAATCACAATTACGACCGTGACAAGGAAGGAATCTCTCTTGCTCTGCAGACGAATTCTTTTTATATCGGAGCCCTCGGACCGAAGAAAAGGACTGAGCAGATATTGGAAGAGCTTCGGACTCGCGGAGAAACTTTTTCATCTGACGCTTTAGCAAAACTTCGTTACCCGGCCGGACTCGATATCGGCGGCGATACTCCCGAATCGATCGCGATCTCAATAACCGCCGAGATCCAGAGCGTTTTGAAACAGCGTTCCGGTGGTGCTCTGCGCGACCGCAAGGGTTCAATATATGACCGAAGTTGAAGGTACCGGCAAGATGCCGGCGTTCCCTAGGATTGGCGGAATGCTGTTGGCCGCGGGCGGATCGTCGCGCTTTGGCAGCCCCAAGCAATTGGCGTTGTTTCAGGGAAAGACTTTATTAAGGCGCGCGGCGGAGACGATCGTGGCTTCAGGGTGTTCGACGATTGTTGTCGTCCTCGGAGCTTGCGCAGAAGCGTGTAAGGAAGAAATTGAAGGATTAGAACTTAACATTGTCGTAAACGATCAATGGGAAACAGGAATGGCGTCGTCGATAAAGACGGGACTTGCAAAGCTAATCGCACTTGGCCCGGACATCGATGCTGTTCTGATCACGCTAATGGACCAGACGCTAATCACTTCAGAGCATCTAGCAAAATTCGCCGGAGTATTTAACTCGTCGCAATCGCCCATCATCGCCGCGAGATATTCGGACATTCTCGGTGCTCCTGCGCTCTTCTCTAGAGAGACGTTTAATAACCTTCTCCAACTTAAGGGCGATGAGGGAGCAAGATCGATAATTCGCAAAAGTCCGGGAGTAACAATCGTCGAGCTCCGAGAGGCAGCAGTCGATGTGGACGAGATACGCGATTTGAAAACGTAGAAACTTCAACGGAACACCCGCGTGGATAACGAGGCACTTTCATTGCAGTATTCGCAACAGCCGCTCGCGCCCTTTACGTCTATCGTCGCCGTAACCTTTTTAATCCGACTGTTAGTTAAGCTAACCCTGATTGTTGGCGTTCCTTGGCCGGAAATAATTTTACCCGCTGAAACTTGCCACCTGTAAGTTACGATGTCTCCGCTGCCACCCGAAACACCGGCGGAAAAACGTAATATCCGATCGTCAACGGTGGCACGCGCGGGGCCATGTATCTCGATATTTGCGCAGACGCAATGAATATGGGCGTTGGGGGTCGCTGTCGGCCCCAGGGTACCTTTACGTACGATCCAAAATTCAAGCTCAGTCGACCGACGCAAATAGCCGTCAATATAAGATATTCGATCTGCTTGAATGTGTTCGCGATCAATGAGAATCTCACGAACAAAATCCGCTCGTCGGGCAGCCGTAAGCTTATCCTTTGAACAATAGTTAACGTTTTTGTCGCCAACATCTGTATAGAAAATCACGGTCCCAGTTGCCGTTGGAAATCTTCTGAGTTGTTCGGCGAATGTCGCGGACATCCTCTCCAGCGACGCCAGATCCGATTCGGAATTTTCTACATAGGTATCAACCTTCAGCGCGTTCGTATCTTGAGAAAAGGAGAATCCGGAAATTATCGCGATGTAAAATATCGATAGGAGTATTTTCGTTTTCATAAATTGTTCCTTCTCTTTGTAAGGCTTCGGATTCGACTTTACAAATTCTTCAAAATAAACTCCGTCATCGTCGAGTAAAGGTGTTTTTCCTGTGCGGGGTCATCTACCACATGGCGTTGGGTTGGGTATAGCATCAGGTCGAACTGCTTTCCGGCCTTTTGCAATTCGTACACGAACTGAGTCGTGCTCTGCATGTGGACGTTGTTGTCTGTCATGCCCTGTATCAGGAGAAGCCGGCCAGAGAGATCTTTTGCTGCTTTTTGTACTGCGCTTCTGTCATAGCCTTCGCGATTATGATCGGGAGTCAGCATATATCGTTCGGTATAGATCGAATCGTAATTTCGCCAATCGGTAACGGTCCCTCCGGCGATTCCCACCTTCAGTGTTTTGCTGTGTGTCATGGCGTAGCTGGTCATAAAACCGCCATAGCTCCATCCCCACATACCGATACGCTCGCCGTCGATGAACGATAGCGATTTCAGATAACTAAAACCGTCTTCGAGGTCCTGGAGTTCGGATGAGCCGAAATTTTTGTAAACGGCCCACGTGGATTCTAGCCCCTTGCCGCTTGCTGTGCGGTTGTCGCAGATCCAGATCACGTACCCTTTCTGCGCCATCATCTGATGCCACATATACATACTGCCGCCCCATTGGTTCTCCACCGACGGAGCGTGCGGGCCGGAATAGGTGTAGCTCAACACCGGATATTTTTTGTTTGGATTGAAATCCGGCGGACGGATCATCATCGCTTCCATCTCGTAGCCGTCCTGGGTCTTTACCCTGAGAAAATCGGTCGCTCCTAATTTGTAATTATTGAGAGCGTCGACCTTGTTTTCGTCTATCACTCGAATCAGTTTGCCGTCCGCTTGATACAGCCGTTGCTGAGGCGGCGTATTGACGTCGCTCCAAGTGTCGACAAATTGAGTGAAGGTGGAATTGAACGAAGCCGAATGCCAGCCTTCGCCCTGCGTGATCCGCTGGACATCCCCGCCGTCGATCTTTACGCGATAAACATTTTCTTCGATCGGGCTGTCTTTGATCGCCGCGAAATAGATCCAGCCGTTAGCCTCGTCGACACCGTAAACCGAACGCACTTCCCATTTCCCTTCGGTTATTCGCTTGATCAAATTTCCATCATTAGCGTAATGATAAAGGTGGTTCCAGCCGTCACGCTCCGACTGCCATATCGCTGTCCCGTCCTTTAAGAAGAACGGATTGCCGTTAAGCCCAACCCACGCGGGGCTGGTTTCCCGAAAAAGTCTCTTCATCTTGCCGTCAACGGTTGCGGCGTTTAGATCAAGTATCGTCTGTTCGCGATTTTGGGTTTGGAAAACAACCGCCCGGCCATCCGGCGACCAAGCAACGCGAACGATCAGGAGATCGTCGGGTTTATACTCGCCGACATCCACAAATCTCACGAGATTTCCCGTCTGACTGTTGGTTCCGGGCCTCTTTCCAGTTGCCCGAGAAACGTGGGGCCCTTTCGGGGGCCGTGACGGTGAATTTACCTTGACGACGCCTAGTCTGACTAATGGATTTGGCTCGCCCGCTTTCGGGTAATCCGTGACCTCAAGCTTCTGACCTGTAGGGATATCATCGGCGATGACGAATTTAGGAACTGGCGATTCATCCAAGCGAAGAAACGCGATGTAGAGCGAATCGGGAGACCACCAGTACCCGCGTTTGTCACCGCGACCGTAAAGCTCTTCTTCGTAAATCCAATCGAGATAGCCGTTGTAAATGGCCTTAGGGCCTTCCCTTCCATCCCGATTAAGTTGTTTTTCGCCGCCCGTTGCAATGTCCACGACGAAAAGGTTGTTGCCGCGAACAAAACTTACCCAACGGCCGTCCGGACTGAAATCCGCCTCTTTCTCTTCATCATAACTACTCGTCAGGCGCTTTGCGGTGGCTGACGCAATTTCGTAATACCAGAGATCCGAGCCAGTCGTGAAGATAAATGCCGTGTCCGTTCCGTTAAACTTCATCTCGTCGGAATCGATCACGGCCTGCGCGTCCTGCACGCTTATGCTCTCCCTCGAGACCGCGCTGATAAACTTGACCGCATCGAAAAAAGGTGCCGCCTCGCCCGTCATCGCATCGACCCGCATCAGCTTGCCCTCTCTGATCTGCTTGAACGACTTTCCGTCCCTCGCCCATTCAAGCTCAGCAGGATTACCGTCAAACTGAACGCGGACCTTCGGATCTGTGCTGAAGATATCGTCGAGAGTTAGAAGCTTGTTCTGGGCCGTTACTACAAACGGAGATACAGAGATCGCTAACAAGATGTAGCAGAGCCTTTTCATAGGACTGGAATCGACGCGGAAAAACCCTTGAATAATAGATGAAGGCGAATTGCTTCGCAACAACAACCCCTCACGCCTTCGGATGTGCCCGATCGTAGACCTCGATAAGTTTTTCCATCGAGACTTGCGTATAGATCTGCGTGGTGGAAAGTCGTGCGTGGCCGAGGAGTTCCTGGATGTCGCGGAGGTCAGCACCGCTATCCAGAAGATGTGTAGCGAATGAGTGCCGCAGGCTGTGCGGCGAGATGTTGTGGATATTGGCACATTGAATGATGTATTTATCGATCATCCGACCGACACTCCGGGTGGTGATACGACCCCCGCGGCGGTGGAGAAACACAGCCTGCTCGTCACGCTCGGCAGGCGGGCATTCGTTTAGAAACGCCGGTCGTGTCTGATGAAGGTAATACATCAGTGCATGCAGAGCCGGTTCGCCAAACGGCACGATCCGCTGCTTCTTTCGCTTACCTGTCACACGAACAAGCTTTTCGCGAAAGTCTATATCCTTCAAATTGATGTTGACGAGCTCGCCAACACGGATGCCGGTTGCATACAGAAATTCGATGATCGCGCGATCGCGTCGCCCGAGATCGGTATTGACGTCGGGCGTTTCAATAAAGCGAACTGCGTCGTCGATCGAAAGATGATTGGGGAGTTTTCGTTCGACCTTCGGCGTTGCGACGAGCTTTGCGGGGTTGCTTTCAACAACACCCTCACGAACAAGGAATTGAAAAAACGTTCGTAAACTTGCCAGCTTTCGTGCGACCGAAGTCTTCTTATGATCACCGTGCAAGCTCGCCATCCACTCGCGGATCGTGAGCCGATCGATATCGTGAACGGAAATGTCTTCCCGCTTTTCTATCTTTAGTAAATGCTCTTTGAATTGATCAAGGTCGCTGGCGTAATTGCGCAGTGTATGCACGCTCAAGCTACGCTCATATCGAAGATGTTCGAGGAATTTGTTCAAATGCTGCGACAGCATAATGATGAATTGTGAACGGTGAGAGGTGATTTATCAATTCTTTTCACTCATCATTCATCATTCATCGCTCGCCACTCGTCGTCACCTCTTTGGTACGTAGTATCCTTTCCTCGTTCTTACGGAAAGATTTTGCTTGGCTTTTACCGTTACCGAGATCTCGCGAAAAGCCCCTTTTTTGTCGGCATCATTTTCCGGGTAATAGCTGAGGATGTACTGCTGGGAAAGCTCTGCGGAGATCTGGCGAAAGGCATCGTCAAGCTCACGTTCGTCGATCGGTGAATAGACCGCTCCCCCGGTTTGGCCGGCGATCTCGATCATTCGGCGTTCGGCGTCGAGCGCTCGGATATTTGCGTTGCCTTTGCGTTGACCGGTGCGCTTGAAATTCTCGAAATCCGTTGTCTTTACCACGAAGACCTGACAATTTGTCAGCTGCAGCACCTTGATCACTTTTTCGAGCGTGGTCGTAAGATCACTGTAGGTGTCTTCACCGTCGGATACGATCACGATCACGCGGCGGCCGTCTGTGTCTTTGAGATAATCGGAAACTTCAATAATACCATCGAGAAGCGCGGTCGCGCCCTCCGGCAAGGGGAAGCCCTCGATCGCACG
>Ga0207712_10001096_pt1 | contig 18922 bp, 21 predicted proteins | sample KBSS44metaG_FD_184402 | JGI IMG/M metagenome (GOLD analysis project Ga0207712, IMG submission 184402) | Switchgrass rhizosphere microbial communities from Kellogg Biological Station, Michigan, USA - KBS S4-4 metaG (SPAdes) (version 2) | ecosystem: Host-associated > Plants > Roots > Rhizosphere... | reverse complement strand
CTTCGAGAACGGCAAGCCGGTCGCCGCCACCGCGATCGTCGTTTCGACCCAGCACAAGCCCGGTTACGATCAGGGCGAGCAGGAAAAGGAGCTTCACGACTATGTGAAGTCGGTCGTCGCCGACGTGCTTCCCGAAGCCCTCATCAACGAGTGGACCGTCTACCATATCAACCCGACCGGAAGCTTCGAGATCGGCGGCCCCGAAGGCGATGCCGGGATCACCGGCCGCAAGATCATCGTCGACACCTACGGCGGCGCTGCCCCCCATGGCGGCGGTGCTTTCTCGGGCAAGGACCCGACCAAGGTCGACCGGTCTGCCGCTTATGCCGCGCGCCATCTCGCCAAGAACATCGTCGCCGCCGGCCTTGCGCGCCGCTGCACCATCCAGCTCGCTTATGCGATCGGAGTGAGCGAGCCCTTGTCGCTCTATGTCGACACGCATGGCACCGGAAAGGTCGGCGACGAGAAGCTCGAGCAGGCGATCGGCAAGATCACGAAGCTTGGCGGCCTGACGCCGCGCGGAATCCGCACCTATCTCGGCCTCAACAAGCCCATTTACCGGCCGACCGCCGCCTACGGCCATTTCGGCCGCAAGCCTGAAGGCGACTTCTTCCCGTGGGAGCGGCTGGACCTGGTCGAAGACCTGAAGGCCGCCGTCGGCTTGGAGGCGCAGCGCGTCGAGGCTTAAAAGGCCTGCATGACCGCGTTCAAGTCCGGCGATCCGCTCACGCTCAACCGCCTCTACGGCCGGTCGACCGGGCATAAATTGCGCAAGTCGCAACAGGAGCTGGTCGAGACGCTCTTGCCGCAGATCGAAGTGCCGGCCGAGGGCGAGATCACGGCGCGCCGATTGTTCGGCGACGATCGCCCCCTGCATTTCGAGATCGGCTTCGGTGCCGGCGAGCATCTCGCGTCACGGGCCGACATGCTGCCTGATCATGGCTTCATCGGCGCCGAGCCGTTCCTCAACGGCGTCGCCGCCGCACTCGCCCATGTCCGCGACCAGCATCTGGCCAATGTCCGCATTTGGCGCGGCGACGCCTTGGACGTGCTTCAACGCGTGCCCGACGAAGGGCTCAGCTTCCTCTATCTTTTGCACCCTGACCCGTGGCCCAAGGCTCGACACGCCAAGCGCCGCATGGTGAACGACCGCCCTGTCGACCTCTTCGCAGCGAAGATCCGGCCCGGCGGCGAGTTCCGGCTCGCGACCGACGACCCGACCTACCTGACCTGGTCGCTGATGATCATGCAGCGCCACGCGCACCAGTTCGAATGGCTCGCCGAAGCGCCGACGGATTTCCTCGAGCCCTCCGGCGGCTGGATCGAGACTCGCTACGGCGCGAAGTCGCGCCGCGAGGGCCGGCGGCCCTATTATTTGCGCTATCGCCGCGCCTGAGCCGGCTCGAGGCGGAGCAGCCGGGCGCCGGGCCCGTCTTCCAGGAGATAGACCTCGCCGCGCGGGCCCTGCGCCACTTCGCGAATGCGGTGGCCCAGGTCCCACTGGTCGGCCTTGCTCGCCTGGTTGCCGCGGATCCGCACGTGCATGAACGCTTCGCCGGACAGGGCACCGAGGAGAGCGTCGCCCTTCCACTGAGGGAACAGGTCGCCGGTATAGATGATCATTCCGGCGGGGCTGACGGACGGGTTCCACCACAGCTTCGGCGGCTCGTAGCCGTCGCCGGGGCGGTGATCGGGAATGTTGACGCCGTCGTAGTTGTCGCCGTTCGAAGCGTTGGGCCAGCCGTAATTGCGGCCGGGCAGGATCAAATTGACCTCGTCTCCGCCCCTGGGGCCCATCTCATGCTCCCACAGCCGCCCGTCGGGCGCAAAGACCAGGCCGTAGGGATTGCGGTGACCGGTCGTCCACGTCTCGGCTGGAGTGAGGTTGGGGCCCGGCCAGGTGAAGCGCCGTCCGGAAGTCCTCTTCGCCGCCTCTGTGTCGCGCGGCGGATCGGTGATTTCAACCGTCGCGGCGCCCGTGCGCCCAGCGAATGGGTTTCCGGGAGCAGGCTTACCGTCGAGCGTCAGGTGCAGGATCTTTCCCAGCGGCTCACTCGGGTCTTGGGCCGGAGTGAAGCGCTGCCGTTCGCCCGAGCTCAGGAACAATGATTGGCCATCGGGCGCGAAGGCGATCTTGGCGCCAAACTGGCCGCCCTCGCCGGCCTCGGGATCGTGCCATAGGACGGTGAGCCCCTCGAGGCGCGGCGCACTTCCTACGTCGACCAGTCGCGCCCGAGCCAGCGCAAGCCCGCTGCCACCATTCCGCGATGGCTCCGAATAGGTGAGATAAACCATCTGGTCGCCCGCGAAACTCGGCGCTGCGACGATGTCGAGCAGTCCGCCCTGGCTCGACACGACGACCGTTGGAGCGCCCGCAACCCGCCGCTTTTGACCGGTCGTCACATCGATGAGCCAGATCCGCCCCGGCTTTTCGGTGACCAGCGCGACATTGGTCATTCGGACCCCCGATCCCGGCAGGAAATCCATCGCCCAGGGCGAATCGAAGGTCGCCACCTCGGCCATCGTGAACGGCGGATCGGAGCTCGCGGTCGCAGCGCCGCACGCGGCGAGCGCCAGGAAGATCGTCGCTTGAACGGCGCGCATGATCACGCGCCTGCTTACTCCCGTGATCGCCCGGAGTTCCAGCGCGGCTGCAAAGAGCGTAATTGGCACGGCATGATCCCTATGAACCATTCGGGCGCCGAGAGGCACCCATGATCAGGCGGGAGGAACCGTAGGTGAATTTGCTCGGGGCGGCCCGCCGCCCGCAAGCCGACGCAAGGCGATCGAGTGGGCTCGAAGAGAGGGAGCTGCTCGAGCGCGTGCGCGAGCGGGATTTGCGCGCGTTTGAAAGGCTTTACCGGATCTACCAGCCGCGGCTGGGACGATTCCTGTTCAACCTCGTGCAGCGCCCGCAAGTGGTCGAGGAGGTTTTGAACGATACGATGATGGTGGTTTGGGACACGGCTGACAGCTTTCGCGGGACAAGCAAATTGTCGACGTGGATCTTCTCGATCGCCTACCGCAAGGCGATCAAGGCCAGGCTACGCTGGCCCGATCCGGTCGAGGACCAGACGTTCGACACGCGGGTCAGCAACGATCCGGGTCCCGATGAAGAGCTCGATCACCAACGGCTTCACGAAGCCCTGATGAAGGCCATGGACCAGCTGTCATCCGATCACCGCGCGGTGGTCGACCTCACCTACTTCCACGGCATGGGCTACCGCGAAATCGCCGACATCATGAATTGCCCAGTCGATACGGTGAAGACGCGCATGTTCCACGCCCGGCGCCGGCTGAAAGCCGCGATGCCGGGATCGCTCTTCGACTGGCTCTAGGATGGACCGGATGGCGGACGAACCACACGATCAGGCGGAAGAACTGCTTCCGTGGTATGCCACCGGGCAGCTCGACGCGGCCGACCGCGCGCTGGTCGAAAAGCATCTCGCTTCGTGCGCCCGGTGCCAGCGGCAATTGACCGCGGAGCGGGCCTTGATCCACGAATTCCAGTCGCTGACCCCCGAGATCGAGACCGGCTGGGCGCAATTGCGCGGCCGCATCGTTGCCCGGCCGCGCAGCCGACCCAGGCTCGGCACTGCCCTCGCGGAATTCTGGGAGCTGCTGAAACGGCCAGCGGTCGCAACACTTGCAACCGCGCAAGTCGCCTTCGTCGCGATCGGCGCGACGATCCTGCAATGGTCCAGCCAGCCCACCTATGTCGCGCTCGGATCGGCCCCGGTCGCCGGGTCGGCCAACGTCATCGTCATGTTCCGCCCAGAGGCGCGCGAAGCTGACCTTCGCGGCGCGTTGGCAACGAGCGGCGCCGCGCTGGTCGGAGGACCGACCGAGGCCGACGCCTATCTTCTCCACGTGCCGGTCAATGCGCGGCCGGCGGCCCTCGAGAAGCTGCGGAAGGACTCGAACGTCACGCTTGCGCAACCCATCGACGGACCCGCCGAATGACCGGGCGCGGCATCTTGCGCTGCGTCATCGCAATTTGCCTCGCGATGCTCGCGGCGTCGCGGCCGGTCACGGCAGCGACAGCCGTCGCCGCCGTATCAACTCCCGATCAGCAGATTCTCGTCATGGTCCAGCACCCGCCCGACCACTACCGGCCGAACGGGGCCTACGGGGGCGGCTACGGCGACGGTGTCGCTCGAAGCGCCCGCGAGCGGCTGGCCCGGCGCATCGCCCGGGCGCACGGCCTCACCCTGGTCGACGCCTGGCCGATGCCGATGATCGGGCTCGACTGCTTCGTCATGGCCGTCCCGACCGGCCGTTCGGCGGCCGCCGCCGTCCAGGACGTCTCCCGCGATGCGGATGTGCAGTGGGCGGAGCCGGTCCACACTTACGACACGCAGGCCAGCATCGTCCCGCCCAACGATCCGCTCTACCCGGCCCAACCCGCGGCAAGCCAATGGCGCCTCGCCGATCTTCACCAGCTGGCCACAGGCCGCGGAATCAAGGTCGCCGTGATCGACAGCGGGATCGAGGCCAGGCACCCGGACCTCGCCGGCCAGGTCATGGTCAACCGCAACTTCGTCGCCGGACGGCCCGGAGCGATCGAGCAGCACGGGACTGGCGTCGCGGGAATTATCGCCGCCAAGGCAGGTAACGGCATCGGCATTACAGGCGTTGCGCCGGGAGCGCGGATCCTCGGCCTCAGGGCCTGCTGGCAGCCGAGCGGCAGCCGGGCTGTGTGCGACAGCTTCAGCCTGGTCAAAGCGCTCTATTTCGCGATCGATCAGAGGGCGGACGTCATCAACATGAGCCTCAGCGGTCCTGACGACCGGCTCCTTCGCCAGCTGATCGACGTCGCTCTCGAGCGCGGCTCGGCAGTGATCGCAGCCTTCGACAAGAGGCGTCCGGACGGCGGCTTCCCGGCGTCGGTCCTCGGCGTCATCGCGGTATCGGACAGCCCGGTAGCACCGTTGCGCGGGCACGTTTACACTGCGCCCGGCCGCGACATACCGACTACGCAGCCGGGAGATCGATGGTTTCTAGTCAATGGCAGTTCCTATGCCGCGGCGCACGTCAGCGGCCTCGTGGCGCTTCTTCGCCAGAAGCGGCGGTCTCCGGAACCGACTCTCGTTTCCGGACGGAACGGAACGATCGACGCCTGCGCTTCGCTGGTCCGGGTGACGGGTGCCTGTGACTGCTCGTGCTCCCGCGCAAGGGTCGCGAGCTCGGCTCACTAGCGGGATTCTTCTTCGTATTGTGATTGCAGGCTGCGCTTGGTGCGCGGCCTCGCCCGCTACGGCCGAGATCGGCGCGGCGGTGTCCGTCTTCAGCGATTCGCGGCTCCGGGGCTATTCGCTTAGCGGCGGACATCCGGTCGGGATCGTCGACGTCTCCTATGACGACCCAAGCGGCCTCTATGCCGCCGCGTCGGCCAGCGCTCTCGCGAGTTCGAACGACGGGATCAAGCCGCTGGGACTCCAGCTGAACGGAGGGTACGTCCACCGCCTCTCCGGGGTCACATTGGACTTCGGCGCGATCTACTCGACCTATTCCAATTACTCGAGCCGGGGGTCGTCAAGCTCGTACACCGAAATTTATGCCGGTGCGGCGTACAAATTCCTGTCCTCGCGGATCGCCTTCTCGCCTCACTATTTCGAAGGAGGCGCAAGGACGTTCTATGGCGAGATCGACGCCAATTTCAGTCCGGCGCGCAAGCTTCACCTCACCGGCCATGCGGGCCTGCTGGTTCCAATCAACTATCGAGGCGAGAATCCTTCCAATCAGTATGACTGGCGGGTGGGGGTCAGCCGGGACGTAGGCAAAGTGACCCTCCATGTGATCGGAAGCGGCGGCGGCCCGGGCCGAGATTACTATCGAGGCCGCTGGCACAACCGAAACGCTCTCGTCGTCGGGGCCAGCCTGGCACTGTAAGAGCCGGCGCGGCGCGGAGGCGTTGAACCCTCTGCACACCTCGGACCACTAACCTTTGGCTGAAGCGGCAATCTGGAGAGATCACCGCGCGGCGTTCTGTATCGCGTCATTGGAATCAAGAGCGGGGCAGACAAAGGAGCTTTGATCATGAAGCGCACGATTGCTCTTGTTGCCGCAACCGGGATCGCCTTGGCGCCGGGGATAGCCCTCGCGGCACCGCCTACGTCGGGATCGCTCGGTCCGACGGCAACGGGCCAGCCCGGCGTGGAATGTGACGAAGTGGGCGCCGTTGCGCCCGGCAGCCAATCGGGTCGGGATCCGGGTCCTGGATCGCCCTTCCAGGAGGAGAGCGTTTCGGGGTCGCATTATGCGGGCGAGCAGGCAGGGATCAACGACAAGAACACCGCCTCGGTGTCCCAGTACGACATCGCCTGCTTCCCGGGACCTGATAGACCAGACGGCGAGTAAGCGAACGGGACTGGCCCGCGTCGCCCCTGCGGACCAGCTCACGGCTGGCTCGCTCCGCCCCCGGGCGGGCCAGCCGCTTCCTCGAAGGGGCCCTCGGCTTGTGCGGCGTAACTGATAGTCTAAGTCCAGTCTGAAGGGCCTCTCGATGCAACAATGCAGCCTCCTCTCCCTCGCCAGCGCGGTTCCGCCGCATGTGGTCGAGCAATCCGAGGCCAAGATCGCGGCCCGCGAGGCGTTCGGCGGCAATAAAGCCCTGTTCGACCGCCTCTCCGGCGTGTTCGACAATGCCGGGATCGCCAGGCGTCATATCGTCGCCCCGCTGGACTGGTACATGTCGGGGCATGGATGGGGCGAACGCAACGCGGTCTATCTCGAAGCGGCGGAAAGCCTGTTCATCGAGGCGGCCAAGGCTGCGATCGACAAGGCGGGGCTGATGCCCGAGCAGATCGACGGCGTCGTGACCGTTTCAACCACCGGCATTGCGACCCCAAGCCTCGAAGCGCGCGCCTTCACCAAGGTCGGCTTCCGTCCAAACGTTCGCCGGGTGCCGGTCTTTGGCCTTGGCTGCGCGGGCGGGGTCAACGGCCTGTCGCTCGCGGCACGGCTGGCGTCGGCGGATCCCGGCAGCATGTGGCTGTTCGTCACGGTCGAGACCTGCTCGATTTCGATCCGGCTCGACAGCGATGATCCGGCGGCTGTCGTGGCGACCGCCTTGTTCGGCGACGGAGCCGCAGCCGCGGTTGTAACCGGCGGCCTGCACAGTCTGGCGCGTATTTCAGGGTCAGCCGAGAAAATCTGGCCCGACACGTTGAGGATCATGGGCTGGGACGTCGAGGACCCGGGATTAGCGGTGGTTTTCGACCGCGCGATTCCGCCCTTCATCGAATCCGAGCTCGCGCAGGCGGTCGATGAGATGTGCGCGGCGCTTGGCATCAACCGCGAGGATATCGACCGCTTCTGCTGTCACCCGGGCGGGGTCAAGGTGATCGACGCGATCGAAACCGCGCTCCAATTGAACCAGGGCGAATTGAACCTCGAGCGGGAGGTGCTGCGCGACTATGGCAACATGAGCGCGCCCACCGTCTTGTTCGTGCTCGAACGGCTGCTCGAACGCGGGCTTCCGGACAAGGTCATGATGACCGCATTCGGTCCGGGCTTTACTTGCGCCGGGATGCTGCTCGAAGCCCCGTGATCGACAGCCCTGCGCTCAATCTCATCATTCTGGCGCTGGTGACGCTGCAGCGCCTCGGCGAGCTGTGGCTATCGAACCGGAACACTCGGCGGCTGCTCGCCAAAGGCGCCCGCGAGCATTCGCCCGCCCATTATCCGCTGATCGTCGCCGTGCATCTGCTGTGGCTCGTCACCCTGTGGTGGCTCGCGCCGACCCGACCGGTCGACGGCTTCTGGCTGGCTTTCTTCGTCGCCATCGAAGTCTTCAGAATCTGGGTACTTGCGACGCTCGGCCCGCGCTGGACGACGCGGATCATCGTCCTTCCCGGCGCTCCGTTGGTCCGCCGCGGTCCGTATCGCTTCGTCAACCACCCCAATTATCTCGTGGTCGTGCTCGAAATCGCGGTCCTGCCGCTGGTCTTCGGCCTGTGGCAGGTGGCTGTTATCTTCTCGCTCCTCAACGCCGCCGTTCTTACCATCCGCATCCGCGCCGAGGATCGGACGCTTCGCCGCTAAGCTTCGCTTGCGCGAACATTAGGGCCAGCCTATATCGCACTCCTCTCCTCGACATCGTCAGATGCCTGAGGCTGGGGCCCTACGGCTCCGGTCCGAGAGACGTTTGGGGTTACTGAAAGGCAGTGCGTGGCGGATATCGCCGGACTTGAGCGGCTGATCGAGCCCGAGGTGAAGCACCTCGGCTACGATCTCGTGCGCGTCATGATGATCGGCGGGACGTCCGACCCCACGCTGCAAGTCATGGCCGAGCGGCACGACACCCGCCAGCTCGATCTCTCCGACTGCGAAAAGATTTCGCGGCGCTTGTCCGAGCTGCTCGACCTCGCCGACCCGATCGAGGGAAGCTACCGGCTCGAGGTCAGCTCGCCCGGAATCGATCGGCCGCTCACCCGCCTCAAGGACTATGGGGACTGGAAGGGCTATGACGCTCGCCTGACGCTCGCCGAGCCGCATGAGGGGCGCAAGCAATTCACGGGCGAATTGCGCGGCCTCGAGGGCGAGTTGGTACTGATCCGCACGAAGAACGACGAATCCCACGCATTGCCCTTTTCCGAAATTTCGTCGGCCAAGCTGCTCTTGACCGACAAGCTCATCACCGCCACCGCGCCGCTCAGCACTGAAGGCGCTGAAACCATTCAGACCGTAGAGGAATAAGTTACATGGCCACCGCACCCGCTGCCGTCAGCGCCAACAAGGCCGAATTGCTCGCGATCGCGGACGCCGTCGCGCGCGAAAAGCTGATCGACAAGGGCATCGTAATCGAGGCGATGGAGGACGCGATCCAGCGCGCCGCCCGCGCTCGCTATGGCGCCGAGAACGACATCCGCGCCAAGCTCGATCCGGAAACCGGCGACCTGCGCTTGTGGCGCGTGCTCGAAGTGGTCGAGGAGCCGGAGGATCATTTCAAGCACGTCGATTTGAAGGGCGCTCAGAAACTTCAGAAAGGCGCGGTCGTTGGCGACTTCATCGTCGACCCGCTGCCCCCGATCGAGTTCGGCCGGATCGCGGCCCAGGCCGCCAAGCAGGTCATCTTCCAGAAGGTCCGCGATGCGGAGCGCGAGCGCCAGTATGAGGAGTTCAAGGACCGGACCAGCGAGATCATCACCGGCGTCGTGAAGCGGGTCGAGTTCGGCCACGTCGTCGTCGATCTCGGCCGAGCCGAGGGAGTCATCCGCCGCGACCAGCAGATCCCGCGCGAGATGGTCCGCGTCGGCGACCGCATTCGATCGCTGATCATGTCGGTTCGGCGTGAGGCTCGTGGGCCTCAGATCTTCCTGTCGCGCGCCCACCCCGACTTCATGAAGAAGCTGTTCGCCCAGGAAGTGCCGGAGATTTACGACGGCATCATCGAGATCAAGGCCGCCGCGCGCGACCCGGGCAGCCGCGCCAAGATCGGTGTCATCAGCCACGACAGCTCGATCGATCCGGTCGGCGCGTGCGTCGGAATGAAGGGCAGCCGGGTCCAGGCGGTGGTCCAGGAGCTTCAGGGCGAGAAGATCGACATCATCCCGTGGAGCCAGGATCTCGCGACCTTTGTCGTCAACGCGCTTCAGCCGGCGACCGTCAGCCGCGTCGTCATCGACGAGGAAGAAGGCCGCATCGAGGTCGTGGTACCGGACGACCAGCTCAGCCTCGCGATCGGCCGCCGCGGCCAGAATGTGCGCCTGGCGAGCCAGCTCACCACCTCTCAGATCGACATCCTGACCGAGGCCGATGCGAGCGAGAAGCGCCAGCGCGAGTTCGTCGAGCGCTCGGAGATGTTCCAGGGCGAGCTCGACGTCGACGAAACGCTGTCGCAACTCCTGGTCGCCGAGGGCTTCACCAGCCTCGAGGAAGTCGCCTACGTTCCGGTCGAGGAAATCGCCCAGATCGAGGGCCTCGACGAGGATATCGCGACCGAGCTTCAGAGCCGCGCCGCGGAAGCCCTCGAACGCCGCGAAGCCGCTTCGCGCGAGGAGCGCCGCAAGCTTGGGGTCGACGATGCGCTGGCTGAAATCCCGCACCTTACCGAGCAGATGCTGGTGACTTTGGGCAAGGCCAATATCCGGACGCTCGACGACCTCGCCGACCTCGCGACCGACGAGCTTATCCAGAAGAAGCGTGTCGAACCGCGCCGCCGCGAGCCCAGCAACCGGCCCGAGGACAAGGGCGGAATTCTCGCCGACTACAGCCTCACCGAAGAGCAGGGTAATGAGATCATCATGGCTGCCCGCGCTCACTGGTTCGAGGACGAAGCGCCCAAGCCTGCCGAGGAGGCCGCCGATGCGGAATCCTCAGAATGAGCCTCTAAGCACATCATTCACTACCCCTCCCTGCAAGGGAGGGGATTCAGGGGTGGGTAGCGTGCGAGTGGGCTCAATGCCCGCGAGCATGCTTCTTGCGCGGCATCGAGCCGCTCCAGAAGCACCCACCCCCAGCCCCTCCCTTGCAGGGAGGGGAGCATGACGGAGCATATCCCCGAGCGCACTTGCATCCTCACTCGGCGGACCGCACCGCGCGAGGAGCTGATCCGGCTTGCCTTGTCGCCCGAGGGCGAGGTCGCGCCTGACGTCAGGGCCCGAGCACCCGGCCGTGGCGCCTGGGTCGGGGTCGACCGGGCCGAACTCGATACCGCCAATTCGAAGGGAAAGCTCAAGGGTGCCCTCCAGCGCGCGTTCAAGACCAACGGGGTGATCGTGCCCGCCGACCTCGGCGAGCTGACGGAAAAAGCCCTGCGCCAGGCCGCGCTGGATCGGCTGGGCATGGAGGCGCGTGCCGGCAACCTCATCAACGGCGCCGACAAGGTCGAAGCCGCCGCCCGCGCCGGTAAGGTCCACCTTTTGGTCCACGCCGGCGATGCCGCCGAGGACGGGCGCCGGCGCCTCGATCAGGCATGGCGCGTCGGCGGAGGCGGCTCCGAGAACCTAATTCAGGGGATGATATTCCCCGAATCGCGCACTATCTTGTCAATGGCGTTGGGGCGCGAGAATGTGGTACATGTCGCCCTGACCGATCCCGCCGCCGCTTCGCGTGTCGCTCACGCGCTTGCCCGGTGGCGGGCTTTCACTGGCCCCGATCGAGGTCTGGAAGGTGGAGAACCCGCCTTGGGGACCGGCTCGGCTGAAGACGATTTGATGAAGGAATAGAATGGCAGACCAGACCGAAAAACCGAAGCTTGGAACCCGGCCGCCGCTGGGCCTCAAGCGCACGGTCGAGACCGGCAAGGTCAAGCAGAGCTTCAGCCACGGCCGCTCGAACACGGTCGTCGTCGAGGTCAAGAAGCGCCGGATCCTCGGCCGCCCGGGCGAAGCTCCGCCGGCGCCCGCACCGGAACCCGTCGACGAAGCGCCCAAGCAGGCGCCGAAGCCCGCTGCGCCCGCGGCTCCCACGCCGCGCAAGCCGTCGGCTGCCGAAGAAACCGCCGCCCGCAAGGAAGTGCAGGTTAAGCTCCTGCGCGAGGCCGAGGAATCGCGCCTTACCGCACTTGAAGAGGCTCGCCGCCGCGAAGACCGCACCAAGGTCGAGCAAAGCGAGGAAGAGCGCCGCCGGACGGAAGAGAATCGCAAGGCCGAGGAAGCCGCCGCCGAGGAGAGCGCCGAACTCGCTCGCCGACAGGCGGAAGAGGAAGCCCGCGCAGCCGAGCCTCCGCCGCCGCCCGAAGTGGTTGAGCCCGTTGAGGAGGAAGAAGAAGGCCGCGGTCATCGCCGGCCCGGCGGCCACGCCCCGGCACCCAAGCGGCCCGAGCCGGCTCGTCCGAGCCGCGGCCGCGACGACCATCGCCAGCGCGGCAAGCTGACGGTCACTCGTGCGCTCAGCGACGAGGACGACAGCCGCGCCCGTTCGCTCGCCGCCCTGCGGCGTGCGCGCGAGAAAGAGAAACGCCACCATCAGGAAGTCGGACCGACCCAGAAGCAGGTCCGCGATGTTGTCGTCCCCGAGGCAATCACGGTGCAGGATCTCGCCAACCGTATGGCCGAGCGCGGCGCCGACCTGGTCAAAGCGCTCTTCAAGATGGGCATGGCCGTAACTCTCACGCAGACCATCGACCAGGATACCGCAGAGCTGCTGGTGACCGAGTTCGGGCACCGCGTGAAGCGCGTCAGCGATAGCGATATCGACATCGACACATCCGCCGACGTCGATGCGGAGGCAACGCTCCAGCCGCGCCCGCCGGTGGTTACGATCATGGGTCACGTCGACCATGGCAAGACGTCGCTGCTCGACGCGATCCGCGGTGCGGACGTAGTTGCTCACGAAGCCGGCGGGATTACCCAGCACATCGGCGCTTATCAGGTGCAGCTGCCCGACAAGTCCAAGGTCACCTTCCTCGACACTCCGGGTCACGAGGCGTTCACCGAGATGCGCGCTCGCGGCGCCAACGTCACCGATATCGTGATCCTGGTGGTCGCGGCCGACGACGGCCTGAAGCCGCAGACCATCGAGGCCATCAATCATACCAAGGCCGCCGGCGTGCCGATGATCGTCGCGATCAACAAGATCGATAAGCCGGAAGCGAAACCGCAGAAAGTCCGCGAGGAGCTTTTGCAGCATGAGATCATCGTCGAGGATATGGGCGGCGAGGTCCAGGACGTCGAAGTTTCCGCCGTGAAGAAGACGAACCTCGACAAGCTGCTCGAAGCGATCCAGCTCCAGGCTGAAATCCTCGAGCTGAAGGCCAATCCCGACCGCGCCACCGAAGGCACGGTGATCGAGGCCAAGCTCGACAAGGGCCGCGGGCCGCTTGCGACCGTGCTCGTCCAGCGCGGCACGCTCAGGGTCGGCGACGTGTTCGTCGCGGGCGCAAGCTCGGGCAAGGTGCGGGCCATGATCGACGACAAAGGCCGCCAGGTGACCGAAGCCGGCCCGTCCTTCCCAGTCGAAGTGCTGGGCTTGAGTGCAGTTCCGTCGGCCGGCGACCCCTTCACTGTGGTCGAGAATGAGGCGCGGGCACGTGAAGTGGCGGACTATCGCCAGAGCGTGCTCGACCGGAAGCGCACCACGTCGGCTCCCGTCAGCCTCGAGAATATGTTCGCGTCGCACGCTTCGACGACCAAGGAATTCCCGATGGTCATCAAGGCCGACGTGCACGGTTCAGTCGAAGCGATCGTCCATGCGCTGAACCGGATTTCGACCGACGAGATCAAGGTCCGAGTGCTCCACTCGGGCGTGGGCGCGATCACCGAGAGCGACGTCACGCTGGCGAGCGCCAGCGGAGCGCCGATCATCGGCTTCAACGTCCGACCCAATGCGAAAGCGCGCGAGGTTGCCGAGCGCAGCAAGGTCGAGTTCCGCTATTACGATGTCATCTATCACCTGACCGACTGGGTTAAGGGCGCGATGGCGGGCGAGCTTGGCCCAGAGATCATCGAGACGGTGGTCGGCCGCGCCGAGGTCAAGGAAGTCTTCCCCGCGGGCAAGAAGGACAAGGCGGCGGGCCTGCTGGTGCTCGAGGGAGTCATCCGCAAGGGCATCCACGCCCGCCTGACGCGCGAGGACGTTATCGTGTCGAAGACGACGATCAGCTCGCTCAGGCGCTTCAAGGACGACGTCGCCGAGGTTCGCGCAGGACTCGAATGCGGCGTGCTGTTGGCCGACACCAACGACATCAAGCCGGGCGACAGCCTCGAGGTATTCGAGGTCGAGGAGCGCGCGCGGACGCTGTAATCAATGGACTCGCCCGCCACGCCGCCTTCGGTTTTCGATCGCTTCGAGCTGCCGGCTGCATCGGCATTGCTCGGCTGGACGCTCCGCGCGATCGATCCCGCCGCCGGCACCATCGAGATCGGCTTCACCGCCGATGAGCGCTTCGCCAACCCGCAGGGCATGGTTCAAGGCGGTATCATCGCGGCGATGCTCGACGACACGCACGGCCCCGCGCTCTTCGCGCAGCTCGACGGTGCGATGTTCCCGGTCACAGTTGATTGCGCCATCAGCTTCATCCGTTCGGCGCGCTCCGGGCAATTCACCGGCCGTGGCCGTGTCGTCAGCTGCGGCAAGACCATCGCGTTCACCGAGGCGGAGCTGTTCGACGAGGCGGGCGAGATGGTCGCGCGCGGTACCTTTACGTCGCGCCTGGTGCCAGGCCAGGCAGCTAGCTGATGCGCCGCACCGAAACTCCTGAAGGCCGCTCGGTTCGCCTCCTCCGTGTGGGCGAGCAGGTGCGTCACGTGCTGAGCGAATTGCTCCAGCGCGGCGACGTGCATGACCCGGTGCTGCAGTCGCACCTCGTCAGCGTCACCGAGGTGCGCATGTCGCCCGACCTTCGTCATGCGACTGTGTTCGTGAAACCGCTGCTCGGCCAGGACGAGGAGGTGGTGCTCAAAGCGCTTCGGCAGAACACGGCATTCCTCCAGCGCGAAGTCGCCCACCGCATTCGTATGAAATATGCGGCCAAACTCAAGTTCGTCGCCGACGAGAGCTTCGATGAGAGCAGCCACATCGACCAACTGCTGCGCGCTCCCAAGGTCGCGCAGGACCTCGACGACCGCTGACCTCGGGTTATGCTATGCTGCCGCTGATCAGGAGAGCGAAATGACGAACAGCGAAGAAAAGCTGCTGAAGCGCGGAGTGGCGGCTGGGACGCTTGTGGGATTGGCCGTCGGCGGCATGATCGCGTTGTTTATCGCGATGAAGCCGGAATTCTTTGCGGCACTGGTCCGGTAATCAGGGCTGCCTCGAGGGCGAATGATCGATATCGAGCGGCTCGCCGAGCCGATGAGCGGCGACGGCTGCCGCGCCGAATTGTTCGAGGAACGGCACCGCGAGCAGCTGAAGGCCGCCTGTGCCGAGGATTCCGAGGTCTGGCAGATTTACGCCAATAATTTCGGACCAGACGGCTTCGACGCCAGCATCGACCATTACCGCTCAAGCGAGCGCAACCGGACCTTCGTGCTGTTTGACGGCGAGGAGCTCGCCGGAATGTCCAGTTATCTCGGGATTGACGCGTCCCGGCAGGTGCTCGAGATTGGCGGCACTTATTACCGCCCTCACCTGCGCGGGACGGGCTTCAACCGCCGCATCAAGGATATGATGCTTAGCCGAGCGTTCGATTGCGGTTTTCGCCGGGTCGAGTTCCGGGTCGACCGTCGGAATGCGCGCAGCCAGGCCGCAATGACGAAGCTCGGCGCTGTCCGCGAAGGCGTGCTCCGCGCCGATCGCATCACCTGGAACGGCCACGTCCGCGACACCGTGTTGTTCGCGATCCTGAAGGACGAGTGGCCGGTTTGATCCACTCACTCGTCATCCCCGCGCAAGCGGGGACCCAGGAAAAGAAAAAACTAGGTTCCCGCTTTCGCGGGAATGACGAATAAGCACGGTCGTGGCTAAGCTTTATTTCTATTACGCGGCAATGAATGCGGGGAAATCGACCACCCTGCTCCAGGCCGATTTCAATTACCGCGAGCGCGGCATGGAAACGATGCTGTGGACGGCCTCGTTCGACGACCGCGCTGGCTCCGGCACGATCGGATCGCGCATCGCTTTGTCCGCCCCTGCCAACACCTATGACGAGAGTGTCGACCTGTTCGTCGCGGTCGGGAAAGAGCTGAGGAAGCGCAAACTCGACTGCATCTTAGTGGACGAGGCGCAATTCCTGTCACAGCGCCACGTGCTGCAGCTTTGCGAGGTCGCCGACACGCTCGGGATTCCGGTGCTCTGCTACGGCCTCAGGACCGACTTCCAGGGAAAGCTCTTTCCCGGGTCGGCGGCTCTGCTCGCGCTCGCGGACTCGCTGATCGAGCTGAAAGCGGTGTGCGAATGCGGGCGCAAGGCGACGATGAACCTTCGCGTCGATGCCGAGGGCCATGCGGTCGCTGCGGGCGCGCAGACGGAGATCGGCGGCAACGACCGCTATGTCGCTTTGTGCCGCCGCCATTTCTTCGAGCGTCTGAAGGAGAGCGAAGCGCGGCAATTGAGCCTTGGGCTGGCGCGGAAGTAGCGCTCCTGCGACAAGCAAGCCCATGAACCAGAACATCGTCTACCAAATCGCCGTCTGGCTGGTGCCGCTGGTGATCGCGATCGTGTTCCACGAGGTCGCACACGGGCGGGTCGCAAGGCGGCTCGGCGACCCAACCGCCGAGCAGCGCGGCCGGTTGAGCTTCAACCCAATCAAGCACGTCGACCCATTCGGAACGGTGATCCTCCCGCTGATCCTCGCAATTAGCCACGCCGGCGCGATTTTCGGCTGGGCCAAGCCGGTGCCGGTCAATTATGCGCGGCTTCGAAATCCCCGTCGCGACATGATCCTGGTCGCGCTCGCTGGGCCGGGAATGAACCTGCTGCTCGCGTTCGCCGGGGCGCTGATCCTGACGGCCACTCTTGCGCTCTCCGGCGGCGCGCAGGGCGGAACGGCCCAGTTCATCGCGCTCAACGCCCTCAACTTCGTCTACATCAACATCTTCCTCGGCATCTTCAATCTGTTGCCGGTTCCGCCGTTCGACGGCGGCCATGTCGTGGAGGGGTTGCTCCCCCCGGCCCTTGGCCAGCAGTTTCGCAAGATCGGCCGCTTCTCGCTGCTGGTATTCGTGATGCTGCTCCTGGTGCTTCCACGGATCTCACCGAAAGCCGACGTCATCGGCAGGGTCGTCTCGCCGTTGGTCGATTGGATTGCGGCCGCCATGCTGGGGGTAGTCGGCATTCGCATCTGATGCTCCACGGCTGGATCATCCTGGACAAGCCGGTGGGCCTGGGCTCGACCCAGGCGGTCGCGGCCGTGAAGAGGCTGCTGCGCGAGGCCGGCGAGCCGAAGACCAAGGTCGGCCACGGCGGCACGCTCGACCCGTTGGCAAGCGGAGTGCTGCCGATCGCGCTCGGCGAGGCGACCAAGCTCTGCGGCCGGATGCTCGGTGCGACGAAGGCCTACGAGTTCACAATCTCGTTCGGGACTGAAACCGACACCCTCGATGCGGAAGGCGAGGTCGTTGCCACCAGCGATGTTCGGCCAACGCCGGAGCATCTCGAAGCCGTCCTCCCCCGCTTCACCGGAGAGATTGAGCAGGTCCCGCCCGCCTATTCCGCCCTCAAAATCGGCGGCAAAGCCGCCTATTCCAGAGCGAGAGCCGGCGAAAAGCTGGAAATGAAGGCACGAACCGTCACCGCACACTCTCTCCGCGTCTCTGCGTCTCCGCGCGAACAAAATGATTTCACGCGGAGACGCGGAGGCGCGGAGGGGCTGGAGCACGTGACACTCGAAGCGGCAGTCTCGAAAGGCACCTATGTCCGCAGCCTCGCCCGCGACATCGCCCGCGCACTTGGAACCGTGGGTCACGTTTCCTATCTCAGACGCACACGCGCCGGGCCGTTTGGCCTCGATCAGGCCGTTTCGCTGGACTTTCTCACCGAAATCGCTAAGGCGCGCCAACTGACGCGGGCGGTATTACCGCTGCAGGCGGCGCTGGACGACATCCCGGCCCTCCCCGTCACCCCCGATCAAGCCCAACTGCTCCGTCACGGACAGAAGCTTTTCGGGTTCCCCGCGAAGCCGGGGCTTCAACTCGCGACGGAGGACGAACGTCCGGTCGCACTGGTGGAAGCTTCGGCCGACGGCCTCAGGGTCGTCCGGGGGTTCAACCTTTAGAAGAATAGGAGTGAAACGATGTCGATTACCGCCGAGCGCAAGGGAGCGCTGATCAAGGAACATGCCCGCGGCAAGGGCGATACCGGTTCGCCCGAAGTGCAGGTTGCGATCCTCACCGAGCGCATCAACAACCTCACCCAGCACTTCAAGAGCCATGCGAAGGACAACCATTCGCGCCGCGGCCTCCTGATGCTCGTCAACCAGCGCCGCTCGCTCCTCGACTTTCTTCGTCGTGAGGACGAGACGCGCTACACCGATCTGATCGCCAAGCTCGGCCTTCGGAAATAATACCAGGGCACGGATTTCCGCGCTCTTTTGTGAGAAGAGTCCCGCAATTCGGCGGGGCGCACTGTGGGGCCATGAAGCGCCCCGAACCGCAGCGGGCCGGCTTGCCCGCACCAGCTGTCCCGTTCGCAATAGGGCGCGCGGGGTGAAGGGATGGAAATGTTCAATACGAAAACAGTCGAAATCGAGTGGGGGGACAAGACCCTCAAGCTCGAAACGGGCCGCGTTGCCCGCCAGGCCGACGGCGCGGTTCTCGCGACCCTCGGCGAAACCGTGGTTCTCTGTGCGGTCACCGCCGCCAAGTCGGTCAAGCCGGGGCAGGATTTCTTCCCGCTGACCGTCCACTACCAGGAAAAATTCTCGGCCGCGGGGCGTATCCCCGGCGGCTTTTTCAAGCGCGAGCGCGGAGCGACCGAAAAGGAAACGCTCACCAGCCGCCTCATCGACCGCCCGGTCCGCCCGCTCTTCCCGGAGGGCTTCTACAACGAGATCCTCGTGATCGCGCAGGTTCTCTCCTACGACGGCGAGAACGAGCCCGACATCCTCGCGATGATCGCCGCGTCCGCAGCGCTTACGCTTAGCGGCGTTCCGTTCATGGGCCCGATCGGCGCCGCCCGCGTCGGCTTCTCGGCCGAGGGTGAGTATATCCTCAACCCGACCCAGACCGAGATCGCCGAAGGCCGCCTCGACCTCGTGGTCGCCGGCACCCGCAACGCCGTGATGATGGTCGAATCCGAAGCCAAGGAGCTCTCCGAAGAAGAGATGCTCGGCGCGGTCATGTTCGCGCACCGCGAGAGCCAGAAGGTCATCGAGGCGATCATCAAGCTCGCCGAACAGGCCGCCAAGGAGCCCTGGGAGCTTGCTTCCCCGGGCGACAAGGACGCGGTCAAGAAGACTCTCAAGGGGCTCATCGGCAAGGACATCGAGGCCGCCTACAAGCTCACCGACAAGCAGCAGCGCCAGACGGCCCTCAACGCCGTTCGCGAGAAGGCCGCCGAAGCGTTCGCCGAGGCGGACCCGCAGGACCAGATGGTCGCC
>Ga0207712_10001092_pt1 | contig 18944 bp, 14 predicted proteins | sample KBSS44metaG_FD_184402 | JGI IMG/M metagenome (GOLD analysis project Ga0207712, IMG submission 184402) | Switchgrass rhizosphere microbial communities from Kellogg Biological Station, Michigan, USA - KBS S4-4 metaG (SPAdes) (version 2) | ecosystem: Host-associated > Plants > Roots > Rhizosphere... | reverse complement strand
GCACGAATGATCTGGCTGTCCAATGAAAACGAAAGGATCTGGTTTTGGAAATCCTTCAATAAAGGACTGTTGGCGATCGCCTGGTTAACAAAATAATCAAGATTATTTTGTTGTGCCGGTGAATTTAAAAAGAGAGCAGTACAACACAATAAAATAAATACCCGTTTCATTATTTTACTTTGATCAATAAAGCCATTCTACTTCCCTACAACTAATACCTGGAATGTACCCGGTATCATTCTTGGTCTTGCATTAGGTGTATTTGGATCAGCTTTTTCAAAATCTGCTGTTGGTAAATAGAGCCAATGGGTTTGTTCGTCAATGGTAATTGTTCTTGCGCCTCTTTTGGTTGTAACTGTAGCAACTGCTTCCAATTTATCTGCTGACTTTTCATTAAACACAGACATCGTTCCCTCTCCATTGGATGTATAAATGTTTTTTGTGTCGTTATCAAAAGCTACGCCATCACAACCATCGCCAATCGGCATACTGGCAACAACTTTGCCGGTAACAGCACTTACTGCAATGAGGAATTTATTCCCACATCCGGCAAACAGCCTGTTTGTATTTTTATCTATTACCAGGCCGGTAGGTTCTTCACCCGGGCCAATTGGCCAATGAGCTTCTACAACCATTTTCTTCAGATCCACTTCAACTATTTCATTTTTGTCTTCAATATTTACAAATAGCTTGCCCATTCCGTTTGAAACGGCCGTTTCAGGTTTGCCACCCACATCTATGCTGTCAATTAATTTATTGGAAACCGGGTCAATGAAACTTAAATTCTTACCACGACCATTGCAAGTGATTATCTTTTTTGTATAAGGTTCATACATGATGGCATCAGGATTTGCACCGGTAGGAATTTGAGTGATCACGGCATTTGTAGTGAGATCAAATACTGTTACATTGTTTATTCGTCCATTGCTGGTAAAGCCTTTGTTTTGAGATTTATCAAAAGCAATTCCATGAACACCGGTAGTATTTTCAATGACTCCGATTGAGTCACCACTTGTTTTATCTAAAATGTTTACCTGCGTGCCATGAGAAACATATAAACGGTTATTGCCGGGCCCTACAGCAATATAATCCCAGCCTCCGGCACTTTGAATGTGAAAGGTTTTAAGGATATGAAAATCTTTCTGCGCCTGCAAACTTGTAAATATTGAGGCCGTAAAAAATATTGTTGAAAGAAGAATGATCTTTTTCATGTTTATAGTTTTATTTATTACTCAATCTGTTTATCCAGGATCTATTTTGCCGTACTGCCATCGGGGTTCAGTTCCAGTTCCTTTTTCTTGCTATTCACTGTTATATTGACTTCATAAAGGATCTTACCGCCCAGCTTCTGGATCTTTTCTGTTCTACCATAAACTGCTCCAGGGTATTTTGTATTTACAGCATTGGTAACTGCTGCAGGAAGTTCAGATGAAAGAATAGTTGTTTCTGTTTCCATCCAGGTTCCATCTAAACCGAAATTGGCCGACACATCAGCATTATTCATTTTGAAATTGGCTTCTAATTCTTTTTTATTTTCCTTTTCCCATTTAATATCTGTTGCGCCTGGAAATTTATTATTGAAAGCAGTTTTTACAGGAGCTGGAATATCTTTTTCGGTTATTTTTTGAGAGCAGCCTATTGTTGCAAATGAAAAAATAAAACCAGCTAACAATAATAACGATCTCATAAAGGTATTTTTGTAAACCTACAGGGCGATACTGAATAAAAACTGATTTTTTCTTTTAAAAAAGGATAGAAAAATGATGAGTTCCCTGGCTGAATTCATACTGAAGTAAAAATCCATAATGATCGCAGATCTGTTTGGCAATAGCAAGACCGAGACCTGTTCCATCTGAATATTCTGATTTCCAAAAACGGTCGAAGATCCGATCCTTGTCTAATGCCTGTGTACCGGGATTGCTGATCGTAAATATATTTTTATCCGATTGAAGCAAAATGTTTTCTTGTTTGTTTGAGTGTTTAATTGCATTAATGATGAGATTAGTGATCAGCGTATTTGCCAGTTGAGGATTCATGTTCACCTTTAGATCATTGATCTTATTGCTTACTGTTAAAGACCTTTCACTGATCCATTCATCAAGTTCCTGCATAATATTTTTTGCAATAATATAAATGTTTACTTCCTGCTTTTCAGAGAATTGGTTATTCTCAATTCTTGCCAACAGCAAAAGAGACTGACTCAATTTTGACATCTTATCGACGGCATCATAAATGACCTGGAGATCCTGTAGATTTTTTTCATTCAAAGCAGGATCCTGTATTAATATGTCCAGCTTAGAATTAACCACAGCTAAAGGTGTTTGCATTTCATGAGAGGCATGATCAATAAATTGTTTGAGGGAAAGATAATCTTTGACCACTCTCTCTGTCATCATTGAAATATTTTCATTGAGTTCATTGAATTCATGTATGGTGGTCTTTTCAGTTTTAATAGCAGAAGGGGCATTAAGGTCAAAGCTCTTGATCGAAGAAAGTGTTGTTTGAAAAGGCCTCCATAGTCTTTTTACAAGAAACCGGTTGGCGAAAAATAAAAACATGCTCAATAAAATGATCAAGCCAAGTGTGATCAGTAGGATCACACCAATTATTTCTTCGGTTGCTTCCTGTGATTTGGTTACCGAAGCGATATAATATTGCCCGTTTACTTCAACGGTAAAATCAAGTTGGCGGCTTAGCTCATTTTCCTTTTCATCAGGATCATACAACATCAATGTCCTGAAGTTTTGTGGCAATGCCATGTCCGTTTTTTTAAATTCTATTCGTTGATCTTTATAAGTAGTTGCCGGAGGTAATGCATGTTTAGTTTGGATAAAATCCTGTATTTCTACCTGCTCTACACGAAGTGTTCCATCCAACTGTTCTTTGAGTACATATTGAAGAAGGAAATAATAACCAGCACCTGCGATCAGTAAAACGAGAATAGTAGAAGCGATTGAAATTTTATTGTATTGAGCTTGTAGTTTCATTGATCGGTTAATTTATAGCCCATTCCGTATAATGACCTGATATAGTCGCCGCAGCCTTTTTCAGATAATTTTTTCCGCAGGTTCTTGATATGCGTATAAATAATATCAGCACTTTCTCCTGTTCCCATTTCCTGGCTCCATAGATGTGAGATCAATGCATTTTTTGAAATGACCTTGCGTTGATTGGAAAGAAAATAAACTAGTAACTCATATTCTTTTCGTGTGAGTTCAACTGGGTCCTCTTTCACCCTAACTTCTTTTGCCAGCGTATCAATAGTTATTTCATTGAAACGAATTACATTGTTCCCGCTATACATTTTGCGTCGTATGATAGCATTGATCCTTGCCGCCAGCTCTGACAAATGAAATGGTTTTACCAGGTAATCATCAGCCCCGAGGCGCAATCCGCTAATACGATCATCTATTGAGTTTTTGGCTGAAATTATGATGACACCATCTGTTTTTTTATTGTTCTTTAATTCTTTCAACAATTGCATACCTGAACCACCCGGAAGCGTAATGTCTAAAGCAATACATTCATAATCGGATGTCTCAATTTTATCAAGGGCCTGTTTAAAATTAAAAGCTACTTCACAGGTATAGTTTTCGTTTTTTAAATAGGAAACCATACTTGCTGCCAGCTCTTTTTCATCTTCAACAATAAGCAACTTCATAAACTGAAAACTACAGATTTTTTATAACACTATTCCCGGAGAACTCTTCTTCAGAATTTCTTTAGAATCCAAGAATAGTTTGTGGATTAAACTCGAAACCCAAAGTGGGGCAGGACATTGAAAAACCAAAACAAAACTTTAAAAGAATGAATAAAACGATCCTATCTCTATTGATGATAATCTCACTTTTCATTTGTTCTTTATCATTGAATGCCCAAAAGAATTTTCAGCAAGACACTGCTTATTATGAGACCTTTCCTGGTAAGACCACCTTCCGTCTCTACTTATCAAAAAAATATGTGCACCTTAATTTCCCTTCCAACGGAAGCACGGAGGATCTTGAGTATAAAGCAAACCCTAAATTGAATCTTGGAATAGGCGTTACTATAAAAAACATTTCAATAAATCTTTTTAATGGCTTTAGTTTTTTAAACAACAAAGCCGATGAAAAAGGAAAAACAAAAGGTTTCAACTTCCAGGTGCATGTGTATCCCCATAAGTGGGCCATTGACCTGATGTATGTAGCCCCTAAAGGTTATCATTTGGAACCACAAGGATTGGCAGGTGTTCCCGCAGACAAATACTATTATCGCGAAGATGTGAAAACAACTTTCTTTGGCATTTCTGCTTACCAGGTCCCTAACAAAAAAAGATTTTCTTATCGTGCCGCACTCTTACAAAGTGAGTGGCAAAAGAAATCAGCCGGGTCAATTATTTATGGCGGTGAAATTCATCACGGCACAGTGCAGGGCGATAGTGCATTGATACCTGCTTTCTATAGCAGTAAATTTTCACAAGCAGGAATCAATAAGATCAATATCCTGAGTTTTGGACCGGGGGCCGGCTATGCTTATACGTTGGTGATGGCGCAACACTTTTTTATTACAGGTTCCCTGGTGGTTAATTTAGATGTCAATTTTGTAAGGGAAGAAGATGAAACAAGGAAAGAAAAAAATACTGCTTTGAATCCCTCAGAGGTTTTTAAAGCAGCGGCTGGCTATAATGGACGAAGGTGGAATATAAGTGCCAACTGGACCGGTAGCACCGTATCGACGCAAGGTTCTCTTACAACAGAAAATTATAAATTCTCATCAGGTAATATTCGGCTCGTAGTTGCCCATAGGTTTGAAAAACATAAAAAGCACTCTAGCTGAACTAAATATTGATTTAGGAAAGATCATTTTCCGATGCTATTCCATAGCAGGGCTTTTCCATTTCTTCAAATGACAATCGTTTTCTGTAAGTTTGTTAGCAAATCCTCATAATGCCCGACTTCCTCAACATTGCCGATTTTCTTGCTCCTATTAATAAAAACGAACTCAATTTTGATCAGGGTTATAAAGAAGGCACTATCGGTTTTAATATAAAAGTGCATGATGAAGAGAATTTTCCTGATATGGATGAAGCCGATCTTGTTTTTATCGGTTGTGGTGAACAAAGAGGCAATGGTCATCATTTGGCTTACAGCGCAGGACCTGATGCCATACGCCGTCAATTCTATCAATTATATTTCTGGCACCAGGATCTGAGGATAGCTGATCTTGGCAATCTTCGCAAAGGTGCTGATCTTGCAGATACGTATGCTGCATTAAGAACTGTTGTTAATGAACTGATCAATGAAAAGAAAACGGTAATTATTCTTGGTGGCTCGCATGATCTTACACTGGCGCAATATTATGCATACGAACAAAACAAATCGATCATTGAAGTAACAAATGTTGATGCACTCATTGATCTTAATCTTGATTCTGATTTTCGCTGCGATAATTTTTTAATGGAACTGCTGACCGGCGAACCGAACTATGTGCGTCATTATAATCATATCGGTTTCCAAAGTTATTTTGTACATCCGCGAATGCTGGAAACAATGGATAAGCTACGCTTTGATTGTTTTCGTGTCGGGCATGTAAAAGAAAATATTGATGAAATGGAACCGGTGATCCGCAATTCACAATTATTCAGCTTTGATATTTCTGCATTGGCATATGCATATGCGCCTGCAAACACTACTGGTTCGCCCAATGGTTTTAACGGCGAGGAAAGTTGTGTACTGATGCGTTACGCAGGTATGAGCCCGAATGTAAACACCGTCGGCATTTATGGTTATGATCCCGATAAGGACCAGCATGATCTAACTGCAAAACAAATTAGCCAGATGCTTTGGTATTTACTTGATGGACGCAGCCGCGGAAGAAAAGAGGCAAAGATCGATGAGCGGGAGTCTTTCAACGAATACCACATGGCGTTTGCAGAAGTGGATACCACTTTTATACAAAGTAAAAAAACCGGCCGCTGGTGGATGCAATTACCTGATAAACGTTTTATCGCCTGCAGTTATAAAGATTATTTACTCGCTAGTAGTAATGAGATTCCTGAACGTTGGCTGAGAGCTCAAGAAAGAAGCTAATTAAGAATTAATAATTAAAAATTAAGAATGGCAAATACAAGAAGGTTCTTCAGCCTGAAGCAATTGTTAATTATTAATTTTTCATTTTTAATTTTTACATCTTGCTCCATTCAGCAAAAAATTTCTAAATCAGCAAAACAAGTCATTAACGATTCATCATTGCTTACCGCACACGTTGGCATCAGTATCTATGATCCAGCGACAGGAAAGTATTGGTACAATTACCAGGGGGATAAATATTTTGTGCCTGCAAGTAATACAAAGCTTCCTACCTGTTATGCTACCATGAAATATTTGGGAGATAGCTTAGTGGGGTTTAGATGGGATTTACATGATTCTACAATTAATATTTTACCATCAGGTGATCCAAGTTTTTTACATCCGGATTTTTCTTCAACGAAAGCGATTCAGCTTATTAAAGAATATAAAAATATTTCATTGTTGTCAAACGGGTATTTTGAAGATAGACTTGGCAGCGGGTGGACGTGGAATGATTACCAGGAAACATATATGGCAGAAAGAAGCGCTTTTCCTATGTACGGGAACTTGGTGAAATTCTATTTACAGGATGATCGTGTAAAAGCAATGCCATCAACTTTTGAAAAAATGATGTCTCCGTCAAGTAGCAAAAGTTTGAAAGGGATGAGAGTGTCTCGTCCAATGGAGAGTAATGAATTTACGATAACTCAAGGGGAAGCAAAAACTGTTTCGATGCCATTTAGCACATATGAGGGCTCATCCCCACTGTGGCTTCCGGCTTTGCAGGCTAAACTTTTGACTGATACATTACACATTCCTGCCTCGGTTGGTATGTATAGTGGAGAAAGGCCCAAAGGATTAAAAATTTTTCATTCCCAACCTACCGATTCTCTTCTTAAACCCATGATGCATCGCAGCGACAATTTTTTCGCCGAACAATCATTGTTAATGGTAAGCAATGAAAGATTGGGAATAATGAACGATGAAAAAATAATCGATACTTTACTTAAAACAGATTTTAAAGATCTACCTCAAAAACCAAGATGGGTGGATGGTTCCGGTCTTAGTCGTTATAATTTATTCACTCCGCAGGATTTTGTTGCCATTCTGAATAAAATGAAAAACGAATTTGGAATGGAAAGAATAAAAGTGATCCTTCCAACAGGCGGTACCGGCACGATCAGCAATTATTATAAGGCTGACAGCAATTTTATTTTTGGTAAAACAGGAACTCTCTCCGGTGTAGTTGCCTTCAGCGGTTTTTTGTATACTAAGAAAGGGAAGCTTCTTATTTTTTCTACGCTTGTTAATAATCACCAGGCTTCATCGACAGCAGTAAGAAGAGCGGTGGAGAAGTTTATACAAGGAATTAGAGAGAAGTATTAATTTATTTTCACGCAAAGACGCAAAGAAAATAAGATGCAAAGTACCAGGCACTCTTTGCGACATGTGTTTTAAACTTAGCGTCTTTGCGTGAGGCCCTATACGCCAAACATTTTCTGCAGTTGTTCTTTCTTAAACTCTAAATAAGTGGGATTGCCATTTGGCGATGAGTTGGGTTGTTTGCACTTGAACAGATCCTCCACCAAAGCTTCCATTTCTTTTTCAGAAAGTTGTCTTCCAACTTTAATAGATTGTTGCCAGGCAAGTGAACGAATTAGTTTTTCTCTTTTTGAAAATTTCAGATCGTTACTGAAGTGTTTGTATTGTTCCAACAAAGAATCGATCACTTGTTTTTCATTTCCCTGTGTCACATCAGCAGGAGTGCCCTGGATAACAAAGGTGTTTTTGCCAAATGGCTCGATCATATAACCGAGTTGTTGCAAGTCATTCATTAATTCTTCTAACAAAACAGTATCAGCCGGAGCTAATTCAATAGTAACAGGAAACATGCTTCGTTGTGTAGCAATTGTTTTTCCTTTCGCCGCTTCCTGCAATCGTTCATAGATTATTCTTTCATGAGCAGCTTGCTGGTTAATTAATATAAAACCATTTGCAGTTTGAGAAAGAATGTATTCGTTATGAAGTTGGGTTAAGCCAGTATCGTGAATTGTGAACGGTGAATGGTGAATAGTTGGCCAGTCTTCAGTTGAAGATTGAGCATTGAGCATTGATCGTTGAACATTTTCTCCCGACTCCTGACTCCCGGCTCCTGACTCCCGACTTTCGTAGAAGTCTCTCCAATGCTTCAACTCACTTCTATTCGTTGGCTCAATAAAATGTGCTTTATTTTTTTCTGTAAATCCTTTGAAGATAGAACCAGAAGTTGCTGCTGATTTATTTTCTTCGGTAAAAGGTTGTTGTATCGATGAAAGTTGTTGTATAGAAGCATCCAGTTCAAAATCCAAAGTAGGAGTGACGCTGAACTGTGCCAGTGCATGTTTCACCGCTGCCTGCACAAATGCATAAATTATCTTTTCATCTTCAAATTTTATTTCCTGTTTGGTTGGATGCACATTAACATCAACCTGCGTTGGATCAAGGTCAATGAACAGCACATACATCGGGAAACTATCTTTTGTGACCATTTCCTGGTAGGCATTCATCACCGCATGATTCAGGTAAGCACTTTTAATAAAACGGTTATTGACAAAAAAATACTGATCACCTCTTGTCTTCTTTGCCGTATCGGGTTTACCCACAAACCCATAAATATTCATGTAATCGGTGTCTTCCTTTACGCTAACAAGTTTTGTGTTGTAGGTATTACCTAACAATTGAAGGATCCGTTGTTTTAAATTTCCGGCTTCAAGGTGAAAGATCTGTTGGTTATTAGCCATGAGAGAAAAGAATATTTGGGGAAATGCCAATGCAACTCTCGTAAACTCATCCACAATATGCCGCATTTCTGCGTTATTGCTTTTCAAAAAATTTCTTCGGGCAGGAACATTAAAAAATAAATTCTTCATCGCAATGCTGGTTCCTTCGGCAACTGCAATTGGCTCTTGCTTTTTTACAACACTGTTTTCGATCTCGATATAAGTCCCTGTTTCATCATCCAATCTTTTTGTTTTTAACTCCACTTGCGCCACAGCAGCAATTGAAGCCAATGCTTCACCACGAAAGCCCATTGTTTTTATATGAAACAGATCATCGATGGTAGTGATCTTGGAAGTTGCATGACGTTCAAAACTCATTCTTGCATCGGTTTCACTCATGCCGCCACCATTATCAATTACCTGGACTAATGATTTACCTGCATCATTAATGATAAGTTTGATTTCGGTGGCGCCGGCATCCACAGCGTTTTCCAACAATTCTTTAACAGCTGAGGCTGGTCGTTGGATCACTTCGCCTGCCGCAATTTGATTGGCTATGTTATCTGGTAATAGTAAAATCTTGTCAGGCAATTCTTCGTAATTTGGGCTGCTAAAATACGTTGATTATCTTAAGCATCTTGCATGAAAAAAATATTCTTTATTGTCGCTGTTTTTATTTCATCTATTAGTTTTTCGCAATACAGGAGCCGGCTTTCTGTTGATAAATGGGTCGATAGCGTTTTTAATTCCTTGACACCGGATCAGAGAATTGCACAATTGATGGTGATAAGGGCTCATTCTAATCTTGGTGCTGATCATATTGCCAAAGTGACCAGTGACATTCAGCAATACAACGTCGGTGCTTTATGTTTTTTCCAGGGCGGGCCAATAAGACAAGCGAACCTTACAAATTTTTATCAAAGCATTGCCAAAACACCATTAATGGTAACGATCGATGGTGAATGGGGTGTTGGTATGCGTCTCGATAGTGTTACAAAATATCCTTATCAACTTACACTTGGCGCTATGGATAACCAGCGACTTGTTTATGAAATGGGATTAGCAGTTGGTGAACAATGCAAACGACTCGGCATTCATGTGAACTATGCACCTGTAGTTGATATTAATAATAACCCTAACAATCCTGTTATTGGTTATCGTTCTTTTGGTGAAGACAGGGACAAAGTAATAAAGTTTGGAATCGCATATATGAAAGGCATGCAGGATGCAGGTATTATGGCTTGTGCGAAGCATTTTCCCGGGCATGGCGACGTCGATGTTGATTCACACCTTGATCTGCCTGTGATAAATAAATCGAGAGCAGAACTTGATTCAAATGAAATAAAACCCTTCCGTGAATTAATAAATGCGGGCATAGGAAGTGTGATGGTAGCGCATCTTTCGGTACCATCAATCGATACGGGAGAACATCGAGCAACTTCTATTTCTAAAAATGCAGTTACGGGTGTTTTAAGAAATGATCTAGGGTTTAATGGCCTCACATTTACAGATGCACTGGAGATGAAAGGTGTTGCAAAATATTTTCCCGGTGGTGTGATCTCTGTAGAGGCATTGATAGCCGGCAATGATATGCTTTGTTTGCCTGAAGACGTTGGGAAAGCGATCGATGCAATTAAGTCGGCGATTGATTCGAACAGGTTAAGCTGGAATGATATTGATGCCAAAGTAAAAAAAGTTTTGAAAGCAAAATATCAACTTGGACTAAATCAACTTAAACCAATTGATACAACTAATCTCATCAATGATCTGAATAAAAAGACAGATGCGATCAGGATGAAAGTGGCAAAAGAAACCATTACTGTTCTGAAACAAGGAACTGGTAATGCTTCATTACCATTAAAAAAGAATTACAAGATCGCTTATATAGATATTGGTGATTCTGACATAAATAGTTTTGGAAAAGAGTTAGCAGAAAATTATAAAATAGACTCTTATCTATTTTCATGGAAAGATGGAGATGATAAGGCGGATTCAATTTTTGAAACGGTAGTTGATAAGTATGATGCCGTGATACTGGGCATTCATAATTTCAGTAACCGGCCTGCAAACAATTATGGTATTACAAATTCGTCTATTTCTTTATGGCGCAGACTTAATAAAGCAAACAGCATCACACTTGTTTTTGGAAATGTATTAGCTACTGCTAATTATTGTGATGCTAATGCTCTCGTTGCTTGTCACCAAGATGATAATATAACTAGACATGTTGCTGTTGACTTATTAAAAGGAAAGAATAGTGCATCTGGTAGATTGCCTGTGAGAGTTTGCAATTTTAAAGCAGGCTATGGAATTGATGTAGCAGCAGTTGAAAAGACCGATCCTTCGATGAAAAAAATATGGATGGCACAGACTATTGATTCGATCGTTATGGATGCCATATCACAAAAAGCATTTCCGGGTTGCGTAGTTTTAGCCGTAAAAAACGGAGAAATTATTTATGACAAAGCGTTTGGCAGTTATGCGATCGACAAACCCCAGCCTGTAACACTTGAAAGTATTTATGACCTTGCTTCGGTTACAAAAATTTCCGCTACCACTCTTTCCATCATGAAATTATACGAAGAAGGAAAGATAAAATTAGATAAGACATTAGGTGATTACCTGCCATGGACACAAAATTCTGATAAAGCAAACCTGCGGATCGAAGATATATTGCTGCATGAAGTTGGATTAACACCCACCATTTTCTTTTATAAAGAAACAATTGATACGACAACGGGAACTCCTAATCCAGCTCTTTATTCTGATAAACCAAAACCGGGATATACAATTAGAGTTGCAGAACATTTGTATTTAAAGAATGAATGGCAGGATACAATGCTTACAAGGATCGTAAAAAGTGCGCCGCCCAGGGTTGGGAGGTATTCATACAGTGATAATGATTTTATTTTCCTGGGAAAAATTGTAGAACAACTTTCAGGCATGACGCTTGATCAATATGTAAGAAAAAATTTTTACTCAAAACTGGGATTGGAAACAACAGGGTTTAAACCAAGAGAAAGGTTTAGTATCAACAGGATCATCCCAACAGAAGAAGAGAAATACTTTCGCAAGCAATTACTTTGGGGAGATGTGCATGATGAAGGCGCATCAATGTTCGGCGGCGTGGCAGGGCATGCAGGATTATTTTCTGATGCATATGACCTGGCAATGCTTTACCAAATGCTGTTGAATGGAGGAGAATTGAATGGCGAGAAAATTTTTAAAGAAGAAACGATAAAATTATTTACAGCTTATCATAGCAAAGACAGCCGCCGTGCCTATGGTTTTGATAAGCCCGAAAAAGATAATGTGACAAGAAAAGAGCCGTATCCGTCATTGTTCGCTTCACCGCAAACATTTGGACATACCGGTTTTACAGGCACCTGTGTTTGGGTAGATCCGAAGTATAACCTGGTTTATATTTTTCTTTCTAATCGTGTGAATCCTTCAAGAAACAATCCTGCATTTGCACAGTCAAATGTAAGAGCGAAGATTCAGGACACAATTATTGAAGCAATCAAATAGGCAACCTCATCAGCACTTCTTTAATATCATCATACTGTTCCCACGGAATAAAATGCCTGGCACCCGGTAAAATTTTTACTTCAACTGACTTTGCCTTTGTCAATTTCTTTTTTGCATATTCGGTATTACCAACCGGAACAAATGTATCCTTATCACCATGAATGATCCAAACCGGGCAAGTGATCTTATCCCACTCCTTATCGGTTTCTTTCAGATCTGATTTTAAATAAACAAGTTCTTCATTACTGGGACGAAAAGCACCGGGCAAAAAATATTGTAAGAATGAACTATTTAACATGAACCGCCATCGCTCCGGCTTTTCTTCATCAGGGTCAACTGCTGCAGCAAGGAATACAAGCCCGGTAAATAAATTCTCATTATCCATTTGCAACTTAACGATCATCGGCCCGCCAAGTGAATGACCAATTGCATACATCGGTTTCCCATTCTGAAAAGATTTGACAAGAGGGCTTATAAGCTTTGATTGATTATCTAAATTTTTTGCATCCCCAAAATTACTATAACCAAAACCCGGTCGGTCAATAGCTATCATTCTGTATTTAGAAAGAAGATCTTTATCCTGCATATATCTTTCAAAAGCGGACCATCCACCCGGAGAACCATGCACAAAGAATAAAGTTGGAAATGTATCGTTACCCGTTTTTGCATAATGCATAGCAAATCCATCAACCTTGATGGTTTCAGTAGTCAGCACCACATTATTTTTTGAAAATTTTTCTTTCGCTTCACTATCACTCATGCGAAACTTCATACTGCATTGTGCAAACACAAGCCAAACCGCGATCAATATTAAAAAACCAATCAGCAATCGCCGGAAGATCTTTCGTTTCATTTTTCAAACGTACAAAGAAAAAAGACTGTGATTGTATGGTGCTTACAGAGGTAGATATATAAAGTATCAAAGTATCAGAGTATATAAGGTCAGGTTGGGATCTACAGTATATGCCTTATTTACTTTATATACTCTTTATACTTACTTATCTCTTCTCGGTTGTTGAGGCGGACGATTCGGCCCACGTTGCTGGCCTCCTTGAGGTGGACGATTAGGATTTTGTTGTGGACCTCTTTGTTGATTTGGCCGATTGCCTTGTTGCGGTCCCTGGTTTCTTGGGCCTTGTCCTCTATTATCTCTTGGTCCCTGTTTTTGTTTTCTTTTCTTATCCGCTCTTTCAAGTGTTTGTAAACTTATCTGCCCAACCAATTCCACAAATTCAGGTTCAGCTTCTTTTGCTTTTGATGAAGTTATTTCAACCGGTTCCAGATCATCAGGAATTGTTCCTTGTGCATTCAGCGATTTTATTTTTCTTACCCTTTCAATTGTAACCGGGTATTGTTTATTGCTGTCAGGCAGTACATACCACATCAGGTTTTTGAAAATATCTTTTTTTATCAGCAATGCATTTCCTTTTGCCACTTGTATATTATCGCAGTTGTCAGGGAAGCCTTGCAACGCATCCAAATAAGTATCCAATTCATAATTCAAACAACACTTCAATCGTCCACACTGGCCGCTGAGTTTTGTTTGATTGATAGAAAGATTTTGATAACGTGCCGCTGTTGTATTTACTGATTTAAACTCTGTCAACCATGTGCTGCAACAAAGTTCACGGCCGCAACTACCAATACCCCCTACTTTAGCACTTTCCTGTCTTGCACCGATCTGGCGCATTTCAACTTTCAACTTAAATTCAGAGGCATATATTTTTATCAGCTCACGAAAATCAACACGACCATCAGCTATATAAAAGAAGGTTGCCTTGCGACTATCAGCCTGCACTTCTACCTGGCTTATTTTCATATCAAGCTTAAGCTGTTTTGCAATAGCACGGCTGCGGATCACTGCTTCTTTTTCACGACTCTTACTCTGTTTCCATATATCAATGTCACGGTCGCTGGCACGACGCAACACTTTTTTCATTTCCGGGTTATCTTCCTTTATCTCATGTTTTTTCATTTGCAGCCTCACGATCTCACCAGTCAGCGATACTTCGCCAAGATCGAAACCGCTTACACCTTCCACACATATTAGGTCGCCTTTTTCCAATTGCTGCAATGTAGTGTTCCGGAAATAATCTTTACGGCTGCCCTGGTTAAAGCTTACTTCTATCACCTTACATTCATCAGATACAGTAGCCAGTGGCATGTTCATCAGCCAATCGAATGCATTCATACGGTTACATCCGCCGGTACTACATCCGCCGTTGCTTTTACATCCGTTTGGTTTACCTGTTCCGCAATTATCGCAACCCATGAGAAAAAAGATTAATAATTAAGAATGAAGTTCCGATAGCTATCGGGATGAGGAAGGTAATTTAATTTTGAGCCAGGCTGCAGAATGTCTATTTGGCTTCCGTTGCGTCGCACTCTTGTACTTTCATATCGCTATGCAGCAGGGAGCCGGCATGCCGATTAGAATTACTATATGTTGAAGTGAGTGACACAACAAAATTTGAATAGAGATTTACAGCTGACCACAAAACCTTTCTCCTCAATCACTAACACCGTTCAAAACTCACAAACCAATGTTCTACCGGTGTCAGGTTGCCAAAAATACAATTTTGTCCTGAATGATGTGATAAAGCTTAATAGTAAGGGCATGAAAGAGGATCTTGGCATTGGCGTTGCGTTCTATATAATATGAAGCCCGGTCCAATTCTTCTATAATTGCCTGCTGCTGACTGATATCCGCAAGCCGGTTCAGCCGGTCAGCAAAATCTTTTTCATTATCCGGCAGATGAATATTGCTGCCCATGATCTTTGATCGGATGGACTGTTCGAGCAAATGATTGAAATATCGAAGGAACTGTTTTTGCTTTTCTCTTCCGAGTCTACTCGTCTCTTCCACCCATTTGGTCTGGGCGATCGGGCCAGTTTTAATGATTGAGTTCAGCCAGTCGCGGAGAATGCCTTGCCAGTCTTCTTCTGCATGTTGTAACAATTGTAATGCTTCACGATAATTGCCTTCCGCAGTCGCAGCCACTTGTCTTGCTTTTGCCGGATCGATCTTACTATCAATTAATGCAGATTCAATATCGGTCGTTTCAAGCATCGGGATCTTTATCATCTGGCAACGGCTAACTATAGTTGGTAAGAGCAACGTTTCATTTTCTGCAATCAATATAAATAAGGTATTTGGTGGCGGCTCTTCAATTAACTTGAGTAGTTTGTTGCCTTCAGCACCAAGATGTTCAGGCATCCACATGATGAGGATCTTGTACTCGCTTTCAAAACTTTTCAGGCTCAGCTTGTGAATAATGTCGTTACATTCATTCGCAGTTATGTTGCCTTGTTTGTTTTCAGCGCCAATAAATTGAAGCCAGTCATACACATTTCCGTAAGGATAATTGTTTATGAACTCTCTCCATTCAGTTATATAATCAACACTCAACGGAGGTGTTCCTGATTTTTTTGTTACAACAGGATAACTGTAATGAATATCCGGGTGAACGAGCTGGTTTGCTTTTGTGCAGGAAGGGCAGATACCACAAGAGTCGTTTGAAGTTTGAGGTTTGAGGTTTGAGGTTGTTGGCTCTTCTTCAAAAAGGGAGGCATTGGGATTTGTGGTCTGTGATTTTGGATTTGCCTTTTCACATGTTAAATACTGCGCTAATGCTAATGCCAGCGACAAAGTTCCGCTTCCTTCTTTACCTAAGAAAAGTAAAGCATGGCTAAGCCGGTTGTGTTGAATTAATTCAACCAATTGTTGTTTTACTTCTTTCTGGTTTATGATTTTTGAAAATTGCATTAATTAATTTCTTTTTTTGAATGGGTCCCTTAATAATATGTAAACTAATAAAGTAATTCCGACCATCCTTATAAACTCTCCGCCAACTTTTTTAAGTTCAATATGAAAATCATTGAATAAAAAAGATACCAGAAATGAAGCAGCTATTAGAGTAATAATAGCAATGATAATTTTTTTCATTAATGAACTCAATTTGGACGTAAATTAAAATAAAAAAGCGTTCCGTTTTTACAGAACGCTTTTCCCGATTGCTATCGGGATGGTAGGACTTCTATTAATTCAAATACTTCGTAATTTCTTCGCTCATCGGGTTCACTTTGTTATGAAACACAGCGATCAATTTTCCGTTTTCATCCAATAAGAATTTGGTAAAGTTCCAGTCAACGGGATTTTGCAAGTATCTTTTCCAGACAAGATCTTTTGAAGTAGTTCCTTGTTCTGCTTTTGCCAATTCTCTTGATTGTTCAACCAGCCATTTATAAATTGGCGCCATATCGTCTCCTTTTACCGAAATTTTTTCGGCCATAGGGAAAGAAACACCATAATTCTTTTTACAGAATTCGTGTATCTCGGTATTAGTACCTGGTTCTTGTTCGCCAAAATTGTTAGCGGGAAAACCAACGATCACTAATTTGTCTTTATACTTTTCGTATAATTTTTCCAGGTCGGCATATTGTGGCGTGTTACCACATTTTGAAGCAGTATTAACGATCATTATTTTTTTGCCTTTATAAGCAGAAAAATCGATCGGGCTTCCATCAAGTCCCGGCACTTTGAAATCATAGATTGCGGGACCTTCTAATGAGACTGATAGTATCAGTGCAACCAAAAATATTTTCATGATTTTCGTTTTTAGAGGATAACAAAGTTAAGAAGCTCTTGTCCTTAATTCCAATAATCTTTTTACCGCCAAAATCCTGCCGGTTATTGTCTTTCATAGCTCCCGAGGTCAGGAGCAATACCAACAGGCCTTGGCTTACCATCCAAATCGATGGTAACACCAGCATTGGTTGCTTTGTCTTTTGCCGGGGATTCATCTTTTAACCGGAAATTATAAATTCGTTTTGAGGTATTGATAGAATCAAATGCCGGATATTGGTTGTTGATTATTCCGGTAGAAGTAATATTGGCAGGAGTGTTTACGACTTTCCAGAGATTATAATCAAAATTCACATTGAAAGTAGTACTGCCACTTTTTGTAACCACTACTTCATCCTCTACCGTTCCGTCTTGTCCCCAGAAAATACAATTGCGAAATACTGCTGTCAGAGCTTTTGCATCCGGAACATTATTTACAAGAACATAATTACTTACATAAAGGACAGGATCACGATGAAGGATATAACTATTGGAAAAGGTAGCAACAGTGCAATGAGTAAATTGGTAATCGCCGCCCTTAGCAAGAACTACATTTTGACCACAATTACTGATCAAACAATTTCTTGCTCTTATGCTACTGTTAACAGCAATAATGCCGGCATCATAAGCATTGTCAATAATACATTCGTTCAAAGTCAATTTTGGATTTATTGAAAGATCCAAAACGGCCAAAGCCTGGTAAGCATTTTTTATAACTGCATAATTAAACACATTGTCCTTACTCGTGCCTCTGAAATAAATGCCGGGCCATCCGCCGGGAAAATCATTATAAGGTTCATCAAGCCGGTCGCCACGGAATTGAACACGATCAACGGTATCTTTTGCGCCATTTACTTCTAAAGTGCCATCTACAATTATCGGAGCATCCGCATGTACATAAATGCGGCAACCTTTATTAATAGTAAGTTTTTTATTTGGATCAATTGTTAGTGACCCAAGGATCACATAAGGCAGATCGTTATTCCATATTTCATTAGTGGTAATTTCTTTATCGCGGTAAAAATGCGCATTCTGCCCCCATGCTTCCAGGTTTACCTGTCGGTTTGTACCATTATAGCTTATCTGGATGCTATCCTCAACAATAAAAGGGATATTGGCCGCATTTTGATTGATGCTTACGGATACAAAAACATAAACACTATCATTTGCTTCTATTTCAATATTTGAAACTTCAGGACCAACAAAACCATCGGCATTTATTTTAAAATAAGAACTGTTGCCACCCATAAGTTTAATAGAAGAAAGACGAAGCTTTTGATCATTCTCATTTATTATTTTAAAAGACTGGGTGATGGAGCCGGCGGTCGTAAAAACGGTATCAAATTTTAATTCTTCATCTGAAAGAGAGACTTGCGCATCGGGGCTTGTAATGAAAGATTCCTTCTTGCAGGCATTAAAAAAGATAAGGATGGATATCGAAATAAACAGGAGGTTCTTCATTGAAGTCAAAAGTAAATCGAAGTGTTTGAAAGAAGAAATGATGATGGAAATATTTACAAGAAAGAATTAACGGCTGGCTACACAAAGAGTAGCAACAGATAGTTTTACGTTTTCTGCTGTTAATAGTTCATTTCCGCATGCTTCAAGTGTGGCACCGGTAGTAACTACGTCATCCACCAACAGTAAATGTTTATTTTGAATGGCAACTGGATCTACTAGCTGAAATTTTCCTTCAATATTCTTCCATCTTTCAATTCTTCCTTTTTTAGTTTGGGTTTCTGAATGCTGTGGCCTTGTGATTACTCTATTTAAAATTGGGATTGATAAAATTTCTGCTATTCCTTCACAAAGCACCGTTGCCTGGTTATAGCCTCTCTTTTTTTCTTTGGATGGAAAAAGTGGTAACGGAACCAATGCCTCTATTTCAGTGAAACGGGTAGCATTTTTTAAAGCATTCCCCATCAATCTTCCTAATTGCAATCCAAGATCTTTATTGCCTTTATATTTCAGTTGATGCATAAGATG
>Ga0207712_10001084_pt1 | contig 19050 bp, 16 predicted proteins | sample KBSS44metaG_FD_184402 | JGI IMG/M metagenome (GOLD analysis project Ga0207712, IMG submission 184402) | Switchgrass rhizosphere microbial communities from Kellogg Biological Station, Michigan, USA - KBS S4-4 metaG (SPAdes) (version 2) | ecosystem: Host-associated > Plants > Roots > Rhizosphere... | reverse complement strand
GGCCTTCTGGCGAAGCTCACCGCCGACCTTGGGCCCCACGGCCTCGGTGCGGCCGATGGTGTACTTCCCCTCGCCCAGGCTCGAATCCAGCGCCTTCCGGACAGCGTTCACCGTGGCGTCGGTGTTGTCCTGGTCGGGCGCCTCTTTGCTGAGCCGCGCTCGAACCACGTACTCGCTGTCGGCGCCGAATGACTGGATCTCTGCGCCGGGCACGCCCTCGTGATCCAGAGCGCTACGCAGTTTGCCGACATCCACCGGCACCTGGCTGGCGATCTGCACCAGGGTGCCTCCCGTGAACTCGATGCTGTAGTTGAGCCCACGGATCAGCAGGAGAATCAGACCGGGGATGAACCAGATCGCCGTGAAGATGTAGGCGTACCGGCGTACCCCGATGAAATCGATCTTGGTGTTAGTGAAGACGCGGCGCATGGGTCAGATACTCAGCGTGGTCATGTTCGGCCGGCGCTCAAGCCAGATCATGAAGAAGGTGCGGGTGACGAAGATGGCCGTCACCATCGAGGCGAGGGTGCCCAGGGTGAGGGTAACCGCAAAGCCCTTCACCGGACCGGTACCGAACTGGTAGAGCAGCAAGGCGGTTACGATGGCGCAGACGTTGGAGTCCACGATCGCGTTCCACGCCCGCTTGAAGCCCTCATCAATGGCCAGACGGATTGTCTTCCCCAGCGCCAGCTCTTCCCGTATGCGTTCGAAAATCAGCACGTTCGCGTCTACCGCGAGGCCGATCGAGACCACGATACCGGCGAGGCCGGGCAGCGTGAGTGTCGCGTCCAGCGACGCAAGCCCGCCCAGCGTAAACAGGATGTAGATCGCCAGGGCAAAGACCGCGAGAATTCCGGCGACCCGGTAGTACCCGATCATGATCAGAATCACGATGATGCTGCCGACGACGCCGGCGGTGATGCCCTTTCGAATCGAGTCCTGCCCCAGGCTCGCGCCGACCTGCCGATAGTCAACCACCTTGAGAGGAATCGGCAGCGCGCCGGCTCTCAGCGTCAAGGCCAGGTCACGCGCTTCCTGGAAGGTGCGGCCGGTCAGAGTGATCTGCCCCCGCCGGTCGATCCGGCTCTGAATCACCGGTGGCCTGCCCTGCACCCGGTCATCCAGGAGAATCGCCATGTAGTTGCCGATGTTCCGTCCGGTGCCATCGCCGAATTTGCGGGCGCCGGTCCGGTCGAGCTCGAAGGTGACGATCGGACCGCTGGTGAGCGGATCGATCTCCTCCTTGGCATCCACCAGGTTCTGACCGGTGACGATCGCGCGGTCCTCCAGCGAATAGAGCAGCCGGTAGGACTCGGCCCCCACGCTGGTTGCGCTCGAGGCCCAGCGCAGCACCAGGTTCCGCGGCAGTGCCGATTGCACTTCGGGAAGATGCAGCAGGCTATCGACCCGCGGGAACGCGGTCTCCTTCACGAGGTACTCCCCCGGAACGGGCGAGTATCCCGCCTGGGCGCCACTCTGGATCAGGCTGCTCAGTACGCCGCCAACCACGACGCCGGTATCGGTCGCGGCGGCCTTCTTCCCGGTATCGCCCTGCAGCAGTTGGGTGACCGCGCTCGGCTGGGTCGGGGCGCCTGCCGCCGGCTTCACCCCCGCGCGTTGCAGTGCCCGGTCCAGAGCGGGGAGCGCCTTTTCCAGTGCCTCGCTCCGGTCGGTGATGCGGAACTCGAGGAAGGCGCTCCGCTGCACGATGGCCTTGGCCCGGGCGGGATCGGTGATGCCCGCCAGTTCCACGATGATCCGGTCATCGCCCTGCTTCTGGATCAGCGGCTCGGTCACCCCGAACTCGTCGATCCGCTTGCGCAACACGGTGAGGGCCAGGTCGAGATCCCGCGACGGGTCGGCGGAGACGCGGCTCGACTGGTCGAGCTCGAGGCCAAGGTGCATTCCACCCTGAAGGTCGAGACCCAGCTTGAGCGGAACCCGGCGCACGGTCGTGTCGCGCATGACGCCGGTATTGACGTCGCGCTCCCGGATCGTCGTATTGCGCGGAATGAGCGCGACGATGGAGCCGATGATGAGCAACGCGATGATGATTACGCGCGATCGAATGGAATCGAACATCGTCCTTGTCAGGTATGTGAGACATGACGCTGGTCAGCACTGAGTTGGCTCAGTGCCGCCGCTGCGTCCGCCCGGTCTCGCTGCAACTGTTCCACCAGTTTCTCCGGCGACGCGAAGGTCATCACGTCGCGCAGCCGCTCCACCCACTCGACCTTCACCCACTGCCCGTAGAGATTCGCGTCCACCCCGAAGAGGTGCACTTCCACGCTTCGCCGCAGATCTCCGAACGTCGGTTTGGGCCCCTGATTGAGCATTCCTCCGACTCTACCTCCGGCCCACTCCACCGTCGCAGCGTAGACCCCGTCAGGCGGCAGCAACTTCCTGGCTGGGACTCCACCCAGGTTGATCGTGGGCACTCCGATCGTTCTGCCCCGTCCTGCCCCGCGTTCTACGACGCCGCTCACTGAATAGGGTCGCCCGAGCAGCCGTTGCGCGGTGGCCAGGTCGCCCCCGGCGACGGCGCGACGGATTTGGGTGCTGGAGACCGGATGGCCACCCAGCTCCACCGGACCGACCACGTCCACCGTGAAGCCATCAGTGGCGCCAAGCCGTCGCAGGGTCTCGACGTCGCCACTGCGTCCGCGCCCGAAGCCGTGATCGTGACCGATCACCAGCTCGCGCATGCGGCAGCGGCCGATCAGCACCTCGCGAACGAACCGCTCCGGGCTGTAACTCGCCAGCTCCCGGTCGAACCGGAGGAACACGACGTAGTCCAGTCCGGTCTGGGCCAGCGCCTCACGGCGTTCGGCTCCCGACGTGAGAAGCGGTGGCGCGGCCTGAGGGTTCACCACCTCGAGCGGATGCGGCTCGAAGGTGACGAGCACGCTCTTCCGTCCCGCGACGCGTGCCCGATCCACGATCTCGCGAAGAACCGCCTGATGCCCGCGGTGCACTCCATCGAACATGCCGACGGTCACCGTCGTGCCGTTCGGATACTCGGGCAAAACGGACATCAGCTCTCCGCGGGCTCCAGCACCACTTCAGGACGGAAGAGCTTGTCCTCAACTCGTCCCACGGCGATCAGACGGTCCCCCGCTCCCACACCGGCAACGGATCCGCTGGAAGTGAACTCGGGCTGGATCTGGGCCGCGCGCCCATGACCCACGTCCGTCACTTGCGCCTCGCTCAGCTCGATCCTGGGCAGATGTCCCAGTACCGAAAGCGGCGTCAGGATAGGGGTCTCGGTACTGAGGACCTCGAGCGACACGGCCTGCTCGATCCGCAGTGATCCGATTGCTTCCCGTCGGAGCGCAGTCAGATGCGCGCCGGTTCCCAACACCTCGCCGATATCGCGGGCGAGAGCCCGAACGTAGGTCCCGGCACTCACCCGAGTCTGGAACACCAGCTCCGGAAAGCGAAATTCCATCAGCTCCAACGAGTGCACCGTTACATCCGACTCGGGCAGCTCCAGCGTCACGCCGCGCCTGGCCAGGCGATAGCTTCGTTCCCCACCGATCTTCCGCGCCGAAAACGCCGGCGGGCGTTGCTTTTGCGGGCCGAGGAAGCCGCGGAGGGTTGCTTCGACGGCTCGGCGGCTCGGTACCTCACCCCCTGGCCCCGTCTCCGCGTCGCGGAGAGGGGGAACGAGGCTGATGATTTCACCCGTCAGGTCATCGGTCGTGGTTCGCACGCCGAGTTTCGCCGTCGCCCGGTAGGTCTTATCGTGCCGCTCCACGAACTGCGCCAACCTCGTCGCGCGACCGAGCAGGATCACCAGCAGCCCGCTCGCGAACGGATCCAGGGTCCCGGTGTGCCCGACCGCCTTCATATGCAGCGCGCGCCGGACCCGGATCACCACGTCGTGGGAAGTGGGTCCAACTGGCTTGTCCACCAGCAGCGCGCCTGACTTCAGGCCGGGTCCTCCCGCTTGAGCTCGGCCAGCACCGCGTTGATCCGGGCAGCGTGCTCCAGACCCCGATCCAGCTCGAACTTCACTTCCGGGACGATGCGGGTGTGCAGCGCCTTTCCCAGCTTCGACCGAAAGAAGCCCGCCGCGCTGCGGAGCCCTTCCAGCGCCCGCGTCTTGTCGGCTTCCTCGCCCATCACGCTGACGCTCACCGTGGCCCACGACAACTCGTTGCTGACCACGACGCGAGTCACCGTGACCATGCCGATCCGTGGGTCGCGTACCTCGGTGAGCAGCGCGTCGCTCACCACTTGCCGCACCGTTTCGGCCATCTGTTCAGGCCGCCGGGATGGTCCCTTCATACCTGCGTCACCACCGTATCAATGATGCGGACGCCATCGGCCGCCTCGACGATGCCGTCCGCTGTTCGCAGCATCTCGTCCACGACTCGCCGGTCCGACCCCACAGCGGCGCAGGCGAGCTCGGCGCGCTGCCACAGGTCCTGCGCTCCAACGTCCGCCACCGAGACATTGAGCCGCCGCCTGAGTTCCGCCTTGAGGGACTGAAGCACCGACCGCTTGTCCTTGAGCGACTGGCAGCCCTCGAGATGGAGGATCCAGGTTTGGACCGAAGCGTACATGATTGAAAATTGTCAATTGAAAATTTCAAATTGAAAATCCTCAATCTGAAATCCTCAATCTGAAATTCCTCAGCCTGTCCCCGACCCCGCCGCGCTTCCGGCCAGGGTCCGCTTCACTTCCTCCACCCGGTAGCTCTCGATCATGTCGCTGACCTTGAGGTCGTTGAAGTTCTCGACACCGATACCGCACTCGAGCCCTTCGCGCACTTCCTTCACGTCGTCCTTGAAGCGCTTGAGACTCGAGATAGTCCCGTCGTAGATCTGGACTCCGTCCCGGACCACGCGGACGCGACCGGTTCGCTGAATCGTCCCGTTCCTCACCATGCAACCGGCAATGGTGCCTACCTTGCTCACCTTGAACAGCTGCAGCACCTGCGCATCGCCCAGGACGGTTTCCTTCGATTCCGGCTTGAGCAAGCCTTCGAGTGCCGCCCGCACATCGTCCACCGCCTCGTAGATGATGCGGTAGGTTCGGATGTCCACCGATTCCCGTTCCGCCGCGGCGCGGGCTCCCGCGTCGGGCCGCACGTGGAAGCCGATGACAATGGCTCCAGAGGCCTTGGCCAGCAGGACGTCGCTCTCGCTGATCGAGCCGACCCCACGAAGGACGATGTCCACTCGTACTTCGCCCGTGCTGAGCTGGGCCAGCGCGTCGGCCAGCGCCTCGGCCGGGCCGCCCTGGTCGGCCTTGATGATGAGTCGCAACGCGCCGATCTGGCCCTGCGCCAGCTGGCGGGAGAGATCTTCGAGAGTGCCACCGCGCGTGGTGCGGCGGTTCTGCGCCTCCCGGTCGAGCCGCTGCCGCTTCTGGGCGATCTCGCGCGCCTCGACGGCGTCGGCCACGACGAGGAAGCTGTCGCCGGGCGACGGAGTGCCCTCGAAGCCGAGGATCTGCACCGGAATCGAAGGTCCCGCCTCCTTGATGTTCTTGCCCCGCTCATCGAACAGCGCCTTCACCCGGCCGGAGAACTTGCCGCTGATGAAGTTCTGGCTCACCCGCAGGGTGCCGCGCTGCACCAGGATGGTGGCCAGCGGCCCCTTGCCCGGGTCCAGGGTGGCTTCGATCACGGCGCCGGATGCGGCGCGGTCGGGATTGGCACGCAGATCGAGAATCTCCGCCTGCAACAGGATCTGCTCGAGCAGCTTGTCTACGCCGGTACCCTTCTTGGCCGAAATCGGGGTGGCCAGTACGGTGCCGCCGAACTCTTCCAGCACGACGTTGTGGGCCAGCAGGTCCTGCTTCACCTTCTGCACGTTGGCAGCAGGGAGATCGATCTTGTTGATCGCGACGATGAGCGGTACGCCGGCATTCTTGGCGTGGCTGATCGCTTCCACCGTCTGGGGCATCACCGCGTCCTCGGCCGAGACGACCAGGACCACGATATCGGTGACCTGAGCGCCGCGGGCACGCATGGCGGTAAAGGCCTGGTGACCGGGTGTGTCGAGGAAGGTGATCTGCTTGCCGCTCGCAAGCGTGACGTGATAGGCGCCGATGTGCTGGGTGATTCCGCCTGCTTCACCAGCCACCACGTTCGCTTTCCGGATGTAGTCCAGCAGCGAGGTCTTACCGTGGTCCACGTGACCCATGATGGTGACCACCGGCGGGCGCGGCTGGGTGGTTTCATCTACGTCGGTCTGGGTCTCCTCGGTCGCGAGGTCGGCGGCGTACTCCTCTTCTTTGACCGCCTGGAAGCCGAATTCCGACGCGATCAATTCGATCTGGTCGAAATCGAGGCGCTGGTTGACCGTGACCATGAGTCCCAGCTCCTTGAACGCGAGCTGCACGATCTGGGTCGCGGGGACTTTCATCAGGTCGGCGAGCTCGGAGACCGAGATGAACTCGTTGACCCTGACCCGAGTCTTTTCCCGTTCCTTCTCTTCGGCCGCGCGAGCGAGCTGCTCCTGATACCCGGTCATATCGCGGCCGCGGCCTTTCCGGCCCACTCCACCGCGCATCCCCTGCAGCGTCTTGAGGATGTTCGCCTGCACCGCTTCCTGGTCCACGGAGGACTTACGGCCCTTCTTGCCCTTCTTGCGTCCGCCGCCCTTCTCGGCATCGGGGCCGAAATTGCGACCCCGCTCGCCGGTGGCGGGAGCACCGGGGACACCGGGACCCGAGCCGCGCTGCGGGGGACCGGAACCGCGCTGCGGGGGACCGGAACCGCGCTGACCCGGAGCCGGCGGAGCGCTGCTGCTGAACACGGGACGGGGACGTGACGGACCAGTGGGGCGACCGCCTTGAGGTGCGGCCGGCCGCGAAACGCGGGTGGGAATCATTGGAGTCCGACCCGGCACCGACGGACGCGGAGGTAATGGCGGAGCGTCAGCCGGACGAGAGGCCGGCGGGAACGGTGAAGCCGCGACCGGCTCGGTCGCGGTTGGAGCTTCCGAGTCGCCAGTATCTCCTGACGCCGGAGGCAGGTCCTTGAAAAGGGCCTTCGCGCGCTCTTCCAGCGATGCGGGCAACGCGGCCTCGACGGGGCGCTCGATCGGACGAATCAGGTCCATTGCCAGCGCTTCGGCAGCGCGTTCGGCTTCGGCCACCGCCTCGGACTGAGCAACCTCCGCCGCAGTGCGACGCCGCTTGCTCGGCTTCCCGGCCTCTACCGATACCGGCTCGGGCGGGGCGGCCGCCTTGGCAGCCTTACGGCGGCCCTTCTTCGGCGCCGGCTCATCGGCCGCTTTCCGCTTTTCGCGCTCCCAGCGCACCCGCACGGCGGACACCTGTCCATCCTCAAGTCCCGACATGTGGCTGCGCACGAAGATGCCCATGTCCTTAAGCATCCCCATCACTTGTTCTGCCGGGACCCCGAACTCCGCTGCGAGGTCGTGCACTCTGGTCTTGACCATCAACCCTCCGTCTGGAACGAGCTGCCACTCGCGGCTGCGAGTCCACGAGCCAGCGCTCGATCTACCACTCCTGCCACCATGATTCCCGGCTTACCAAGCCGTTGGCCGATCGCATCCGCGGTGGGACCGCGAAACAACGGTACCCGACGCGCAGTCGCCAGCCGAACCACCTTCTCCAACGCTCGTGGGCTCGCGTCCGCCGCCACCACAAGGCAGGCGAACTTGTCGGCCTGGAGCCCGGCCCGCACCCGATCGACCCCGATCACAACCTTACGGCCCCGATAGCCGAGGCCGAGAAGGCGGAGGAGCCGATCAGGATCCGCCGCGGCCGTCGTCGCTGTCCTCGTCGGTCAGCTCGGCGAGCAGCGCCATCAGCTGATCGGCCCGCTCCTGGGTCATACCCGGCAGCTGTGCCACCTCGTCCCGTTCGAGATCGAGTACGTCGTTCAGGGTCTGGTACCCCGCACCGTTCAGGATGGCGAGCAGCTCGGGAGAAAGACCCTTCAGTTCCGTCAGCGGCACCTGGGTGACCGACTCGTCTTCCGGCGGGAGCGGCGCGAACAGCGGGCCCTCTCCACCGCGCTCCAGCCATTCGCGGCTGGAGTAGAGATCGATCTTCCACCCGGTGAGCTCAGAGGCGAGGCGCACGTTCTGCCCGTTGCGGCCAATCGCCAGCGACAGCTGATCCTCGTCCACCACCGCCTGGATCGTCTTGCTCTCCGGATCGGAGAACACTTTCGCCACCCGGGCCGGAGCCAGCGCCAGTCGCGCGAAGCGCTCCGGATCGGGAGACCACGGCACGATGTCGATGCGCTCGCCACCCAGCTCATTCACCACCGCTTGCACCCGGGAACCCTTGAGTCCCACGCAGGCGCCAACCGGATCGATGGCATCATCGCGGGAGATCACCGCGATCTTGGTGCGGCTCCCGACTTCGCGGGCCCAGGCCCGGATGTCCACCACGCCCTGCTGAATTTCGGGGACTTCCAGCTTGAACAGCGCCTTCACGAAGAGCGGGTCCGCGCGAGAGAGAATGAGCCGTGGGCCCTTGGGGGTTTCCTCGAGCCGCTTCAGCACCGCCCGGATGGTGTCTCCCTGGTGGAACTTCTCCCGGTGATTCTGTTCCCGGTACGGAATGATGGCTTCCGCCTCCCGAAACTTGTTGAGCATGATGACCAGCTTGCCGCGCTCGATCTGCTGGACCTCTCCCGATAGCAGCTCGCCGACCTTGCCGGCAAACTCTTCGCGGATCCGGGTACGTTCGCCTTCGCGCACCCGCTGGATAATCCTTTGCTTCGCCGCCTGCACCGCGAGCCGTCCGAACTCGGCGAAGGGAACATCCTCTTCCAACATGTCGCCGGGCGCGAACTCGGGATCCTCGTACTGGGCTTCCTCGAGGGAGACCTGGGCGCTCGAATCCTCGACCGCCTCCACCACCTGTCTCAGGCGGACGATGCGAATCGTGCCTTTGAGCTCATCGAAGCTGAGCTCGAAGCGGACATTGGGGCCGTAACGCCGGACCAGCGCCGCGTGAATACCGTCGCGCAGCAACTCCAGCAGCTCGTTGCGGTCGAGCTGTTTGGTGGTCGATAACTCGCGAATTGCGGCCAGGACTTCTGCCGAAGCGGACATCCTCTTCTCCCTCTCGCGGCCTCAGGAGGCCGAGTCCATCAACAGGGTCGCCTCTTTGAGATTCTCGAGCGCGAGCAAATAAGGCTCGCCGTCAGCGAGGCGAAGCTGGACATGATCATCGTCGGGCACTGCGACTACTGTGGCGCGCGGATGCCCGGATAGCCCGCGTGCCGCCACTCGTACTTCCCGGCCCAGGTATCGCCGCCAGTGTTCGACGAAACGGACCGGTCGCTCAAACCCGGGCGAGGAAGCCTGCACCAGATAGCGGGCGCCAGGCTGGGCCTCCGCCTCGAGCACGCGTGCCAGGGAACGGCTAACCTGGACGCAATCCTCGGCGGTCACGCCGTGCCCGGGTGTGCTATCCGGGCGATCAATCCTGACCTGAATCAGGGGGCGCTGCGGCGGGCCACCCATGTGGAATTCGATTAACTCGAACCCCATGGCGGCGACGTGGCGGCGGACCGGGTCGAGCAGCGGGTAGGAAGGCATCAGGACTTAGAAAAAAAATGTGGGGGAACTCCCCCACTCGTCCTGCGACCCCCGGCTCGGAGATCCCCGAACAGCGGCGTAAGTGTAGTGTCGGGGGGTGGATTCGTCAATTGCGAATGAGGGGTGCGGCGGCAGTCTGAGGAGGTGGTGGGTGGTAGGGCCCTACTCCCTACCACCGACTCCCCACTACCTGACTAGGAACCCGTCACCGCAGCTAGGAGCTCTTCGGCATCCCCAAATACGCGACCATTCGACCGTCGGAGCCGCAGGACCGGCGGTGACTATAGAAGTACCGAGCGTCGTGTGCGGAGCACCATTCGGAAACCGAGACGGAGCCGATCCCCAGAAGTCCCGCCTGCTCAGCCAGCACCGAGCGCAGATCCAAATGCCAGGGTCCGGAGCCTTCGGCGGCTTTTCCACAGCCCTCCATGACTTCAGAACCTACTTCATAGCAGTTGCCACAAATCCCTACACCACAGTGCATTACCAGATCGGCTGGATCAGATCCAACGGCTTCACCCAAGGTCTCGACTCCCTGGGCAAGGATGCGACCAGCGATTCCCCGCCAACCGGCGTGCAGCAGAGCCACGGCCTTCTCCACGGGATCCAGGAGGTAAACAGGAATGCAGTCGGCCACGGTGACGGTGAGCAGAATGCCTTTGGTTGACGTCGCGTGACCGTCCAGCCCCTCGAGCTGAATCCAACCTTTGCCCGAGGCGTGGAATTGGACGGCAGTCTGGTGCACCTGGTTCCCGAGCACGGTCGCATCGAAGCCGGGCTCCGCCCGCCTGAACGCCCTCCACCGGGTCATCACGTCGTGCACCGACGCATCAGTCCAGAGGCCTAGGTCGAATCCCCTGCCCTCCTCGCTGCCCCGCCCGGTGATTCCGGCAACGACCCCGAATCGCTCCCGCCAATCGGGGATGGTAAACCTCGGAACCGTGCCCTCGACCGGTTCTTCCCGCCGTGCTCGGTACTCGGTACCAGGTGCTCCGTACTCGCTATTCAAATCGCTCAATCTCTGCCCCAAGGGCTCGGAGCCGGGAATCGATCTGCTCGTACCCCCGCTCGATCTGGCCAACATTGTGAATGGTGCTGGTGCCTTCCGCGGCCAGGGCGGCGAGCAGCATGGCCATGCCGGCGCGAATGTCGGGAGACTCCACTGTGCCGCCTCGGAGCTGGGACGGCCCGGACACTACGACACGATGGGGGTCGCAGAGGACGATTCGGGCACCCATCCCGATGAGTTTGTCCACGAAGAACAGCCGCGACTCGAACATCTTCTCGAAGATCAGCACCATTCCTTCGCATTGGGTAGCGGTCACTACGGCGATGGACATCGCATCCGCGGGGAACGCAGGCCAGGGACCATCCTCGAGCTTGGGAACATGGCCTCCCAGGTCGGGACGGATCCGGCGCTCTTGCCCGGAGTCAACGACCAGCCGTTGCCCGTCCACCCGGGGACGGACGCCGAGCCGCTCGAAGCCGAACAGGGTGCTGCGCAGATCGTCCGACCGGACGCCTTCGATCGTGATCGCTCCGTCGGTGACCGCGGCGAGCCCGATGAAGCTCGCGATCTCGATGTGATCGGGGCCAATGGTGAATTCGCAGCCGCCAAGAGGGCGACCGCCCTCGATGGTGTAGACGTTGGTGCCGATTCCTTCGATCGACGCGCCCATCGCGATCAGCAGACGTGCTACATCCTGCACGTGCGGCTCGGCGGCGGCGTTGCGCAGGACCGTACGGCCATGCGCCATGACCGCGGCAAGCAGCGCGTTCTCGGTGCCGGTTACGCTCGGTTCGTCCAGGAAAATTTCGGCGCCTGTCAGCCTCTTGCCTTCGATCTTGTAGCTCTCGCCCACCGTCAGCTCCGCGCCCAGCTGCTCCAGCGCGAGGAAGTGGGTATCCACCCGGCGCCGGCCGATGACGTCTCCACCCGGCGGTGGCAAGGTGACCGAGCCGAATCGGGCGAGCAGCGGTCCGGCCAGCAGGATGGAAGCCCGGATCCTGGCGCAGAGCGCGGGATCGAGCGCTTTCGGGCGTGCCGCGCGCGCGTCAACCCGCAGCGTGTTGGTTCCGTGCCAATCGACTTGGACGCCGAGATCCACGAGCAGCGCGATCATGGTTTCCACGTCGCGGATTCGCGGCACGTTGTTGAGCGTCACCGGGCCGTCGGCGAGGAGTGTGGCAGTGAGCGCAGGAAGCGCAGCGTTCTTGTTGCCGGCGGGCAAGACGGTTCCGCGCAGGGGTCGCCCGCCGCGGACCTGGAAGCGTGGAGGCATGGCCAAAGGTCACGACGGCCGGTGGCATCGTCAAGCGCCGCGGTTATCTTGGGAACATGTTGCTGCTTCAGGATACCGTGATCACGGTTGCGGGATGGGTCGGGCCCACCGTTGCGATTTCCCTGGTGATCATTGCGGGTAGCTTCGCCGTGATTGCTCTGGTGATCGCCGCCACCGCGAAAGCCGCCGCCGGGCAGATCGAAAACCTGGGCCGAGCGGTGGAGAACCTGCGCAAGGACCTGGCCCCCGCGCTGGATTCGGTCCACCACCTCGGCGATGAAGCCCGTGAACTCGCGGCCAAACTGGGCAACGAGGCGGAAGACGTGGTCGAGGCGAGTCGGGCACTGAGGATCAAGGTGAAGGACCGCCTGATCGACCTCGAAGCGGTCTACGACGTACTCGAGAGCGAGATCGAGGAAACCGCGCTGGATGTCGCCACCACGCTGCGCAGCTTCCGCACGCGGGCCTCCTGGTACCGCTGGGTGCGCCGCCTGCTCGGCGCGGGTAAACACCGTTGATTCTCCGGCGCGCCGCCCTCCTGTTGGTCTGTTTCGGCCTCGTCACCCTGATCGTCCCGAATCACCTGTACGGCTGGACACCGGGCACCCACATCTACCTCGGCGAGTCGGTCCTGGCGAATCTGGGGATTCTCCCATCGCCAGTTTCCGATCTGCTCCGGGCTTTTCCCTTCGATTTTCTTTACGGCAACATTGCGGCAGACACGTCCATCGCGAAGAAGTACGCGCCGGTCGGCCGGCACTGCCACTCCTGGCATGTTGGCCAGCAGATCTACGATCACGCGAAGATCGACGCGTTGCGGGCTTTTGGCCTGGGATATCTCTGTCATCTCGCGGCCGACACGGTGGCACATAACTACTTCGTGCCCCGCCAGCTCTTGTTGACCAGCACGACGAGCGGCTTCGGCCACTCGTATTGGGAGAGCCGCTTCGAGACGCCGCTGGGTGACGAGTTTGCCCGCACGGCCAAGGAGGTGATCCTGCTGGACCACACTCCGGCCGACACCCACCTGGATCAGATTCTCGCCCCGACCATTTTCAGCGTTCGCACCAACCGGCGGCTGTTCCGCGGCATGGTTCATCTCACCGAGTCGCAGGGATGGCAGCGCGCCTTTCAGGTGGCACAGCAACACAGCCGCTGGGAGCTTGCGGCCGACGACATCGAGCGGCACATCTCACTTTCCTTCGACTATGTGATGGGAACGCTGGCCGAGCCGGACGCCGAGCCGCGGCAACTGGATCCCTCTGGAGAAGACGCGTTGCGGACGGCGAAGCGGCTGCGAAGAGAAGCCCTGCTCGCCGGAGCATGGAAGGACCCGAAGCGGCTTCAGGGCGTTGCCCAGGAGCGATTCGGATTACCGGAGCGCAACCCCGATTTCTGGCCATCCGCCAGGGTCAAGACGCCCTGGCGCGACAGCTGAATCTTCTCTGATGCTGGCGATCGCGGCACTTCTGCTCCTTGCGGGAGACCTTCAGCGCCCGCCGGCCTTGCAGCTCACCGTTGAGCCGGAACGACCGGTCCGGGGAAGCCTGGTACGACTAGTCGCCAGTGACACGGCGACGTCCGACCGGCCGTGGAGCTGGGTGGAGGGCACCGCGGGAGGCGAGCCGCTCCATTTCGAGGCCCAGGGTGCTGGACACTTCGTAGCGCTGGCCGGAATTCCAATCGACGGCCCCGATTCTTTCCCTGTCACACTGCGGATCTCTTACAGCGATGGGTCTCAGGACACCGTTGCCGCGAGCGTGTTCGTGCGTCAGCCCGACTACACGATGGAGAAGCTTCGTGTCGCACCGGCCATGGCGAAGCCGGACAGCGCGGCACAGGTCCGTATCGACAAGGAGATAGCGCGCGCACGAGAGATTGGAGCTCGCTCCCAAAGCACCCCGCGTCAGTGGCAGGATGCCTTCCTGCCGCCGCGAGACAGCCGGATCACCAGCATCTTCGGCACGGGGAGGGAGTTCAACGGCAAAGCGGTGAGCCGGCATCTGGGCACTGATTACGCCGGTGCGGTGGGAGATCCGGTACGGGCTACGAATCGTGGCGTTGTCGCAATGGTGGCGGACTTCTATCTGGCGGGTCGAGTGCTGTATCTCGACCACGGCGAAGGGCTCGTCTCAGCCTACTTCCACTTGAGCAGCACCGCAGTGGCCCAGGGAGACACGGTCGAGCGGGGGCAGATCATTGGAGCGGTGGGAAAGAGCGGACGGGTCACCGGCCCGCATCTGCATTGGGTTGTGCGGTACGGGACCGTAACTGTCGATCCGGGGAGTGTTCTGACGCTATTGGGGGAACAGCGTGAGAAGTGAGAAGTTAGAAGTGAGAAGGAAACCGCCAGCAGATTCCTTCTTACGTCTTACGTCTTACTTCTTACGCAGTTTTTCAGTCAGCAGCGGCTGTAAAGCCTTCGGATCCGCCTTACCCCCGCTCTTTTTCATCACAAGTCCCACGAAGAAGCCCATGAGTTTGGCTTCCCCACCCCGGAAGCGCTCCACCTCGGAGGGGTTGGCGGCGAGGACTTCCGCGACCCAGGCACCGAGCGTGTTGGCATCGCCGACCTGAATCAGTCCCAGCCGGTCGGCAACGGCGCGGGGTTCCTCGTTTCCAGCCACCAGCTCCGGATACACTCGCTTGGCCGCCTGGAGACTTACCACGCCTTCCTTGACCAATCCGATCAGTTTCGAGAGCCGTTCGGCACTTACACCGAATCGGCCGGTCTCGTTGTAGCCGCTCATCGCCTCTCCCATCACCCAGTTGGCGGCCGCCTTTGCTTCCGCTCCAGCTCCCACCACCGACTCGAAGTAATCCGCCACCGGCCGCTCGGCGGCGAGGACGCCGGCGTCGTACGCGGTGATGGCGTAGCGGGTCATGAAGCGCTCCCGCTTGGGCTCGGGCAGCTCGGGGAGTGCTGCGTGCTGCTCCTCGATCCACTTTGGAGTGAGCACCAGAGGCGGCAGATCCGGATCGGGGAAATACCGGTAGTCGTGGCTCTCCTCCTTGGAGCGCATTGGCTTCACCGTTCCAGCGGCGGCATTGAACAGCATGGTCACCTGCTCCACCCGGCCGCCACTCTCGAGCAGCGCCACCTGGCGATCGTGCTCGACGATCAGCGCCCGTTCGACATTGGCGAAGCTGTTCATGTTCTTGACTTCCGCCTTGGTGCCGAGCTTGGAGTCGCCGGGACGGCGGATCGAGATGTTCGCGTCCACCCGGAGGCTTCCTTCCTCCATGTTGCAGTCACTCACCTCGGCGTAGACCAGGATCTGCTTGAGCGTCGTGAGATAGGCTCGCGCCTCCGCCGGACTGCGGAGGTCGGGCTCACTCACGATCTCGACCAGTGGAGTTCCTGCCCGATTGAGATCAATCGCGGTCTTCCCGGGGAGCCGGTCGTGCAGCGATTTGCCGGCATCCTCCTCGAGATGAAGCCGGGTGACCCCGATACCGATCCGTCCCCGCTCGGGCGACTCGCACCAGATCGTGCCGCCGGTCGCCAACGGCTGATCGAACTGGGAGATCTGGTATCCCTTGGGCAGATCGGGATAGAAGTAATTCTTCCGGGCAAAGATGCTGCGCGGGTGCACCGTGCATCCCAGCGCCCTCGCGGCCTGCGTCGCGAGGCGGATCGCCTGTTCGTTAGGCACCGGGAGCGCCCCTGGCAGACCAAGACACACCGGGCACACCAGCGTGTTGGGAGGCGCGCCGAACTTGTTGGCGCAGCCACAGAACATCTTCGACTTGGTCAGCAGCTGGGCGTGGACCTCGAGGCCGATCACCGTTTCCCAGGTCATCAGCGCACCTCCGCGGCAGCGTCGAGCGCCGCTTCGAGGGCCGCCGCCGCGCTCAGCATTCTGGCTTCGGCGAAATTCGGCGCGATGAGCTGGGCGCCCAGCGGCAAACCTTCCGATCGACCGACCGGGAAACTCACCGCGGGCAGACCGGCCAGGTTGACCGGACAAACGAAGATGTCCGCCAGGTACATCGCGACCGGATCCTCGGTCTTCTCGCCCGCTTTGAAAGCGGGAGTTGGTGTCGTCGGCGTCAGCAGCATGTCGCAGCCGGCGTCGAAGGCGCGCCGGAAGTCCTCGGCCAGCAGAGCCCGCACCTGTTGCGCCTTCCGGTAATAAGCGTCGTAATAGCCTGAACTCAGCACATAGGTTCCGATCAGAATCCGGCGACGAACCTCGGCGCCGAACCCCTGGCCGCGGGTAGCCTGGTAGAGTGCGCGGAGATCGCCTGCCGGTCCGACTCGCCGCTGGCCGTATCGTACTCCGTCATATCGCGCCAGGTTCGCGGCAGCTTCGGCCGGAGCGATGATGTAGTAGGTCGGCACCGCATAGCGGGTATGCGGCAGCGAGACCTCCTTGATCGTCCCCCCTAGATCTTTTATCGCCTTGATCGCCCGGTCGAGGCCTGCCCGCACTCCTTTGTGCAGATCGCGCGGGAAATATTCGGCGGGTAAGCCGATGGTGAGGCCCTTCAAGTCACGTCGCGGTGGATCCAGCACGAGTGGCGGCTGAGCGATCGTTGTCGCATCGAGGGGATCGTGTCCGCTCATTGCGGCCAGGACCCGTGCTGCATCATCTACCGTGCGGCCGAAACTGCTGACCGCATCGAGCGACGACCCGAAAGCGACGAGGCCGTAGCGGCTCACCCGGCCATAGCTCGGTTTGATCCCCACGATCCCGCAAAAGCTCGCCGGCTGGCGCACCGAGCCGCCGGTCTCCGAGCCGAGGGCCGCGGGAACCGCCCCTGCGGCCACCAACGCGGCCGACCCGCCGGACGAACCTCCCGGCACGCACGACGGATCGTCAGGATGCATCACCCGCCCGAAGGCGGAGTGCTCGGTAGATGAGCCCATGGCGAACTCGTCGAGATTCGCCTTGCAAGCGATCATGGCTCCCGCTGCACGAAGCCGGTTGATCACCGTGGCATTGAACGGTGACACGTAGCCTTCGAGAATCCGCGAGCCGCAGGTGGTCGGTTGCTCGGTCGTGACAATGTTGTCTTTGACCGCGATCGGCACCCCGGCGAGGGGCATCTTTGCCCGGTCCGATGGAGTGGCACCATCCACCCGCGCCGCCTCGGCTTCCAACCGCTCCGCCGACCAGTTGAGCGAGGCATTCAGCGCGGCGGTCTTCTCCAGGCGGCTCGCGACCTCCTTTGCGGCCGCTGCCGCGGTGGTCCGGCCCTCGCGCACCCCGCTCGCGGCTGATTCGACGGCGCTCACTGGTCCTCCATGGCGCCGAGCCGGGGGACGGCGAAAAGACCCTGGGAGAATTCCGGAGCGAAGTCTGCCGGAGGCCGTGCCAGCGGAACCGGAGCCACAACATCGGGACGCAGCGTCACTTTGTCGGGGCCGGCGAGATAAGGAGGCGCCTGCTCTCCAGCCGGGACTTCATTGAGTTGTGCGACATAGTCCACAATTCGCCCGAGCTGCTCAGTGAGCTTGGGAAGTTCTTCGTCGCTCACAGCGAGCTCTGCGAGCTTTGCCACGTGCAGTACGTCTTCCCGGCCGATACTCATGCGCTCTCCCAATCCCGTTCGAGGCCCGCGTAGGCTACGAGCAACTGTTTCACCCCGACTTCCGCATCATCGAAAGCCACTGAGACCTTCAAGTCCTTTCCCGTTCCTACCAGGCCCTGGATCGTTCCGCTCCCAAACCGCCGGTGGCGCACTCGTTCCCCGCGCACGTACCGGGGAGTGTCCTGGTTCGTCTCCGACGGCTCGGCGGCTCGGCGGCTCGGCGGTTCGTAGTCCTGATCCAACCAAGTCGAGGATACCCGACCCGAGCCGCCGAGCCGACCAGCCGCCGATCCGCCCCAACTTGGAGCCCAGAGAGAAGAAGTCCGTTTCTCCTCAACGAGCTCGGGAGGCAGCGCCTTGAGGAATCGCGAGCCCCTTCCCGGCTTAAGCTCGCCGCCACGCCGCCGGGCGCGGGCCCAGGTGAGATACAACTTGTCTTTGGCCCGGGTAAGCCCGACGTAACAGAGCCGACGCTCTTCTTCGATCCCGCCTTCTTGCTCCTCGGCGCGCGCTAGAGGGAACAGACCATCCTCCATGCCGGCGAGCACCACGACCGGCCATTCCAGACCCTTCGCGGTATGCAGGGTCATAAGGGTGATCCCCTCCTTCTGACCGGAGATCGAATCATTGGCGGAGAGCAACGCCGCCTCGGCCAGAAAGCGTTCGAGCGGGCTGGCCTCTTCATCGGCTTCCGGTGCTACGACCTCCGACCATTCCGCCGCGCTCGCGACCAGTTCACGGACGTTATCCCAACGGTCGGCGCCTTCTGGTCCTTCGGCCAGCAGCATCGCTTCGTAGTCGAGTTCCTGGATCAGCTGCTCCAGGACCTGGGCAGGGGGCCAGGAAGCGGTGCGTTCGCGGAGTCCGTCCACCAACGCGGCGAATTTCCTCAGTGCGTCCCGGACATTGGGCCGGAGCTCGGGCACTCGATCTGCCGCTTGCGCCGTCGCAAGCAGTGACTGCTGCCAGCGAGCCGCCTGTTCCCTTACGATCGCGAGACTGCTCTCCCCGATCCCGCGCTTGGGGACGGTGATGGCGCGAAGGAAGGCCTCATCGTCTGCGGGATTGGTGATCAGGCGCAGATAGGCGAGCAGGTCCTTCACCTCGCGGCGATCGTAGAAGCTGATCGCGCCGATGATCCGGTACGGCACCCCCGCCCTGCGGCAGGCCTCTTCCAGCGCCCGCGACTGGGAGTTGGTGCGGTAGAGAATCGCCATTTCGACCAGTGCCCAATCGCCCTTGGCACTGCGATTGGCCAGCTCGCGCACGATCCACTCGGCTTCGTCCCGCTCATCCGCCGCGGCGAGGAGAGTGAGCAACTCGCCGCCGGGGCGACGGGTTCGCAGCGTCTTGCCCAGTCGCGAGGTGTTTTCCTTGATCACCGCGTTCGCGGCATCGAGCACCAGGCGGGTCGACCGGTAGTTCTCCTCCAGCCGGACCACGAGGGTTCCAGGAAAGTCGCGCTGGAAGTCGAGCATGTTCTTCACGTCGGCGCCGCGCCAGCCATAGATGGACTGGTCGTCGTCTCCCACCGCCGTCACGTTGCCCTGACGCCCCAAGTAGCGGACCAACTGATACTGCGCGCCGTTGGTATCCTGGAACTCGTCCACCAGAACGAACGCGAATCGGTCGGCGTAGTAATCCAGCCGGTCCGGGCGCTCGCGGAACAGGGTGAGCGGATGAAGCAATAG